>Ga0099364_10011546_pt1 | contig 12055 bp, 13 predicted proteins | sample TergutTh196P3_FD_73070 | JGI IMG/M metagenome (GOLD analysis project Ga0099364, IMG submission 73070) | Microcerotermes parvus P3 segment gut microbial communities from Pointe-Noire, Republic of the Congo - Th196 P3 | ecosystem: Host-associated > Arthropoda: Insects > Digestive system > Gut ...
GATTTAATTTGATTTGATTTTTCATTTTTTACCTTTGCTTTTCTTTTTCTTTTTTTTTCATTTTTGTGATTTTTATGTCTCCTCTCGATTTCGGAAAAGATAAAATGGGCGGTATCCACACAACCATCATCGGAGGACGTGAAGGTCGAAACATTCTTTATCTCGTTGCCGCTTACCCGAAAGTGAAAAAAATAATCCCCGGTATCATTCAAGTCAAAGGTGCCGCCGGCGGCAGTTTTCGAGCCAAAATCCTGCGTTCCGACAACCGCGGCAATTTGCGTCTTCTTTTCTCTCACGGCTCTTCCGTTCAGGAAATTCGTTTGGTGACAACAAGTGCGACTGCCGAAGAAGGTGAATTTATATCAAACGACTTAAATCGGCTGATACAATTAGAATTGGAAGATTAATAAAAAAAAGATAAAGGAAAAAAGAAAAAGGAAAGGAGGTTTTTCATATGAAAAATGTTTATTTGGGATTTGACCACGGCACCACATCCATCCGTTTTGCAGTCATCTCCGATGACGGCGTTTTAGTTCATTATGAAATGCTTCGAAAAGATGCAGGCGCCATGTCTCTTCCCGACCTTCAAAATCACATTGAGGCACAAATCGGTTTTCCTCTGTCGGAAATTACATTTGCCTGCCTGACTTATTCGATGGGCGACGGCATCTCTGAAATTCAAGACATCCGCACCGTTTCAAACCGCGGCGTTTTAAGTGCGGAAGGCGTCGGCGAAAAAACGGGCGCCGGCGCGAAAGTATTTGATATTTTCAAAAACAGTTCCTGCCCGACTGTTCTTTTGCCGGGCCTTCACAAAAACAGCCCGACGGATCCGAGAATGACTTTTTTTTCCCACCAATCGGGTCCCGATAAAATCGGAATTGCTTATTACGCTTATTGTCTCGGACATCGCCGGTTTATTGTATCCGACATCGGTTCAAACACCGTGACGCTGGCATTTTCTGAGCCGCAGATTTTGGGTGCAATAGATGCCTGCATTTTTGCACCGGGGCGCCGCCAGGGACCGCTTGACGTTCAGGCGATTCGCGACGTTGACATCGGAAAGCAAACGGCAAATGCGGCATTTTCAAACGGCGGCGTTGGTCCAAATCCCAAAATGATGGCATTTTATGCTGCCATGGAAATTCGTGCGCTGGACGTTTTAATGAAAGACTACGGCTCAGAAAAGTATGATATTTTAATTTCAGGTTCCGGCAGCATCGATCAAGAATTGATGTCGGAATTACAGCATTTACTTCAAGCCCCTGTCATCCCTCTTGGGAAATGGGCAGCGGCAACGGGGTGTGCTGAAATCGCAAAAAGCATTGCAAAGGGCGAAAAAAAGATTTTGGGGATTGCTGTCGCATAAGCCAAAAAAAAATATTTTATTTGACGCAAAAAAAGATATTTCATCCGGCGCAAAAAAATATATTCCATTGGCGGCAAATCACACCGCTTCATCCTGAACCGGCAAAATATCTTCGTTTTTGCTTTTAATCACTTCAATCCGGCGCGATACCGGAACATCCGGTTCACTTTCCTGATCTTTGTCTTCTTCAATATCTACAATAAGGCTTTCGTTTTCTTCTTCATAAGTCATTTCAGCGTCTTTTAATAAAATCACATAATCGGCGGAGTTTTTCAAAGCGATTGAAAAGCCGGGCTGAATGCCAAAAATAATTGTTTCTTTGCCTTTCTCATTGGCTTTATTCAAAAGCGGTTTAAAATCGGCGTCTCTTGTAACGATTGCAATTGTATCAATATTGGGATTGTAAACAAGTTCCATGCCCTCAACAGCCAGCCGAACATCCACATCCGTCGAACAAACAATCGGCTCAAGCCCATGATTTTCAATCGCTTCAATCAATTTGTTAGAAGCGTATTGATTAATAAACACCTTGCCGACCTTGAGATTGCCGTATTCTTTGAGAACATTTTTGATTTCGTACAAATCCACGTTAAACTCTTTTCGAATCACATTTGGTCCGTCAACCAACAGGCCGATTCGCTTTCTTTCATTTTCTTTTTTAGAAGAAAGATACTTTGTAATGGCTCCAAGCCCGGTTTTTGTGTTTGACATAATTTTCAATCCTGTTTATTTTGACGGTCTGCAATTAAAAAGACGGTAATATCTTTCTTCAAAAATAAAAATCATAAACAACTCTGTCAGCATTTTAGATTATACTTATTGCTTTTGACATCTTAAATATTTTGCGTTTTATTGTTTTTTTGAAATGATGTCATCAAATTTGTACCTTCCATTTACGTTTTTAGTGCGGTGTATTTTTGGTTTGAACGTGAAACAGTTTTTTTTCTGCCTCCCTTTCTTTTGCCGATAGTACAAAATTTCGCCGCCGTACGTTGAAAACAAATCATACACTCTTTCAAACTGATCAAAATCTTCAAGCGTCAGTTCAATCAAGTGCTTTGCGTCCCCGCTGACATAAACTTCTAAAAGAACAACATCCCGTATCCTTTTGAGTTTTTCCGTTTCAGGCCTGTCATCAAAATACAAAGTTTTCCGAAGTCCCGGCAGCCAGCAGGCGTACATTTTCTTAAAGTCCAAAACCAAAATCGGCACTTTTTCATTTTCTTCCGGTTTCAAATAATTGTGGCCGATGATCGGAGGCGCTGTCATCATTGTCAACATTTGTGTCAGTAATTTTAGAGTTCTTCGTTTTAAAATCCCTGCGGCCGCATTTTTTTAATAAGCTTTTTTCGGAAATAATATCCGATCCAAAGCCCGACAAACAATCCGCTCAAATGAGCCGCATGTGCAATTCCTGTGAATATATTTATTTCTCCCACTCCCATAGATGCCATCATTAACAGAAAATCAATCAATGCAAAAAAAAGGAGCATGTATTTGATTTTCACCGGTATCGGGATGGGGAAAATAAAAACGCTCAAGTTTGGATTTAAAACGGTAACAGCTGCCAATATGCCAAAAATGGCACCGCTGGCACCGACAACCCCGATTTCCGGATTTCCGAAAATATAACTGTTTACAATAATAAAACCAATCGCGGCAACAAAGCCTGAGACAAGAAATGTTGCAACAAACGCTTTTTTCCCGATCAATTTTTCCAAATATGATCCAAAGAAGAACAGCGTAAACATGTTAAACAAAATATGATAGAACGTTCCCCTGCTGTGCAAAAACATGTGCGTTATCACTGTCCAAGGGCGGTAAAGAACAAATTCAAAGCTTGTGCGCAATACCAAAGATTCCCAAAAATTATAAAGAGGCGTATATCCCAAAGCTCCGGCAATTCCTATCATCTGCAAAACAGCACAGATAATAATAATTACATACGTCGAGCTCCCTGAAATCGTTTTCCACGTGGGTTGTGCCCTTTTTGCCGAATATTGGTGTCTGTGTTCAAATTGATCCGCATCATAATAATCCGCCCTTGGCGGATTGGTTTCTCTTGCAGCCCCCGATCCATACGTTTTCCCCGCATATTGGTCATCCCGTATGCTTTTTGGATCCACAAAACAGTTATGGTTTTGCCTGAGAAGATGTTCTGAGCAATACGTTTTTCCACAGACGCCGCATCTTAATTGCGACGGTTCTTCCAACCCGCAGGCATGGCATTTTGTCATTTTTTTCTCCTTTATTTCATTTGAAATAACCATAATCTGTTTTCATGTTTATTATTTCTTGTTTGAATGGAAATTATTAAGGAATTGAAAATTCTTGTTCCAAAATGTAATCACCAGAGCTATGCCAACGTGATATTCTTTTTTGGAATTTGTAATCTCCGGCGGGCAATTCTCCATACAACAACTGCCAATCAACACCTACATATGTTTCATCTTGCGGTGCAATCATTTGAGCAGGAAGACCCCATCCCACATTTTCAGTAGCATATTTTACAGGCTCCCACGAATCATTTTTGCGTACATACAGTGAATATTCCACGCCGAAAATGTATTCTTTTTCCGTTGGATTTTCAAAGACAAAAGAAAGACCGGTTGGCGTGACATTTTGAATCGTCATTATCACACCCGAATCAGCCATATTTTCCATTTCCCGATTATTGCTGTTTATTCTGTCTGCAACAAACAACACGCCCGATACAATTAATAATGCGACAATCACGAGAATAATAATAGTTGATGGCTTATTAAAATCCAACATGCTTTTCACTTCCCCTTTAATGCTGTTTTATTTTCATGATAATTATTCTCGTTCCCATAAAAAAAGGTTTGTGCTGTCATGCTTCAAGATGATAAACAATTATTATTACGCCTTTTCTCATGAAAATAAAGAGTCCAACGCTGATCAAAAACGGAAAAAATAATACAAATTAAAAAAAGTAAAACAGACACGTTTATTGTGTCTTCCAAAAATGTTTTTTCATTTAAGAAATCATCTCAAGCGCATCGGCAACCATACTTTTGCAGCCTTTTTCATTTGAAATAAATAATCTGTTTTCATGTTTATTTCTTGTTTGAATGACAATTTATTAAGGAATTGAAAATTCTTGCTCCAAAAAGTAAATGTAATTATCACCCGATTCGTTAATAAGCTCCCCTCTCTTTTGGAATTTGTAATCTCCGGCGGGCAATTCTCCATACAGCCATTGCCAATCAATTGCCGTCACATTCGTTTTAGCATCCGGCATAAGCAGAGCTCTGCCATCATCCCATCCTACAATTTCAGGAATCGGTTCTACAGGCTCCCACGAATCGTTTCTGTGTACATATAGTGAATATCTATAATCATAACTGTGTGTGTGTTCTGTGGGATTTTCAAAGGTAAAAGAAAGACCAATTGGCGTAACATTTTGAATCGTCATTATCATGACTGAATCAGTCATATCTTCAATCCAGGGAATTGAAAATTCTTGTTCAAAAACGTAAACATCATTATCACCAGAGTAGCGAATAGATATTTTCTTTTGGAATTTGTAATCTCCATCGGGCAATTCTCCATACAAATGTTTCCAGTCAACTGTCATCACCATTGATTTAGAATTCGGCGCAAGGGGATATCCGATATCAATCCACAACACATTTCCAACAAAATTTACAGGCTCCCAAGAACCGTTTTTGTGTACATATAGTGCATATTCCTCGCCAAACAGATATTCCCTTCTCGTTGGATTTTCAAAGGTAAAGGAAAGACCGTTTGGCGTGACATTTTGAATCGTCATTATCACGCCCGAATCAGTCATATTTTCCATTTCCCGATTATTGCTTATTCTGTCTGCAACAAACCACACGCTCGATACAATTAATAATGCTGCGACTATGAGAATAATGATAGTCGATGGCTTTTCGAAATCCGGCATATTTTTTACTCTCCTTTTAATGTCATCATTTTATTTATTTTTTTTTTATTAAGATGACAACATATTTAACAGTTTTGTTAATCTTTATGAAAATAAAGTGTCAAACGCTTTCGGAAATATAAAAAATAAAAAGATATAATAGACACATTTTATGTGCCTATTAAAAATGTTTAAAAAAATTTAAGAAATCATTTCAAGCGCATCGGCAACCATATTTTTGTAGTCTTTCAAATTAGGTTTGTAATGCGCTAAAATGTTTTCAAAGTCTTGTTTCGATAGTCCGGTGCTTTCAACATTTCCTGATTCCATTTTTAAAATGCGGTCATATGTTTTTTGAGCCGTCTCAAAAATCCACATGTCACGAGCATCCGTGTCTGTTTTTTGCATGTATTCGGGGCGAATGGAAAGCAAAACTTTTTTGTCATCGGTTTTGAATGAACTGACTTTTCCAATGACTGTCACAAAAGACGGGGTCTCTGCGGCGGCTAAAAATTGAACGGCTTCGGGCTGATATTGACCGGCGTAAACGACAAATGTTCCGGTCGGGTCCGATATGCGGGCACGGTAATAGTCGGTTCCGTTTCCGATGTTTTCAATTTCCGTCAGCGTTCCTGAAATCAAAACGCGGTTTGCACGGGCGCCGGTAGGCGTCAAAATGTATTGCGGGGAATATTGTTCTTCATCCTCTCGGTAAACGAAATCCGAATTCTTGAGCTCTTTGGCAAACAGGCGAATGGCAATTTCTCTGAAGTGACCGGGCATTTAAATCACCTCATCGCTGCATTCATAATTTGTGGCTTCCACGTTTTCAAGCATCTGTTCAAACTTTTCAAAATCAGAATTTTCATTCTCATTTCTATTCTCATTTCCATTCCCATTTTCATTATTGCCGGGGGCGTTTTCTCCAAGTTCCAAAAGAATGGTTTCTTTTAACAAAATCACATCACCGATATCCGGTTTTTTGGCAGGTTCCACGCTTTCAGCAATGATGTAGCGGTCGGTTTTCAAGCCCTGAACGGTGTAATAATTTCCGACCAATTCTTTTTTAATGATGTCATTGACACATTCGGGGTCAAGTGTTTCGGTCGCCATTTGAACAGCCTCATCCAGCCCGAATCCAAGTATTTTTTGCGTCAAATCGCAATTGATGATAACTTCACGGGCTTGTGATCCGTCATCCAAGACCGCTTTGATCCGCAAATCATATTTTCCTTTCACTTTTCCGTGTTCGCCGCATTGCCCTTTTGTCATCACTTTGTTGCAGCCGGGGCACCTTTTAACAAGCCCGGAGCCGGCTTGAATGTCTACGGCACATCCCGTTAATTTAAAAACAGACGGTTTTGCCTCAATGTCTTCGTCGATTTCCGATAATTTTCCAATGCGGTTTACTTCAACGGCAAAATTGTTGTTCCACTCTTTCACGATGACATTTGAAAATAAATATGATTTTCCGACCTCAACGGGACCGACATCGGCTGTTTTCCAAATTGTAAAACGCAAGGTTCCGGTTTCATCACCCAAAACACCGGCAAAAGCAATACTTTCATGCGTGTTTTCAAAAATTTGAACCACTTTTGCTTTCAAATCCGTCCAAAGGCCGTCGCGGTCAAGTTCCGAGACCGTCCGAATTTCGTTGACACGGTCGCCGTCAAATCCGTTCTCAAATCTCTGGATTTCTTTTTCAGAAGGAGCAATGTTTGAAGCTTTGTTCAGCTCGATGTTCACTCTTCCGTTCCACGGTTTTACAACTGTGTTTTTGAATTGGTATGTTTTGTTCAATTCAAGAAGCGGAAGAAAAGAATTTTCCCAAATCGTAAATTTGGAAATTCCGGTTTCATCCCCGACGAGTCCGACTTGCGCCACGCTGTCGTGCATTTTTTCCCAAAGCTGAATGACTTTTCCCGTAAAAGAAACCCATGTATCCGTATCCGTTGTTTCGTTGATTTCAGCGATTGTTTTAACAACCGCCGTTTCTCTCATCGGACTGATTTTTGCTTTGGACAAATTGTGTTTTTTCAAAAGAGCGTTTATGACACTTCGCTGTGCCTCAAGTTCCGGCACTTTATAAACTGTCACCAATTCGGTTAATTTCGATGCAATTTCCTCATCGGAAATGACAATACTGTATTTTTCAAACATTTTCTGAATGCTGCAAACACGCTGCATTAATTCTGCTTCGTTCATATTTCTCATACCTTGACCTCCTGGTATTATTCGATTTTTTTGAGAGGCAATCTTACTAGGGCGCCGAGGTATAAAGAGAGAAACGAAGCAGGGTGAAAGTATTAATGATCTCCTTCATCATCCGTTTTTTTCAATTTTTTTCTTTTTTTAATAAATTTTAAAACAAAATAAACGATCAAGATGGATAAGCAGATTGAACCGACAACAACCATGAATGAGAAGAGAGATACAAAAAGGAAAAAAAATATATCCGGCTGATTCGTCATTTCTATTCTTCCTCCTTTCACAAACATATATTTTTCAAACGGATCTCTTTTTCTTTTTTTATTTCAAAATTCATTTTCAATTTATCTTCTATTTATTTTTACTCATGCTTAACAACACAGCTATTCAGCCCCGTAATTTCAACAATATCTCCATTGTCGGGGCTGTGGATAATCATTTGCCCTTTCTTCAAATAAGGCACACGCTTTTCATAATCTTTTGGAATCTTAACGGCATTAATAGCGGCGTCGTTATTGAGGTTTAAAACAATTTTTGTGTTGATCTGCTTTAGGATTTCGGTTTCAATATCCTGCGGGTCTTGGGTAATCAAAAACAAACCGAGTCCTTCTTTTCGCCCCTGTTTGGCGGCTTCTGCGAATTTGGAAATGATTTTTCCCGACATGACGCCTTCGGCATTTGATAAGTAGCGATGGGCTTCATCTAAAACCAGTATGATCGGCGTATTTTTAATATCCGCATTTCCCGATGTGTTTAATTTGTTGTTCACAATCACAGTCATCATCACAAGGACAATCAAATCACGAATGCGGGACGAATTGATGTATTCCGTCGGGAAAACCGAAATCTGTCCCGGAGCAAACAATGTTTTATACAATTCCGTGATCGGCTTTGCGTCTTGATCAAAAACACGCCCGTACTCTTTATTGAGCACTTTTCGAACAATACCGTCATAAGAAGCCTCATGAATCTTCTTTGTCTGTTCAGTATAATAATCCCGATTGTCGGGGTCTTCGATAAACGCCTTAAAACCAAGATAAGTCGATGGATTATTCTTATTGGCGGCTCTTTTAAAGTAATCCTCAACCAAAAGTTCCAGCCCGTTTTTTTGGTTGTCGGGAAGCCCTGCCGTTTCCAAAATCCACGGATTTTTTTTCACAAAAGCAAACGGGATGGTAAATTCCATTTGATCCGCTTTGGATTTTCCGGCATAATTCTCTCCCTCTACCTTTGCAACAAACGTTTTCGTATTTTGAAAACCGCCGTATGCAATTTTTTCAGAATCAAAAGAGAATTGATCCGCCTCCGTCACTTTTGAATCCTCATAGAGTTGGGAATATTCGTCTTGCGGATCCATAATCACCAAACACGGCGGACTTTTCAGTTTCGGGTCACTGCGCAGCCGGTATCTGTTGTCGTCGGCTTCAAATTGGCGAAGGATGTTTTTTGTCAAAAACGTCTTTCCGGTTCCGGTGCTGCCGCAAACAAGCATGTGCCTGAAAATGAGCGGATCGCCGCTGACATAATCATTTCTTAAATAATAAGCAACGGTTGGCGGCATTTGATGGGTTTTGACAAGTTCGCCGCCGACACTTAAATGCCCCAAAAAGATGCCTTCTTCGGGGATATTTAATCCGACCTGAACTTTTTCTTTATCCAAAACAGGAAGAATCGGCGTGTTGGGTTTTGGGATTCTATCCGCCATACGTCTTTGAAGGCCGCCTTTTTTGTTTTTTTCATATAAGATGCAAATCGGATCAATGGAAGTCAAAAGCTTGTAATCGTTTTCATTGATTCGGGCTCCCTTTTTAGCCAACATGCGCTGCGTATGTATTTCGGTTGCATCATCCGAGCTGAATTCCGGCCGATATTGAAGTTTTGTGATTTTTCCAAACAAATTTTCATTTTCATAAGGGATGATGACATATGTTCCCAAACGCACGGTTTCGCGCTGATCGGCAGTTACATAACCGATGATTTTAGAACCGGTGGGGGTCATTTCAATGGGCTCGACGCCGGCGGTGACAATGCCGTAGGCTTGGTCATTATTTTCGTAATCCCCGTTTGACAGCATTTCGTTTAACGGTTTTTCGTTTAACGGTTTTTCGTTTAACGGTTTTTCATTTAACGGTTTTTCATTTAACGGTTTTTCGTTTAATGATTTTTCATTTCCGGCGGCTGCCGCATTGTTTTCATAATCTGTAAATGCCAGCTCTTTTTCAAGTTCATCAAAGTCAAATTTTTTAGTTTTATTTTCATTGTTCTTTTGTTCAAAACTCATTGCTGTCTCCCCATCGGCTTGTATTTTTTTCATTTTGTTCAAAACTCATCGATGTCTCCCCATCGGCTTTTATTGTATGATTTTTCGTCTTCAAACAGTTCTCGGATTTCTCTCTTTTCATCTTTTCCGATTTTGGCAATTGTATCGGCTTTTATAAGCGTTTCTGGAATTTTGCCGACGGAGAGTTCATAAAGAACTTTTCGGGTGATTCGCTTTCTCATTTCCTCGTCTTTGATCAAACCGTACAAGCTTTCAATTTTAAAGACAAGAAAGTCTCCTTCAAACGGGGCGCGAACCATGAAAAAAGCAGGCGTATAATCTTCTTTTGGAAATTTATGACTGAGTGATTCCAGAACAAGCGGCGAATTTGTTTTAATTTCTGTGTCATAATATTGATCCGGCTGCAAAAACCAGTTCGTAAAAGTTAATTTGAATTGTGCGGTTTCCTCAGATTCCGGTTTCAAAAGAGACTTGAATAATTGTGTGTCTGTTGCCCACGAAAAATCCGTGAAAATTTTTTCTTCCTTTGCCTTCTCTTTGACAAGTTTTAATATCTGCGTCTCGGCAGGATTTTTTACAAATCCGATGATCGGCATTTTGTTTTCCAAGTGAAAATCGGCAATGTCAATATAATTTTGAAGAATTTTTTGAGCGGTTTCGTCGTGCCGAATGAGGACATTATCAGACGCCGTTCCTATCCAATACATCATTTGTTTCGGATAAATCGGTCCATCCATTATGAAAAATCCGGCAGGGTCTATCTCTTTTTGAATCCATAAAATATGCTCCGATTCCGATGCGTAAATCGCATAATCATGAACGACCTGTTTGAATCGGATTTTTAAGAGCGAGGGCTCAATTTGAATCATCTTGCTTTTGCCAAATCCGTCATCAAATGTTTTCCACTCGGAACTTCTCGGCAATATTGCGTTTTTGCCAAAAACATATCCCGCACATACGATTGTTCGCTTGCGGTGAAGGTCTAAATCCGTCGGCGTTGACGCGGCAGCAGCATGGCATATGTCTAAATACATGCCCTTTTCCGAAAGAATCGGATTTGTACTCCCGCTGTCAGAAGAATAGGTGATTTGAAACTCGTCCTCTTCCAAACAAAGGCGTCTAATATCCCTTTCCGATCGGAATAAATTCTCGGCAGCTTTTAGAATAATTTTATCTTCTTGTTTCAATTCAGACAATAACTTAAAAATATCGTTCATCTCTGCGGACTCTTTTTTGACAGAAACGTATTCGATCTCAGATGCAATTTCTGAGATTTTTTTCATGTGGACCGGTTCAAGAGTCATATCCGAATAAATGGGTGCGTTAAAATATAAATTTACTGAAAGCGCAATGAAACTAATAATAATTGTTCCTTAAAAAAAGCGATAAACCAATGAGAAAATCTTATATATCTTTTATATGGATATTAGGGAAGAATAAGATAATCTTTCAATACATATTTTTCCGAATTTACCAATTATATATAAAACGATTGAATTAATTGATGGAGATGACACATGAGTTTTGAATTAATGCGTTTGCCTTATGCGAGTAACGCTTTAGAGCCTTTCATAAGCCAAAAAACAATAGAACTTCACTACGAAAAACATCTTCGGGCATATGTGACAAATCTGAATTCACTCATCGTTGGAACTCGATATTACCGTGCGGTGGAGGAGGACCTTGAAACAATCATCCGGCAATCAGACGGTCCGATGTTTAATAATGCAGGGCAAGTTTTGAATCACAATCTTTATTTTTCTCAGTTTTCTCCAAACGGCAATCCTGCACCTTCAATAGGCTTGGCAAATGCAATTGACCGAACATTTGAGTCATTTGAAAAATTTCAAAAAGAATTCACGGCGGCTGGTGAAAGCCTTTTCGGATCAGGATGGGTTTTTCTGTCTAAAAATGAAAGAGGCGACCTTTTCATAACCAAAGAATCCAACGCAGGAACCCCGATTACAAAAGGATTAAAACCGATTTTGGTTTTTGATGTTTGGGAACATGCGTATTATTTGGATTATCAAAACAGACGTGTTGAGCACTTAAACGGTTTATGGAATATTATTGACTGGGATGTCGTCAGCCGAAGATATGATCTTTAATCATCTTTAATCATTTTAATATTTTTTTAAAACCCTTTATAACAGCCTTTTTAATGTCCTTTATAATTACCCTTTATACCTTTATTAATGTCCTTTATAATTACTCTTTATACCTTTATTAATGTCCTTTATAATTACCCTTTATACCTTTATTAATGTCCTTTATATCTCTATAATGT
>Ga0099364_10011547_pt1 | contig 12054 bp, 11 predicted proteins | sample TergutTh196P3_FD_73070 | JGI IMG/M metagenome (GOLD analysis project Ga0099364, IMG submission 73070) | Microcerotermes parvus P3 segment gut microbial communities from Pointe-Noire, Republic of the Congo - Th196 P3 | ecosystem: Host-associated > Arthropoda: Insects > Digestive system > Gut ...
TCCGATGAACGCGGCCGCGCCTCTGTGGGCTGTCAATGCGGTGCTTGCGCCTGTCTTTAAAGGAGTACGCCACGTTTTTGAAAAAGGATCTGTTACAGTTATAGTCACGGGGTCGGACCACAACTGCGTCATGCTCCTTGACTCTTTCCTCGGAATTCATGGTGCAGGCGAGGAAAGCGCGGTCTTGCTTGGAAAAGAAGTCGGAAAACTTTCCAAAAAAGAGTTGCGTGAAATCCGCTCGCGGATCGGAGTTTATATACACGAATGCGGCCTGATATCGAACCTTAAAGCGGTTGAAAATGTTACGTTGCCGCTGTTGTGCAATTCCACTGAAAGCACCAGGGAGATCTTTGAGAAAGCGCTCCAGGCGTTGAATCGGGCCGGGTACGATGGCGACCCTTTCATGCCTCCCGGTCGGCTTTCCGAGATTCAGCGAGCAACGGTCAGCCTGGCCCGGGTGTTTGCGTCCGACATGGAATTGGTTATTTATGACCGGCTGGGAGACGGCCTGCAGGAGGATGAGCAAGAAACGCTTGTTGGACTGGCGCTTGATTTTCATCAGGAAAGGCCGGATCGAACCACCGTTTTCCTGTTTCCAAACCCGTTAGCAATCTTCGGCAATACGCCGGCAACCGTATTACACTTGTCGGAGGAGGGGTCAAATGAAAATGGAGCAGGATCCCCGCTTCAAGCACCTTGAGGCCCTTGTAGGGATCTTCGTCGTAGCAGCCCTGATTGTGGCAGCCACGTCAACCGTTTATTTTGGGACCGACTTTGGTTTGTTCGAAAAGAAATATGACATCTATTTCGAGTCCGATACGGGAACCGGCCTCACGAAAGGAATGCCCATAAAAATATCCGGCTTCCTGGTCGGGAGGGTCCATGATGTTTCCCTGAACGACAAGGCAAAGGTGATCGTTCAGATTCGGATCAGCCGTAAATACACAAGGTGGATCCGGGACGATTCGGTCGCTACGCTGATGCAGGAGGGGCTTATCGGAACCAGCATTATCGACATCTCGGTAGGTTCGCCGAGTCTCCCCACTATTAAAAAAGAGCAGTTCATCAACTTCCGTAAGCAGGAAGCATTAAACGACATCGCAATGGGAATGCGCGATTCCGTCAACATCTTGCTGAATGAAATCCACAAAACGATTTACTACATCAACGATCCGCAGGGCGAGATAAAGAAGACGCTGGCAAACATCGAGCGGCTGACAGCCGGGTTCGAGGAAACCCGCGGCAAAGCGGACAGCCTTATATTGGCCGGGGTTGACGACGCCGAGCGAGCCGCGCTTCTTATTGATAATCTCACTGCCATAGCCGGCAACATTTCGGCGGTGCTTGACAATACAAGTTACAGGATTCCTATTTTGCTGGACAAGGTGGAAGAAACGCTTTCCAACGTGGAAAACATTTCCATGCAGGTTCGGAATATGGCTGAACAGACCGCGCCAAGGATTTCCCCCATCCTTCTTGAAACGGAAGAGCTTGTGTCGAACACAAGTGATGTCATGGGTGGGGTAAAGAAGATGTGGCCGTTGCGAAACCATATTCCCGCTGAAAGCAAGCCGGGAATTGTTCCGGGAGACAGCCATGAATAGCAGTCGCTACCCCGGTTGCGGCGTAGCTGCGTTGTTTTTTTGTCTTCTGTTGGTAATAGTTGCGCATGGATGTTCCGGCCCTCCTCCTCCCGTTCCGCCCGCAAAGGAACGCGCCATGTCGTGGAACAAGCGCGGGCTGCAAGCAGTGCAGCGTGGCGACAACGACGGCGCGATTTTAGCGTTTGAGGAATCGCTGCGGGTTAATCGATCTATAGAGGATTTCGACGGCATCGCGGTTTCCCTTATCAATCTTGCAAGAGTGCGCCGGCAAAAAGGGGAACTTGCTGTTGCGAAGGAACGGATCGAAGAGGCGCTTCGGATTGTGTCTCCCGGCAACCCTGTTTTTCCGGAGATGTCGTTTGAGAAGGCAAAGGTGGAATTGGCGCTGGGCAACCTGCCGGACGCAAAAGAGTGGGCGCAAAAAGCTGTTCCCGCCGAAAGCAGATCGTATTCGGGGCGCATGCAAAACCTGCTGTCTCAAATTTTTTTACTGGAAGGAAAACCTGGCGAAGCGCTTGCGCTTGCTGAAGCGGCCCTGGAGTCTAACCGAATATTTGGGAATCGCGCCGAGGAAGCCAATTCCCTGCGGCTTATCGGGGATATCGCTCTTGCGGAAGGCGATCCGCAAGGCGCGGAAACGCGCTACCTGTCCGCGCTGGAGATCAACAAGGAGCTGGCGGAAAGCGGCAAGATTGCCACAGACCTGCGATCTTTGGGCGCGGCGGCATTTGCCCGTGGAGAAACGGCGCGGGCTGTAGGTTTTTACGAGAGAGCTGTCGCGGTGAGCCAAGGCGCGAACATGTCGGCGGAAGCCGAAGCGGCGCTTTCGGAGCTGAACCGGATTAAAGAGACGCTTTCACACTGACGAAAAGGGACGCGCCTCAAAAATCTTTCCGTCACCGTATGCCGGCGCCCGGCTTGATCAGCTCCATAAATTCCATTCGAGTCGAATTGCGCGTTCTGAATACGCCAAGCATCGCCGAGGTGACGGCTTTGGAGGTGGGTTTCTCCACTCCGCGCATCATCATGCACATGTGATAAGCCTCGATTACCACAGCAACCCCTTGCGGTTTGAGGATATCCATCAGCGCCGTGGCGATCTCCTGCGTAAGCCGCTCCTGTAGCTGAAGTCGCCGCGCATACAGCTCGACAACCCGAGCGATTTTCGAAAGTCCGACGATGCTGTTTCGGGGAAGGTAGCCGACATGGCATTTTCCGAAGAAGGGCAGAAGATGGTGCTCGCACATTGAGAAGACCTCAATGTCTTTTACTGTGACCATCTCGTCATACTGTTCGTGGAACACGGCGCTTTGCAGCACCTCCCGAGGGTCTTCGTTGTATCCCTTTGTGAGGAAGCGCAACGCCTTCTCGAACCGCTCCGGCGTTTTCTTCAGTCCTTCGCGGTCCGGGTTTTCACCGATCTCGATAAGCATATCCCGGATGAGTTTTTGCATAATGTTTCATAATAATGCAGGTGAAGAGGCAGAATCAGCAAAATAACCTTTGGCTTAAGCCGGAGGCATTATTTAAAGAGGCAAGGCGTTTCCCCTCAGTCTGAAACGCTTGGGGTGGTTTCGGCCGAATTTAAAAGATGAAGACGCAGTTTCCTGAAATATGGGAGGAATGGATGCGGGAGGCGCTGTTGGAGGCGCAAAGAGCCGCCGATGTCGGCGAAGTGCCGGTTGGCGCGATTGTCGTTTCCTCAGAAGGGGAGATTCTTTCCAGGGCGCATAATTCTCCTGTTGGAATGAGCGACCCCACAGCCCATGCTGAAATCATTGCCTTGCGCGAAGCTGCCCGCCGGATCGAGAACTATCGCCTGACCGGTTGCGGGCTGGTTGTGACGATTGAGCCTTGCCCCATGTGCGCGGGCGCGGCTTTAGCGGCGCGGGTGGCAAAGATCATCTACGGCGCGCCGGACCCGAAGGCCGGCGCTGTGACAACCTTGTATAACATCGCTTCGGACCCCCGGCTAAACCACAGGGCGGAAGTTGTCGGCGGCGTTCTTGCCGATGAATGCGCTGAGCTTTTAAGGGATTTTTTCCGGAAGCGCCGCTAAAAATGAGGGGCGGCGGGTACAACGTCTCCAGCGATGCTCCGCCGGTTTGTTGATTTCGACTACTTTCCTGATTAAGTGGATCTTATCAGCACCAGCACGATTCCTATAAGAACAAAGGCGACCGCGGCTATATCAAGCATGGCCACCCGCTTGAAAAGGGCAAATTTACGCGAAGTAAGATAGGCGTTAACGATAATCTGCGAAATGACGCAACGATCCAGCGGGGTAATGCTTTCCGGGCTAACCTGGTACAGTTCACATAAAAGCTGTTCATAGGATTCTACTGAATGGTGTTTGACATGCTCGAAAAACAAGATATTGTCGCTTGCGGGCGCAACATCGGTCTTCTTTTCACGGATTATGACGGGTATAAACGAATACATACTGGTAAGAATGGCGCATATCAGCAAGCCCACGGCCAGGGACAGCATAATGTGCGCGACCCATCCCGTGCTGGAAATGTTGAGGTTGCGCAACAGTCCAAAGCCCCCAAACGTGGCCAACCCGTTGAAAGCGACGAAGGCGGCGTGCTTGCTTTCGGCATAACGCAAGCTGGATTCAATCGTGGAGCATATAAAACGCAGATCATCTTGTACATTCATAACCTACGCTCCGTTGTCATATCGCCCCTTCTCTTTTTTCTTTATTATTGACGCTGCTTTCCCATCGAAAAAATCGGGCCGCGAACACGAATACGTGCAAGGGCATCCCGAAACAGCATAACCAGAAAAACCGTTTTTTATCAACGTGTTATGGGCTATATCGGGATGACGTAAAACCTTATGGGACTGCATGAAATGATGTATTGGCGGAGGGGGTGGGATTCGAACCCACGTGGCGCCTCGCGACGCCAAGACGATTTCGAGTCGCCCCCGTTACGGCCACTTCGGTACCCCTCCGCGTTTGAACAAAACAGTATACCAATCATCCGGCAAGGAGACAACGCGCAAACCGCCATATCCGCCATGCATTTCGGACATGGTATTTCAAATGGTTTACGGAGTTCGCCCGTTCCTACGGTAAAAATTGTTGCCGCGCTTGAACAGTGTGTTGAGCGGCAAATAGGGTGGGCAAAAGAGAGGATGCTGAGACGGAAGCCAAGACCGTATCGAGAACGGAGAATACCGTTTGAAGACCTTGGGCATCGTGGATGGTTATTTGTTGCTGCTGGTAGCACATGCCGTTCGGGAGGATGATGACGGTATCGAAGTTGTACGCATCATTTCGGCGCGTCGCGCCGAACCGAAAGAGAGGAAACTTTATGAAGAAAAGGCCGCCCATTATACGGGAGCGTAAATTGAAACGCTATGAGGTTGATCTGAACAACTTGCCTTCTCTAACCAAGGAGCAGAAGGCCGAACTCAAGGCGTTGTCCGAAATGCCGGATAGCGAAATCGACTACAGCGACATTCCGCCGCTGGATGATGCGTTTTGGAAGAACGCTGTGCGCAATCCGTTCTATAGGCCCACCAAGACTTCTACTACAGTGCGCTTGGATTCGGATGTGTTGGCATGGCTCAAGAGTCAGGGCAAGGGCTATCAGACCCGTATCAATGCCATTTTGCGCGAAGCCATGCTTCGCTCGCTGTGAGTCATAACAACGCAATGGCAGGCTTAGGGCCACAGCTTGGAAAACACGCTGTTTTAGACCAACTGAGGGGGCCACCTCCAATACATCATTTCATACAGTCTCATAAGGTTTTATGTCATCCCAGAGTAGTCTTGGAGCAACTTCAATGTGGTTTGAGGACTACAAACGAAAATGCTTCGCACAATGGCTTGAATCCTAATATTCACTAAAACAGGTTGCATAATTTGCCTTATAAACAGCAGTTGATATTCATACGGCGTTGCCGTATACTATGGAGATGTACACGATTTTGGAAACCCGGCTTTTTTCGCAGGAAGCTGACGATATCTGGTCTGAAAATGAACGCGGCGAGTTTTGTGCATGGCTGGCGGCAAATCCTGATGCCGGCAATGTTATACCTGGGTCCGGAGGGTGCCGCAAGGTACGATGGAAGCGTTCCGGAATAGGGAAAAGTGGCGGCGTCAGGATAATTTATTTCAGCCGGCTGTCAAAAGGCGAAATATGTTTGCTGATGATTTACGCAAGGCGGTTCATGGAAGTATTCCGGCGCATATTTTGAAATCCATTGCTGAGGAACTTAAAAATGAGTAAGCGAAAAACGATGACAGGAAAAGAGTTGGGCGAAAAATTGCTTCTGTCTGTCCGTCAAATGAAAGCGGGTGAATTTGCGCGGCGTACCGAAATCTCGTCGCCTCTGGCTGTAACCGCAAGAGAACGCACCGGGCTTTCCCAATCAGAATTTGCAAAGCTTTTGGGCGTATCTGTTCGAACTTTGCAGGATTGGGAACAAAATCGCCGGGAGCCATCTGGGGCCGCTCAAACCTTGCTTAAAGTTGCGGCCATCAGGCCCGATGCCATTCTTGAAACGGCACACTATTAAATCTGGTGCTGTCTGCGGATCCTCTGTTTCCGTCTTAGTATTGTTATTGGGCGTAAAATCAGGTGCAAAAAATAATGCATACCGCGCAATCTATTGAAATAACGGCAGGTTCAAATCCCACCCCCTCCGCCAATACATGGCAGAACGGTCTAGGCGCAATCGTTATTGTAATCTTCGCATTTTCCAGGCATCCGCCGCTTCGCGCATAAGGAGAGAGACATATTTTGTCAACCTTTTTGGGGATGTCGCGATTTTTTGCCGAAATATGCCTATAGCCCACTTATCAAATTCTTCATCCTCCAGCGCGCAAATCACGGCCCACTCCCTTCCATTTTCATCCCAATATGTTTCAGCAATAGCAGGAGGCCACATGCCGCCGCATTCACTTCTCTGCACAAAACGAACGCGCATCCCAGTATGATGCGTGCCGGCAAAATTTTTCGCGTCAATCGTCCAGCCCATTATTCCTCCGCGTTAGTCTTCTTCGCCAAGCTTGCGTAACTTACGGACTATGCCTCTTTCCTGCGCGTTATGCATCTGATAGCGTTGCGCCGCCCGGCATGTCAAGTGATTTTTCCATTCTACGGACGGTTTTTGGGCAGGATCAACGCCGGCATTGCGCACTCCCTCTGCGACGGGGCGCGAAAAAGCTGTCGCTTCGTTCTCTGAAAACTCATTTTGCTAAAGGTTTTAGTTTTTTTGACGATAAGTTTATATGCGGATCAAGTGAACCGCTTTCAGAGGGTCCATACACGACCGGAATCGCAAGAAAAGTTGTTTTGGAGGCAAAAACACAAGATGTCAGGCGTGAGAAAAAATAATGGCGACGCGAAGAGTTTGGTCGAATCCCCCGCCATGTCCTTTGCAATACTTTTTCTCTCAACATTAGCGCGATCCATAATGTTTTCGCTGACAAACCATGAAAAATGCAACCAACGTTTTTAGTAATGGGTCTCATTAAATTGCAGTTTAGCAGTAATGATTCCGATATATAAACAAGGATTCTGAAGGAGGCGTTCATGACGACCAAACACAAAATTATAGGCGGATTCAGTATCGTTGTTCTCATTGTAATCGCGGTGGCCATTCTGGGTTATCGGATATTGCACGAATCCGAGCAGGGGCTGAATGAATACATCAGGGGCTCGCGTATTAATGTGCGGCTAAGCGATGCGCTAATCAATGTGAACGAGGCGAGCAGGGACGCGAACCTTTTTTTAGTTAACCGCAGTGAGGCAACCGCGCAAGCGGTCTACTCGGCCATGGATAATTTTGCCAATAATATTTCAGACGCCGAAAAACCAATGGTAGTTAAGGAAAACATTCAGTCCATAGACCGTGTCCGCAAGGAAGGGGAGGGTTTCAGAAAAGCATTTGTCCAGTTGGCGAGCGCGATCAATAGTCTGCAGGAGCAGTACGAAGGTAAGGTGCTCCCTGCCTCCGCGACCATGGATAAGGAGCTTAATCTGATATCGGAAATTGCTCACAAGAATAACAACACTAACATGCTGTTTGTCGTCACCCAGATAGAGTCAGAGTTCGGCCGCCTGCTCTTTCACTTGGGACTTTTCGTCAAAACGCGCGAACAAGAGGATATTCAAGCGGTTTATCTTCGCGTTGCGAGAATTCAGACTATGTTGGAAAACATGAAAGCTTTTATAAGGGTGCCGGAGGTGCTTGAGGCCCACGGCAAACTGGTATCTTCGACTAATGATATGTTTGGATCTATCGAAGAAATGGATAAATTGGCTAAAAATGCCAGCAACAGCGTTGCCGAGACGCGTTCTTTCCGCACTGCCATGGTAAAAGAACTTTCCGAGTTAAGCGGCAGATACGACACGCTTATGGAGCAGGCCGGCTCGACTACCATGGGTGATATTGAGCAGGGCAAGAAAGTAATGTTTGGCGGCAGCATCATCGGTGTGCTGGCTGGATTGGTTCTTGCCGTATTGATCATTTTCGGTTTGGTCCGGGTTCTGAACAGGGTCAGCAACTTTGCCGGGTCCATTGCCGAAGGTGATTTCAATGCCACGATGACCAGCAACGAAAAAGGGGAAATTGGAAGCATGTTGGCTTCCATGCGGCAGATCCCAGAAGCTTTGCAGTCCATACTCAGCGAGTACAAGGAGCTGGAAAAACAGATAGAGAAAGGCAACATAGACGCCAAGGCCAACACGACCGCGTACAAGGGAGGTTTTGCTCAACTGGTGGAGGACACCAATAGCATTCTGGATCGTTTTCTCCTGGTTCTGGAAAATATCCCCACTCCAATTCTGATGATGGGGAGTGATCTCAAACTTACATATATGAACGCCATAGGGCGGAAGCTTGCGGGTTCTGACTACAAAGGCAAGACCGAGGGCCAGCTCGCAAAGCGTGAGGATGCGGATACTCCCGAAGACGCTATGAAATTGTCATTGAACTCTTTACAGCCTGCTTCCGCCGAAACCCGTGTCTCCCCACAAGGTAAGGAGATGGACATCAGCTATACGGTTATTCCCATGCTTAATCGCGAAGGCAAGCTCTCCTCCGTGCTTGAGTTGATTACAGATCTTACCGCCATCAAGCAGACCCAACGCGCTATTCGCAATGTGGCAGACCAGGCGGCATCTATCTCCAACCGGGTTGCCGCGGCCTCAGAGGAACTTTCAGCCCAGGTACAGGAGGTTTCGCAAGGGGCGGATCAGCAGCGTTCCCGTGTTGAAAGCACAGTCACCGCAATGACGGAAATGAACTCCACCGTGCTGGAAGTGGCAAGTAACGCCGGCCAGGCCGCGGATCAGTCCGAAATGACCCGGAGCAAGGCTACCGATGGGGCTGACCTCGTTGACAAGGTGGTGCATTCCATCAACTTGGTGAACTCTGTCGCTACAACACTTCAGACGAATATGCAGGAGTTGGGTTCTCAGGCAGAGAGCATAGGAGGAGTGATGAACGTCATCTCCGACATTGCGGATCAGACCAACCTGCTGGCCTTGAACGCGGCTATTGAAGCGGCGCGCGCTGGAGAGGCAGGAAGAGGTTTTGCCGTAGTTGCGGACGAGGTTCGTAAGCTGGCGGAAAAAACCATGTCCGCAACGCAGGAAGTAGCGGCCAACATCACAGCCATCCAGCAATCCGCGCGCACCAACATCAGCGAGGTGGGCGCGGCGGCCAAGGCAATTACCGACGCTACAGATCTGGCCAACACCTCCGGCAAAGCCTTGGCGGAAATAGTCAACCTGGCTTCGGCCAACTCTTCTGTGGTCGCTTCTATCGCTACCGCGGCCGAGGAGCAAAGCGCTACTTCGGCGGAGATCAACCAGGCCATCGAAGAAATCAGCAGGATCGTCGGCAGCACCGCTGACGGCATGCACCAGGCTTCCCAGGCTGTTAATGAGCTTGCTCAGATGGCCCAGGAGTTGAACAGGGCTATGAGCGAACTGCGGTAAAACCGGCAGGTTTTTGTAAGGCTTGAAGAGGGAGGCGCGCAATGCTCCTCCCTCTTTTTTTGTTCCTACGCGAAATTGGAATTTTGCAGACCGGTCGAGGGTGCGTCGGTCTGTAGCGCTTGTAACAGGGGCGGTATAGCGTGGTTCGAGACCGAGACCTCCTTGGGCATCCCAAAGTGGGCGCTATGGCGGGCGAAAACAAGCGATGCGAGCAGCGCCACATAAGGTTTCCGCAATGCCGCGGTTGAATCCCTTTATGTAATTTCGTAGAATGCACCATACCGCGTCGCGGGATCGATCGGACGCCCTCCCGGGAATGCGCCGGCGGTCAGGCCCGCCGCAACGAAAAGCGGCAAACCCCGTCAGGTCCGGAAGGAAGCAGCGGTAGCCGCAAACTTTCGTGTGCCGGCGGTTACCCTGGCCGCCGGCGGACTCTCGGGAAGACGAAGACCTTTCCTGTCTGGAATTAATAGGCGATCCACAAAGGGGGGAAGCCGGTGGCCTACGAGGCATTGGCAAGGAAATGGCGTCCGAAGACATTTGATGATGTCGTCGGGCAGGGCCATGTCTCCCGCGCCCTATCCAACGCGATTTCTTCAGGCAAGATACACCATGCCTACCTCTTTTCAGGCACTCGCGGCGTAGGGAAAACCACTTTCGCTCGGATTCTTGCAAGGGCGCTCAACTGTGAGAGCGGTCCCGCTCCCACTCCCTGCCTTTCCTGTTCGGCATGTGATGAGACTGGCTCTGGCGGCAGCGCGGATGTGCAGGAGATCGACGGGGCGTCCAACACTGGGATAGATGATATCCGACGTCTGCGTGAGGGCGTTGCTTACGCCCCTTCTCGCCTTCGCTACAAGATATACATTATTGATGAAGTCCACATGTTGTCAAAAGCGGCTTTCAACGGCCTGTTGAAGACGCTGGAAGAGCCGCCTCCACATGTGGTCTTTATTCTGGCGACGACAGAGCCGAACAAGATTCCGGACACGATTCTTTCCCGCTGCCAGCGGTTCGACTTTCGGATGCTTTCGGATGCGGAGATTTACGGCCGGCTTACTGAAATGGCGGCTGCGGAAGGGGTGGCGGCGGAAGAAGAAGCCCTTAACTTGATGGCCAGGTACGCTTTCGGGTCAATGCGGGATGGCCAATCGCTGTTTGAGCAGGCAACGGTTTCGGGCGCGGGAAAAATTACTGTCCCACTGATCGAAGGGATGCTTGGGCTGGTCGGAACCGAGGCGGCCATTGACCTGGCCCTGGCCGCTGTTCTGGAAGGGGTCGAGCTGGCGCTTGTCCGTTTCCATGCGCTCAGGGCGGGCGGAGCGGATCTGAAACACCTTTATCGCTCGCTGATTGATGTCTTGCGCGATGCCGCGGTTTTGTCGTTTACAGGGAAAGCGGAGCTTTTGTCCGGATATTCGCCAGGCGCTCTCGAACGGATAAAGGAGGCAGTTTCCAAACGAACAAAGCAGGAATGGATGTTTCTCCTTGATGTCGCATTCCGCTCGGAGCGGGATGTGCTTGGGACCGAGTTTCCGCACTTTGGATTTGAGCTTTTGCTTTTGCGCCTGGCAAACGCGCAGGGGCTGCTGACGGTAGAGGCGTTGGAAACAGGCGTTGCGAATTCTCCCGCGTTGCGCTCGCCTACCCGTCCCGATCCCCAGGTTTCTTCAAAGCCATTAGATTTCCCCCAAAAAACCGTGCCCGCGCGGGCGGCATCCGGCGGAGGAACCGCCGTCCGTAAAAGTTCGACGCCCAACGTCGTCTGGGAAAACGTGAAGCGGCTTATCGAAGGAAAACGCAAGGCTGTGCTGACCGGCCTTTTGCCGTACCTGGAAGGAGAACTGCGGGAGAACGAGTTTATAGTCTACTGCGGCAATGAAGTGTTCCTTGAGCGTCTTAAAGAACCGGACAAGTGGAATGTAATTCTATCAGCCGTCGAGGAAACGCTCAAACGCTCCATTCCTGTTCGACTTGAAATGTCGGCTGAAAAAAAAAGCCGTGAACCTGATGCGGATGTCGAGCAAGAGGCAACCCTTGAACGACAAGCTCTTTCAGACCCCGTAGTGCTTGAAGCGCTTCAGGTGTTTGAAGGCGCCAGACTGGTGAAGATAATCCCGCTTCGCGCAGCCAAACCAGCTGCGGAAACTTTGGATGTCGCGGCGGTCGCGGACGAGGAAATTGAAGAGGCTTCGCTTGCGGAGGCGCTGTTTGAAGAGGAGGAGAAGTAGTTTTATCCATTGCTCTGAAAAACCATGGCGACTCAAGGGCAGCCGGATTTTGCGCTTTGATGGCCTCAAGTTGAATTAATCGGCGTTAAATTGCTTCGCGCAATGATTTAATCGCGTGTTTTCTTGCGGAGGATTCATGAAAGATTTGGGCGACATGATGCGTCAGGCCCAGGAGATGCGCGACCGCTTCCAGCGTCTCCAGAATGAGCTTGCCGCTGTGAAGGTGGAAGGTTCTTCCGGCGGCGGGATGGTGTATGA
>Ga0099364_10011548_pt1 | contig 12054 bp, 11 predicted proteins | sample TergutTh196P3_FD_73070 | JGI IMG/M metagenome (GOLD analysis project Ga0099364, IMG submission 73070) | Microcerotermes parvus P3 segment gut microbial communities from Pointe-Noire, Republic of the Congo - Th196 P3 | ecosystem: Host-associated > Arthropoda: Insects > Digestive system > Gut ...
TCATAGTCGGTGATAACCTGCGTCATGCCGGAGGTCAGATACTCCAAGGCATACGCGCCGATAGGCTCGTTGCGCATGACCTCAAGGCACACCTTGTCCACGTCGCTTCTCGCGTTGCCCGAATAGCTGCGCAGCCTGACGCGCCCCTCGGCGTTTCCGTTGCGCACAAAGCGCAGCACCGCGATTTTTAGCTCGGAGTAATTGGAAACCCGCAGCGACGCCGTGTTGTCGCCGAACGGCTCATACGCAGGCTCCTCGAGCGGCGTAACGCTGCGGTACTCGTTCTCCAGCAGCCTTGAGCAGGACGATAGCAGAACGATGATTACCGCCGATATGGCCGCGCGCCCGTAAATTTTTTTGAGTCCTCTCATAACAGCTTTATTATCTTGTCCCAGTTTTCCTCGTCATAAGCGGTTATCTCAATGTGAGCGGGGCTAAGGTCAAAGTCGTGGTGCTTCGTACCCAAAAAGGCCGCGCATATCATGCCCGCGTTAATGGCGGCGTTAACGCCGTTTTCGGAATCCTCGATGACAAGGCAGCTCTCGGGGGCGGCGCCTATACGCCGCGCGCACTCCAGAAAGATGTCCGGCGCGGGCTTGCCCTGCTCGACGTCGCTTGAGGTGACGACCGCGTCCATACGCAAATCAAAACGGCTCACGATGTCGTATACCAGCCTTGCCGACGAGGCGGAGCCGATCGCCAGCTTCAGCCCCATGGCGCGGAAGCGCCCGATCCAGTCCGGCAAGCCGCCGATCAGAGCTGTGACGTTCTTTGACGCGAGAAACAGATTGTCGGTATACCCGCGGATAAGCTCGTCGTCATCAAGCGTAATATCGGGGTTAAGGCTGCGGATATAAGAGGGGAACTTCTTGAAAGAAGAACCCGTCAGCCTTGTGATGACCTCCTCCGTAACCTCGATACCGAATGAGGATAAATACTCCTTATCCGCCTTGTTGTAATGCTTTTCAGAGTCGATCAGCACCCCGTCCATATCGAAGATGACTGCCGATACGCGGCTAGACCCTGTGCTTGTCATATGTCCCGAACCCCTCTCCTAAAACCTCATAGGTTTTGCTTACTATAATAAACGCGTCAGGATCAATTTCCTTGGCGAGCGCTTTCAGCGGCGAGATCTGCTGGCGGCGCACCGCGCACAGTATAACCTTCCGCGGGGCGCGCGTAAAACCGCCCTCGGCGTTAAGCAGCGTCGCGCCGCGCCCGAGACGGTCATGTATCGCCGCGTTGATCTCCTCGTATTTCTCGCTCATGATATACGCGAGCCACTGCGCGTTGACGCCGTAAAGAATCAAATCCGTCACCTGGATGGCGGTGAACAGGCATACGACGGCGAAGAACGCGTTGTTCACCGACCCGAACACAAACGCCGACGATAATATAACACAGCCGTCCACAAACAATACGAGCGAGCCCATCTGAGTGTATGGGAACGGTATCTTCAAAAGCCTCGCCGCTATATCGCTGCCGCCCGTGGTCGCGCCCTTTCCGAACACCAGCCCCAGTCCGGCGCCCCCCAAAACGCCGCCCAATACGGCCGCCGCCAGCGGCTCGCAGTCGGGCACGGGGAACTCGACGGCCTGTAAAATGTCGATAAGCATTGTGCTGGCAAGCGTTCCGGCCATTGTGCGCACAAGGAAACGGTGTCCCAGCAGCCGCCACCCGATTATGAACAGCGGGAGGTTCATGACCAGCACCGCGCCCCCTATGGGTATCTGCGGCAGCCTGTAGTTAAGCATAATGGCGATACCCGTAAGGCCGCCGTTTACAATATTGTTCGGCTCAAGAAACAGCACGATGGACAGCGCGTAAAGCGCCCCGCCGAATATTATGACCGCGAAATCAAAAGAGTTCTTTTTTATCACAGCGCCGCCTCCCCGCTTAAAGATTGCTAATTGTTCATTGTCAATTGCTCATTGCCCAGATCCTGCGCGCGCAGCGCGACGCCCACGCTGGGCAGCGAACGCACCCGGAACCGCTCGAGGTTGGCGACGCCCAGCTCGGAGGGCGCGCAGAGCTTTTCGGCGCGGTGCCGCCCCTTGGGCGAGATGACGGACACGCCCTGCGTATTGCGCGTGGTCTTGGGTGAGAGCTGCGCCGAGTGGAACACGATTGCGCGCGGCTCGGTCGTGGTCATTATAAGCTCGCGGTCGCCCTCCAGCACCATAAACGACACCGCCGGGCTTTTGTCCGAAAAGGCGTTCTGGAGCTTGCGGCGGTTCGACACGGTGGCATACGCGCCAAGCTCCACGCGGGCGGCCTTGCCGTTCTCAAAGCCTATCAGCAGATGCTTTGAGTAATCCTCCGGCAGACAGGTGAACAAAAGCGCTTCGCCGCTCTCAAAGCCCAGCTTTCCCGGGACGTATTCGCCCATCTGCGACGCCTTGGAATCCTCAAACTCATGCAGCCGCGCCTTATAGCATTGCTGCCTGCTTGTGAAGAAGAGAATTTCGTCCTTGTTCCGCGCGTCCAGCGAGGCGATTATCCTGTCGTTCTCCTTCAGCTTATGCTCGCCGGAGAGCCTGAGCGAATTGGGCGTTATCTTCTTAAGGTAGCCGCCCTCGGTTATGAACACATGGACGGCGTAGTCCTCGATATGCTCCTCGGGCCTGAAGTCCTCCACATCGCTCTCGCTGACCAGCTCGGACCGGCGCGGCGCGCCGTATTTGTCCATAACACGCTTCAGGTCCGCTATAAGTATGTCCCTGACCCTTTTGGGGTCTTTAAGCGTGTCCTCCAAATCCTTCACAGCGTTCTCAAGCCGCTTTGTCTCCTCGGTGCGGCCCAGCAGATACGCGCGGTTTATATTCCTCAGCTTTATCTCGGCGACGTATTCCGCCTGCCGTTCGTCGATACGGAACCCGATCATCAGATTGGGCACAACCTCGCTCTCCTCGTCCGTTTCGCGGATTATCTTGATAGCGCGGTCGATGTCAAGCAAAATCTTCGCCAGCCCGTGCAGCAGATGCAGCTTTTCCCTCAGCTTCGCCGCGTCGTTAAAGAGCCGCCGCCTCACGCACTCCGTGCGCCACGCGCACCATTCCTCCAGTATTTTATCCACGCCCAGCGTGAACGGCGTCCCCGCGATCAGGAGGTTTAAGTTTACGCTGAACGCGTCCATCAGCGGCGTCTGCTTGAACAGGCGGAGCATGAGCTTTTCGTGGTCCGTGCCGCGCTTTAGGTCAAACGTGATCCGCAGACCCTTCAAGTCCGTTTCGTCACGGATGTCTGACACCTCTTTGAGCTTTCCGGCCTTTACAAGCTCGGCGCATTTATCCATTATCGCCTCGACGGTGGTGGTATAGGGTATTTCAAAAACCTCTATGATATTCTCTTTCGGCAGATACCGCCATTTCGCGCGCACCCTGAAGCCGCCGCGTCCCGTCTGATATATGCCGCGCATCGCGTCTTTATTGTAAATAATCTCTCCGCCGGTGGGGAAATCCGGCGCGGGCAGGGTGTCCAGAATATCACAGCCGGGGTCCCTGAGAAACGCGATCGTCGTCCTGCAAACCTCGGCAAGATTAAAGCCGCAGAAATTTGACGCCATACCCACGGCTATACCCAGATTCTGCGACACGAGTACATTGGGAAAAACCGTGGGCAGCAGCATGGGCTCTTTGAGCGTGTTGTCGTAGTTGTCGGTGAAATCGACGGTGTCCCTGTCGATCTCGCCGAAAATCTCGGCGCATATGCCGTCGAGCTTCACCTCCGTATAGCGCGACGCGGCATAGGCCATATCGCGGGAATAGACCTTGCCGAAGTTGCCTTTGGAGTCGATAAACGGGTGCAGCAGCGCCTCATAGCCGCGGGCCAGCCGCACAAGCGTTTCGTATATCGCCGCCTCGCCGTGGGGGTTCAGGCGCATGGTCTGGCCGACGACGTTCGCCGACTTTGTGCGCGCGCCCGTGAGAAGCCCCATCTTATACATGGTGTACAGGAGCTTGCGGTGCGACGGCTTAAAGCCGTCGATCTCGGGAATAGCGCGCGAAACAATCACGCTCATGGCATAGGGCATGAAGTTATCCCGCAGCGTGTCCGTGATATTTTCCTCGCGCACCTCGGCGCGCAGCCCCTCGACATTGGGCGGGATGACGGCTTTTTCGGGTTTCTTAGGTGTTTTCGGCATGTCTGGGTATCTCGCTTTCTAAAATCCTGATATATCCATTATAACCGCGGAAACCGCATACGTCAATATAGTTGCAAGATACGGGTTACAAGTTACCAGAAATTTGCTTGACATGGGGGGCGGGCCGTGTTACCCTATTTCCCATGGGGGAGACGATATGAAAAAAAGATATAGACTGATTGCCTCGGACTGCGACGGCACGCTGATAAACTCCGATCACGAGCTGACGGAGCGCACAAAAACCGCTATTGACAGATGTATGGACGCCGGCGCGGTGTTTGTGCTGGCCACCGGCCGCCCCACATACGCCGTTCAATGGTTCGTCGATATGTTCGACAGGGACATGCCGATCGTTACATACAACGGCTCGTTTGCCATGATGAGCAAAACCCAAAAGATATTACTGGAGGTGACGCTTCCGGCCGAGCTGTGCCGCGAGGCGATCACCCTCGGGCGCGAACGCGGCATGGGCGTCATTACATATGTTGACCACAAGCTGTATGTCGCCGAGCGTAACGCGTGGACGGACGATTACGCCCGCTTTTTCAATGTCGGCGCCGCCGTGACGGAGAACATCTCCGACGTCGTGAAAAACGGCGCGTCCAAGGTCCTGTGGATCAAGGACGCCGGCAGCATAAGCGATATTTACGCCGAAACGCAGACGCGTTTCGCGGGACGGCTGAACTGCTTTACATCCACGCCGTTTCTGTTCGAGTTTATATCCACGGGCGCGTCGAAAGGCGCGGCAATCAAGAAAATCGGCGGGCTGTACGGCATCGGGCCGGAGGAGATGATCGCCGTGGGCGACGGCTTTAACGATGTGGATATGATCGAGTACGCCGGTTTGGGCATAGCGGTGAAAAACGCGCCCAAGGGCGTCAAAGACGCCGCCGACGAGATCGCGCCCTCGAATGACGACGACGGCGTGGCGGCGGTGATCGAAAAATACATACTAAAAAAGTAAGGACGGTTAAAAACCGTCCTCACAGTTTTACGGCGGATTTGGCGGCACATATAACGCGGAGTATAAATTATTTAACATAAACCCCTCATTCTTATATATGACAGGCGTAATAACCGCCGCTTTTTTACGTCTGCCCGAGATAAACAAAACTATTGCCAACAGTGAAATTTTGCTTTATAATGAATGTAAATATTTGTCTATTCTTCGCTATTCTCCGGCATCGGAGGCAGCAGCGCCGCCGCCGCCGCCAGACCCCCGAACGCGGCGGGCAGCACATATGCCTGCAACCCGTAAACTGTCCCCAACGCTATTAAAGCACACTGAACAACCGCGACGCATACCGATATTTTCCGCATCAGCTTCCGCGACTTCCCGGATTGAGGATTATTCGGGTGTATGACCGGCGCTTTCAGGAGGACGAGCGCCAGCGTCAAGCCCGCCGCGATAACCGGCACATACGGCGGAAACGCAATCAGCTTGCATATAAGGCACACAGCCGCAGTCATGCCCGTGAAAAAAGTCAGGCATATCCAGTGTTTGCTTGCGTGCGCGCCGCCCGCGTAGCGCTTGAGCGCGGCGAAAGAGATCAAAAACGCTATCGTCTGCGCGGCGGCGTCCAGAATAAGCGCGACCGCCGCAAGCGCCAGCAATTGCTGCGTATTGGAGATATACAGAAACAGCAAATAAGCTAAAACCTCTCGGTCCTCCTCTTTGGCTAATCCCCGCAGGACGCAGTAGCGGCTGAGCCTGTCGGCCATACCTTCCGTCATCGGTAAACCTCCTTGGATAAAGACATGGAAGTGGAGTTATTCATATGTGGATCGGCATTTGCGAGGATAACAGGGCATACAGGAACCGGCTCGAAAAAGATGTGCGAAGCGTCGCGCGCCCCTGCGACCGCGTGACGGCATACTCAAACGGGTCTGATTTGCTGAGCGATACGGACTCCGCCGCGTTCCCTATGGACGTGCTTCTGCTCGATATAGAAATGCCCGCGCTCTCCGGTATCGACACGGCGCGTGAGCTGCAAAAGACCAGCCCGTTTACCCAGATCGTCATAGTGACAAGCCACAGCGGATACGCCTTACAGGGGTATGAACTCCGCCCGTCGAATTATCTAATGAAGCCTGTCTCCGTCAATGTCCTTCGGGCGGAGCTAGAACGGGCGCGGCGAATCGCGGGACGGGACATCGGCGGCACACTGCGCGTATCCTCGAAGGACACCGCCGCGTTTATCCCGATCAGAGATATTCTGTACATCGAATGTTTCTGTCACACCCTGTACATACATACGCCTGACAACACTTATAAGTACAACCACACGCTAAAGGGCGTGAGCGAAGCGCTCTCCGGCAAAGGCTTCTGCCGCGTAAACAGGTCGATGCTGGTAAACCTCCGCCATGTACTCTGCATAGACAAAACGGCAAGCTCCGTTTTGCTGGTCAATAATTATACGCTCAGCGTCAGTCCGCTGCGTATATCCGAGGTGCTGGAGGAATACCTGCGATACCGCCAGTCAATGATACCGGCGGGCGCCGGCCCCGCATAGCGCGGGACGGGGGATCAGTCCGTTCTCCTCAGGCTGGCGGGAACCTTGGGCTGATAGAAAAACACTCTGCACATATGGCCTATCCATGCGGGGCTGGCTCCCATCGAACCTAAGATGAGAATAAAGCTGACTATGCTGGCCAGTAGCTTTTTCATTGTGGAAGAACCACCTTTCAATAAGATAGCTCGCATTATAGCATAGGCTGTCAAAAAATAGGGGCTGATTGCGTGAAATGGGGTTGAAACAGCACGAACTGCAAGTTTGGTTGACGATAATATAGTGATTGCAGTTGTTATGTAAACGATATACATATAACGAAATTGAGGGCTTTAATGGTGTATTTCGCAATGGACCTAATACTGCTGGCCGCGGAATCCTTCGTTTTGATATTCGTAGCCGACAAGATACTTGCGAGGCGGTTTCACCCCGCGTTTATTTATGTCATATTCATCGGGGCGCATATAACCAGACGCCTGATTATAACCAACGAGGTTTGGTATGTTTTCGCGCTGTCCGCGGCGATCGACGCTCTGGCGCTGTTCATCTGCCACCGCCGGGATATTAAGAGGACGGTCTTTCTTTTAGTCATTTTCTATGTTGTCACCGTATGCTGCGAGCTTGTTATCGGCGCGGGTATGTCACTGCTGTTCGGGGATATTTTATTTATTGACAGGGTTCTGCTTTATACCGCGGGCGTGATCCATAAGCTGATCTTGCTGCTGCTGGCGTTTCTGGTGCTTAGATTTATCCAGAAATGGTCTTTCCATAAAAGCTGGTTCGCGGACTGGCTGAGATACCTGCCGCTCCCGGCCGGTATATTAATCGCGCTGATCGCGCTATACAACATGAACTATGAGGACAGCGCCATGTTCGGGCAAATGCTGCTCCTCGGTATTCTGGGGTTTTTGACCTGTATGTTCATGATCGCCTATGTCCAGTACGGCGGCGACAAAAAGCGGCTGGCCGAGCGGCTGGCGCTTACCGAAAAATTCAAGAGATCCAAAAAGCAATACGACATGGATATGGTTGCGCTGATGCGGCGCTGCGGGCGTATGGCGCACGACTCGCGCCACCACCTCGAATATGTGGCCTCGCTGCCAAGCATCGCGGAGATCCGCGAATACGCGGCGCGGATACTTAATCTGGGCAGCTTTGATATTCAGATAACCGGAAACCATGACATAGACTCCATCCTCTACCCTAAGCAGCAGAAGGCGCGCGAAAAGGGGATAGGGTTCACCGTGACCGGGCTTCTGCCGCAGAGCATAGACTGGCTTGACCCGCTCGACGCCGTCGCCATTCTGGGCAACGGGCTGGCCAACGCGATAGAAGCCTGTGAGAAAATACCGGGCTCGTCGATCAGCGCGGCGTTCCGGCTCGACCGCCACTTGGATATAAGGATCGACAACCCGTTTCTGGAAAACCCCGTGATGAAAAAAAGCGGCTGGTTCCACAGCACAAAAAAAGAACCCGGCCACGGAATCGGCATGGAGAGCATCCAGGCCGCGGCGGACAGGTACAACGGTCATATGGAAACCGTGATTGAGAACGGCGTGTTTTCGCTCAGGATACTGCTTCAAGCTCCCGCATCGCCAGAATAGTTTCGGTTATAAGCTCCTCCAGCGTCCAGCCCAGCATCTCGGCGCCCGCGCGGATAACATCGCGCGAACATCCGGCGGCAAACTTTTTATCCTTAAACTTCTTTATTACGCTCGGATATTCCATATCCGACACACTTTTGCTCGGGCGCATGAGCGCCGCCGCGCCGATTAGCCCCGTAAGCTCGTCCGCGGCGTACAGTATCCTCTCCATAATACACTCCGGCTCATACGGCGTGCCGGTCATCTTATACCCATGGCTCAGCGCCGAGCGGATAACGCTCTCATCTATATCCTCGCCGCGCATCAGCTCCTCGCCCTTAACGCAGTGTTCCTCGGGGTACAGCTCAAAGTCGATGTCGTGCAGCATACCGGCGATACGCCAGTACGCCTCCCTGTCAGGGTCGTGCTTACGGGCAAAGTACCCCATCACGCCCGATACTATCTCGCCGTGGCTGATATGGAACGGCTCTTTGTTGTATTTCGCCAGAATTTCGCGGGCCTGCCGCAAATCGGGAACATAAGGCATAAAGCTCTCTCCTTTGTGTTTTTCCTAATAATACCACTTAGACCGCGATATGTAAAGATAATTTAACCGTTGACATTTCCTTTTTGCGGGGGTATAATTATCCGAAACAGGAGGTGGCGCTATGCTCAACACCAATTTTGAAGAGAAATTTATTAAGACGGGGATCACCTTCGACGACGTGCTGCTTGTGCCGCGCGCAAGCGACGTCCTTCCCTCGCAGGTGTCCCTGTCAACACGCCTTACCCAGAAAATTTCACTGAACATGCCGCTTATCAGCGCCGCGATGGATACCGTAACCGAGTCACGTATGGCCATCGCTATAGCGCGCGAGGGCGGCATTGGCGTTATCCACAAAAATATGCCGGTTGACCGCCAGACCGGAGAGGTTGACCGCGTAAAGCGCTCGGAAAACGGCGTTATAACCAATCCGTTCTACCTCTCGCCGGATCACACCCTGTTCGACGCCGAGGAGCTGATGTCAAAATACCGCATCTCCGGCGTGCCTATTTGCGAGAACGGAAAACTTGTCGGCATCCTTACGAACCGCGACCTTAAATTCGAGGAAGACGACCGCCTGCAAATAAAAGGTGTAATGACCAGCAAGGGTCTGGTGACCGCGCCGGTCGGCACAACGCTGGAGCAGGCCAAGGGTATTCTGGCAAAGTATAAAATAGAAAAGCTGCCCCTTGTTGACGAAAATTTCGCGCTTAAAGGGCTCATAACCATAAAGGACATAGAGAAAGCCGTAATGTACCCCAACTCCGCGCGCGACTCCGAGGGCCGCCTGCTTGTCGCCGCCGCGATAGGCGACACGCCCAATGTCATAGAGCGAGCGGCCGCTCTGGTCGGGGCCGGCGTCGATCTGCTGGTGCTGGACTCGGCGCACGGGCACTCCAAGAATATAATCGACTGCGTAAGACGCATAAAAAGCCGGCTGAGCTGCCAGCTCATGGCGGGCAATGTCGCCACCGCCGACGGCGCGAGGGCTTTGATTGAGGCCGGCGCCGACGCGGTCAAGGTGGGTATCGGCGCCGGTTCGATCTGCACCACACGCGTCATCGCCGGTATCGGCGTCCCGCAGGTAACGGCGGTCTACGACGCGGCCTGCGTCGCGCGCAGATATGACATACCGGTCGTCACCGACGGCGGCATCCAGTTCTCCGGCGACATCGTCAAAGCGCTCGCGGCGGGCGCCGACGCGGCGATGGTCGGCTCTCTGTTCGCCGGCTGCGAGGAGGCCCCCGGCGACAGCGAGATATTCCAAGGCCGCAGATTCAAGGTCTACCGCGGCATGGGCTCGATCGCCGCAATGCAGCAGCGCGAGGGCAGCGGCGACAGATATTTCCAGTCTGACAGCAGAAAGCTCGTGCCGGAGGGCGTCGAAGGCCGCGTGCCCTATAAGGGCACAATGAGCGAAGCCGTCTACCAATTGCTGGGCGGCATCCGCGCGGGCATGGGCTATTGCGGCGCGCCGACGATCGCCGACCTGCAAAAAAACGCGCAATTCATCCAAATAACAAACGCCGGCCTGAAGGAAAGCCACCCGCACGATATTTATATCACCAAGGAATCCCCGAACTACACCATCGCCCCCTCGTAGGGGACGCACACCGGGCGTCCCGCCGCACTCCCCATCACGTTCCCAACGTTTCCCCGCACCCCTCATTACCCAATCTATAATTTTTAGCCACCGCCCCGCGGTGATATGGAGGTTTGTATGAAAGTTTCGTTTTCCACTCTCGGCTGCCCCAACTGGATGTGGAATGAGATAACGTCGGCGGCGCTGGATCTGGGCTATGACGGCATTGAGCTGCGCGGCTTGGGCGAGGACCTGTACGTCCCGCAGATAAAAATATTTCAGCCCGGAAACATAGAAAAAACAGCCGCCGCGCTGAAACGGCAGGGGCTTGAGGTTTCCTGCGTCGCCTCCGACAGCCTGTTCCACGAACAGTCATACGGCGTCGAGAACAATTTCCCCGCATATATCGACTTGGCCGGCGCGCTCGGCTGCAAATACATCCGCGTTCTGTGCGACACATGGGGCGAGCCGGGCGTAAACGTTGACTTGGAGCTTGCGAAAAAGCGGCTGGCCGGTTTAGCGCCTTACGCCGCCGAAAAGGGCGTGACGCTCTTGGTTGAAACCAACGGCGTTTTAAGCGATACCAAAGCCCTTAAAGGGTTTTTGGAGTCCGTCGCGCACCCGAACGTACAGGCGCTGTGGGACCTCAACCATCCCGTGCGCAACTTCGGCGAAAGCCCCGCCGAAACATGGGCGAACATCGGCAAATACGTGCGGCACATACATCTGAAGGACAGCGTCGCCGCAAACGGCAAAACCGTCTACAAAATGCTGGGCTACGGCGACCTGCCGATCGCCGCGGCGCTGGAGCTGCTGAAAGAGAGCGGCTTTGGCGGCTATCTGTCGCTGGAGTGGACAAAGCGCTGGAACGACGATCTGGAGGACGCCGGAATCGTGTTCGCGCACTATATATACCAGATAAAACGGATGCTCAGATAAAACACAGGGGCGGGGTTGCGAAAACCCCGCCTCCTTTATCTCAAAACGGCAAATATTATACCATAATTAACCGCGGCGTCGCGCGACAAAACAAAGATTTCAAAACATGTCGCTAAATGTCACCGCGAAATGTTTCACGTGAAACAGTGCGCTTTCACGCGGGAGACGCGCCCTCCGGCGCGCCTCGGCGCGGTTCTCAAGCCCCTTTTATTTAAGCAGCAGCCCGCCGCTGAAATAGAGGAAGTACTTCTGCTCCCTGTGTTTCTTGCCCTCATGCTCGCCGTCGCCCTCGACCTTGAAGCCGCATACGATTGCCATTCTGTCGCCCGCCTTGACGTGGACGTCTATATCTTTTCTGTGCCCGTACAGCACGGTATTGGGCTCATAGGTCCTGCCGCCCTTGAACGGTTTCAGGGTGCGCGTTTCCGTGTCGCGTATGACGCGGAACTTGTTGCTGTCCTCTTCGGCCTTGGCCAGCGCGACATACGGCCTTACCTCCGTCCCGTGCGGAGCGTTTACTTGGCACAGATTGTCCACGGTTATGTACAGGCTCTCGAGCTTCGCGTCATACGGCGCGGTGAACGCCAGCTGGTACCCGTTGCCGACCGGCAGCGTAAACGTACCGTCATAGATCTCTATGGCCTCGCTGTTCGCGCCGAAGCCTGCCAGCTCCACGGTTTTGGACTTGCCGCTGTCATATGTGCTAAGCAGCGCCGTCTCCGTCATGGCAAACGGAACGATTGAACCCGGGT
>Ga0099364_10011549_pt1 | contig 12054 bp, 12 predicted proteins | sample TergutTh196P3_FD_73070 | JGI IMG/M metagenome (GOLD analysis project Ga0099364, IMG submission 73070) | Microcerotermes parvus P3 segment gut microbial communities from Pointe-Noire, Republic of the Congo - Th196 P3 | ecosystem: Host-associated > Arthropoda: Insects > Digestive system > Gut ...
CCGCAAGTACAAATTGCCGACGGCGGACAGCATCATTTACGCTACGGCAAAACAATACAATGCCGTTCTTTGGACGACCGATCAACACTTCGACGGCTTGCCGAATGTCCGGTATTTCGACAAAACGCGAGGAGACACAATCCTACACATTCTGCTACAATCGCGTCAACTTTTTCCCTGCGAGATTTCCGATGAAAACAACAACACTTTTTACTACCATGTTGTGTTTGCTGCTCTTTGCGTTCGCCGCTCACGCACAACAACAGGAACCCCCGGCGGAGGAACTGCAACGCCAGTTCAACGAACAACTCCGATTCCTCCAAAGCCCTCGAAAACAACTCGATGAGGAAGCCCAGGAAATTGCCGCTGGTCTTTCTCCGTGGAATGGACAAGGAACTTGGATGCCCTTGCGTATCATAGTACGCTCCGGCGGAGAAAACGAACTGGGATTGACCGAAGAACAAAAACAGCAACTTCCGTTCCTCTACAAAGAAAATGAATTAGGTGCAGAGTGGTATCAGCGAATGCGTGAAGCCCCCACGCCGGAATACACCCAAGCAATGGAAGCACTACAGGCGGCAATGTTGCCGGGTGATCCGTTTTTTGAACGTGCCACTGAAGAACAAAAAAATGCTTATCGGGAAGCGTCGATGATGTCCAGTAACCTTTGGTGGGAATCATTGCAAACAGATATTGAGGAAACATTGACCCCGGAACAAATGCTTCATGTCCGAAAACTGGAAATGCAACTGATGCCTGCACTGGGAATCCCTTTTCCTTCAATGTTCGATCCCCTCGATTTGACTGATGCACAAAAAAAGGAAATGAACCAAATTGCCGATGCGATGAAAGCCGAGTTTGAGCAACTCACTCGAGAAGCGGCTGCCCTCAAAGCCGAGCGAATTGTTTCCACTTACCAATTGCTCCAAGGGAAAACATTTGCGTCCAGAGACGAATTTCAACAAAGTCTCAGAGAAGTTCACCGCCAGTTTGTACCGAGTGCGGAAATGCGCAAGAAAAGTGAAGATTTACAGAAACAGGGAATACAATTTGTAACGCTCTTGCAGAACCGGTTAATGAATGTGTTGACCGACGAGCAACTGGACAAGATGCAGGCGATCATGGATGCAACGCCGGAGTTTCTCAAGAAATTGCGTGCTCAGTTCCAAGCAATGCGGGAGGCACAAGAAAAGACACCGGATTATGTACCGGGACCCGATTCGTGGCGACCCGGCGATCCTGTGCCGATGGAATTCAAGGAGAAACGCAGAACCGGTCGAGGCTTTCCGCGAGAAGAATAACCCTATGGACAAACAAATTTTACATCAACTTCATTCCGATTTTGAACGCTGTGCCAACACCGATGAGGCAACTGGCGTTGAATACTGGTTCGCCCGCGATCTGCAAAAACTGCTTGGGTACTCGCAGTGGCGGAATTTCGAGCCGGTCATCGAAAAGGCAATCGCCGCCTGCGCAGGCGCAGGAGAAAACCCGGAGGATCATTTTGCGCGCGCAAAATGATAGAGACCGGTAAAACCGCCCAACGGGAAGTGGACGAAATCGCCCTAACTCGTTACGCTTGCTATCTTATCGCTCAAAATGGTGATCCGCGAAAGACGGAGATCGCCTTCGCCCAGTCCTATTTTGCCGTGCAAACCCGAAAGATGGAATTGGTCGAAAAACGGCTCGAAGAAATTGAGCGGTTGGAAGCAAGGAAAAAACTGTCCGAATCGGAAAAGCAACTATCGGGCATCATTTTCGAGCGGCTCCGAGACGACAAGAGTTTCGGACGGATTCGGAGCAAAGGGGACACCGCTCTTTTCGGCGGCTTATCGACGCAGGATATAAAAAAGCGTTTGGGAACGCCCGATAGCCGACCGCTGGCGGATTTTCTGCCGACGATCACGATCAAGGCAAAGGACTTTGCGAGTGAAATCACGAATTTCAACATCAAGGCGGAAAACTTGCGGAGCGAAGACACGATCACATCGGAACATGTTCGGAACAATCAGCGGGTGCGTCAAACGTTGCTCGACAGCGGCATTGCTCCTGAAAAGTTGTCGCCTGCCGAAGATGTCAAAAAACTCGAACGCCGACTCGAAACCGAACGAAAGAAAAAGACGACGAAAAAAGAGATAAAAAAGGATAAAATATAACATCGAGAATCGTAAAATCACAACAGAGAACCTCTAAAAATCAATTTTTGCATTTTGGTTTATTTCGAGAACGCAAGGATTTTGTACTTTGCGCTCCTTGCGTAAACCTTTGCGTCCTTTGCGGTTAAGCATCTTGGTTTTACCGCAAGGGACGCAAAGTTCGCAAAGAAAAATACAAAATTTGCCATTTTCTGGTATGATTAGAAGTTCCCAATGTTACCCCCACCCCCTATGACAAACACAAACGAAAAATGGTACACCGGCATCACCCGCTATCAATGGCTGGTGCTGGTCATCTGTCTGGTCGGATGGATGTTCGACATATTTGAAGGGCAGATTTTCGTCGCCAGTATGAACGAAGCAATGCCGTCGTTCCTTACCGAGACCGATCCCGAATTGCGCAAGTCGCAGGCAGAGTTCTATAACCAAGTGGCACTGGTTACGTTTCTGCTCGGCGGAACGCTCGGCGGAGTCGTCTTCGGAATGATGAGCGACCGAATCGGACGTAAAAAAACGATGGCGTACAGTATTCTGTTCTACTCGTTCTTTACATGGATGACGGCGTTTTCAATGGCATGGTGGCACCTGGCGGCACTGCGGTTTTTCGTTGCCATCGGTGTAGGAGGACAGTGGGCAGTGGCAAGTGCGTATGTAGCAGAGACATTTCCCAGTAAAGCACGTGCCCATGCGGCGAGCATGTTTCATGCCTTCGGATCGTTTGGGATATTCCTTGCCGCCGCCGTCGGATGGCTGATGCTCGGCAACACCGCTATTCTGACTTGGTGCGAATCAACCGCTCTGTTGGAGTGGGCACGTAACGTTTATGAACCCTCTACGCTACCCTGGCGGCTCTGCTTTGCTCTCGGTTTGTTGCCGGCAATTGTTGTGTTTTTCATATTTGCTTACCTCAAAGAGCCGGAGACGTTGAAGGCGGCGCAAGAGCAGGCAAAAAAAGACCCGACAAAGAAAGTCGGGTTCATCGGAGACCTGTTCAAAAAAGAGACGCTCCGCTCCACACTTATCGGCGTTACCTTGGCGGCAATCGGTATGGCAACGTTCTGGGGAGTGCATGTGCGTGCCAAAGATACGATGCGGTTGGCGGCATCGAACAAAATGGTTACCGAAGAACTGATTCAAATAGACACGGGAGAGGACGGCAAAGAGAAAACGGTATTCACCGATGATCAGACTGCCGAACTAAAACGTTGGGAAATGCTCGGCATGATGATTTCGACGCTCGGTCTGTTGATCGGACAACTTTTCTTCGGTCCGCTTTCGCAACGAATCGGACGCAGAGGCGCATTTGTATTTTTCCACATCGGAGCGTTTTTCATTGCGATTACCGTGTTTCAACTGGCGCAGAACCTGACAAGTGTCGCACCGCTGTATGTGTTGTTGCCGATATTCGGTTTTTTCACCGCGGGGATGCACTCCGGTTATGCGGTCTATTTCCCGGAGTTGTTTCCAACACGATTGCGCGGCACAGGCACCGGTTTTTGTTTTAACATGGGGCGGTTCATGGCGAGTCCGTTCCTGTTGATAACCGGCTGGATGGTCTCATCGGGCGGCTATACGCTAATGGGTGCGCTGACAATTTTGAGTTTCCTGTATCTACTCGGTCCTGTTGCGGTCTATTTCGCCAAAGAGACAAGGGGACAAGAGTTAATGGAATGATAGCAGGTTTTCGTGGTAGAATACCATCAATCAAATCATTGACGATTTAGAAAAAACAGCCTAAAGCCTTAGCCCCACTCCTAACCATGTGGACATTTCATTTACCGACAAAAATTATTTTCGGTTCCGGTCAGGCGGTATCGCTATCGGCAATGCCCGAACTCACCGGACGGCGTACCGTCATTGTTACCGATTCGGTTATCCGCAAATTACCGGTATTTGAAACGGTTATGCAATCCGTCAAACCGGTTGCGGTCTTTGCTGGGGTTTGTCCGAATCCCACAGTTGCAAACGTCGATGCATTGACGGAATTGTTACGCAACGAACAAGCGGACTATATCGTCGCTCTCGGCGGCGGCAGCGTCATAGACTGTGCCAAGGCGGCTTCCTGTCTTGCAAAGACCGATGATTCAAGCATTCGTCCCTATCATTCGGAAGGAAAAATTTTTAGCGGACAAAGAGGTGCGGATCATATCCCCATCATGGCACTTCCCACGACGGCAGGCACCGGTTCAGAAGTTACGCCGATTGCTGTTTTAGATGACGAAGAAAAAAACGTCAAAGCGCCCATGACATCGCTGCTGTTTTATCCTTTTGTTGCCGTTGTCGATTCTAACTTGACACTTTCCGTTCCGCTGGGTACTACGGCGGCAACGGCACTGGATGCGTTGAGTCATTCGATTGAAGGATATTGGTCGAAAAACCATCAACCGATTTGCGATGCTCTTGCTAAAGAGGCGGCAAAGACGATTTTTGAGAATCTGCCGAAAGTGTATGACAACCTCGGCGATTCGGTTGCGCGGGAGCGCCTTTCCTACGCGGCGTTGATAGCGGGCATTGCATTTCACATGCCGAAAAATGCGATCATGCATGCCTGTTCCTATCCGCTTTCCAATCGAGCAGGTTTGGCGCACGGAGCGGCTTGTGCTTTCACGATGGAAGCGTCCATCCGATTGAACGCACCTTACATGAATGGTCGAATGGAGGAATTCGCGAGAGTCTGCGGTTTTGCCTCGGTTGACGAAATGACCGCTCAAATTACCGTATTGAAAAGATGCGGCGGCTTGCCCTGTACCTTAAAAGAAGCCGCCATTGCGCCCGAATTGGTGGAAACACTGATTCAGGAAAGTTTTCATCCGATTATGCAAAACAATCCCAAAGAAGTTACGGTAAAAGATTTGCGAAAAATATACGAGGAGATTGCCGGTTAATGAAGTTGACGCGTTCACAGCACCAGACGCGTAAGCAAGGAAAAAAAACTATTTAATCTTCCGTCCAGTCCTCGATGAGTAAACCCTCAACCCTCGAAAATTCGCGAGTATTATTTGTAACAAGAATTCCATTATTTGCCTTGGTGACGGCAGCGATAAAATAATCGTTTGCGCCAATGGGTACACCCTTACGTTCAAGATCGGAGCGTATGACTCCGTATGATTCTATCGCGGCAACATCGAAACCTACCATTCTGAATTGATTTAAGAATTCACGGATTTTTGTAAGGTTTTCGTTCCGTTTGACACTTTTGTATGCCCCATAAATCAGTTCTGCCGCCACTACGGACGGTAAAACAATATCATCGAGGTCAATGGATTCAAATTTGTCAATAACATTTTGCGAACTACCTGTAAGTAGGCGTATGCAAATATTGGTGTCGAGAAAATATATCATTGATCCATGAACTCCCACTCTTTTGGTGATTCAAACTCAATTTCCGCTGGTTCAACGAAAGTGGAATCATTGATAGAACCGTAAAGAGAACGTAAAATTGTCCGCCGCTCATCTTTGGAAAGCAAACTTGTAGAATTGCTGACTTCGTGTTCCGGTGTGATAAACACATTGCCGGACTTTTCCATAAAAACTACATTTTCGCCCGCTTGAAGCCCGAGTCTTCGACGGATGGTTACAGGTATTGTAACTTGCCCTTTGGCGGACATTCTAGCGGTATCCATGTTTTCACTTCCTATCTTTACTCTCTTCGTCTTTTCATTTTAGAGGATAAGAAAAAATAATCAAGAGCTTTTTTCTGTCACGTTTTACTGTAAAATACCCTAACGCACATGTTGCATAACCCCTTAACATCTAAAATTGTGGATTGAGATGAAAGCCGGGAACGCAACGCAGTGGAGCAACCGGATTGCCCCGTAGAATCTGGTCGCTACGGCTATCGCCTACACTCCCGGCTTTCATTCACAAAATTAGCCGTAATGAGGTAGTAGGAAAGAGACATGAACTTCACGCATTACCATAGAAAATTTGTGCGATTTACAATGTTTTTCTGTCATTGCTTTTGCACGGTTGACATGGGCAAAAAAAACTTGTAGCCGGACTGACAAACCAATGCAAGAACGATAAGAAAACTCTCAAAAAAAATATAAGAGGAGATTGCCGGTTAATGGGACTAACTCTCACAATAATTTTGCTACTCGGACTGATTGTATTCATCGCACAAGGTCTCGAAGGAATCACCGGCTTCGGCAGTACCGTCCTTGCCGTACCGTTTCTGGCTATGATTTTAGGACTCGAAAAAGCAGTCGCCGTCAGCGGAGCGCATACGTGGCTGTTGACCCTTTACTTCGTGATCGTTTCCAGAAAGCATATCGTTTGGAAAGAGTTCGGTTTTATCATCTTCTATGTTCTCCTCGGATTGCCGATAGGATACCTTCTCTTCAAAAATTTGAACGATACTTATTTGAAGATCATCCTTGCATTGTTTATGATCGGTGTCGGCATTTATGGGATTTACACGATCCGCCGGAACTGGGTGGAAGTCTCCACCGTTTCGGTGAAAAAGAGTTTTTTGATGCGTTTCATTTTGTTTCTGGGCGGCATCATTCATGGAGCGTTTGCATCCGGCGGTCCGTTTGTGGTGATTTACGCGGCGCAGGCATTGAAAGACAAAACGTTATTCCGTGTTACGATGTGTCTCCTTTGGTTCTGTTTGAACACGATATTGCTGTTTTTTTGGACAGCGGACGGCGTGTGGCAACGGGACTCTTTTCTTGCCTTCTATACTTTGTTGGCGACGCTTCCCTTTTTGCTGGTCGGCATTTTCACTGGCGACTACTTGCACCATCGTGTGAGTGAATACGCTTTCCGTTTGATTGTGTTCGCTCTCCTTCTCGGCACAGGTTTTGTCGTGATGTACGGAGAACTTGCAAAATTTTGTTGTTGATGTTACACTTGTGAGGTCGCGAAAAAAACCGGGGACGGAGCGTAGTCCCCGAATGTACCTCATGAAAATCATCGTTGCCTCCCCGGTCAAGGGGTTCAAACTCAAAACTGCCGTCGTCCGCCATTTGACGAAACTGGGATACGAAATCGTCGACCTCGGTTGCTACGATACGGAAAAGTTCGTCAAATATCCCTCTATTGGTGAACGCGTTGCCAAAGCGTTACAGGACGGCACAGCCGAACTGGCGATCAATTTTTGCGGTAGCGGAACCGGTGCGGCAATCAGTGCGAACAAGTTTTCCGGTGTGCTTGCGTGTGCATGCGAGTCGATAAAAACGGCAACACTCATCCGCATTGTCAATGGAGCCAACTGCCTCTGTATGGGAGAAGACATTGTTTCAGAAGAACTCGGCTGTGAGATGGCAGAGGCTTTTGTCCATGCAGCGTTTCAAGGCAATCCGAATGTATCGGCGGAAATCCGTGAGTTTTGGAAAGAGGCGAGAGATGAACTGATCGCCAAGGGAGTCCCCGCGAGGAATCGTGAAATGGAGACATTGTAATATAGCGTAAACGGAGACAAATGGGACGTTTTTTCTTTGCGCCCTTTGCGTACCTTTCGGTTAAATCCTTTTTTCAACCGCAAAGAGCGCAAAGGATAATTTCATGCCGTTTACGGTATAACATGCATCAACATTGACTCGGTTCAATACCGCCACACTTGCGTGGTCAGTGAAAAGGGCAAACTCTCGAATGTCGATTCGAGTTCCACAAAAAACGCAATGTGTCCCGACTCCGGCTTGATAATCAAAATATCAAACCCTCCCTCCTGCCCTGGCACTGGCATCGAAGTCGAAGTCCATCTCGCCTGACGAAAATCCTTCGTGTCTGACCAGGCAGTCCAAAGTTTGGCAGATCGAGGCGAAAGGTCTGTTTCGATGTCGATCTTGTATCCGGCATCGCTTTCGGTGAGTGTCCATTTCATCGTGGGAAAATCCGCTCCCTGGGCGGCAAACTTGGCAAAAGCCGCCGCAGTTTGCGCTGCCTTTATTTCTTGCGTGTTCAGTCCATGACCTGCGTTCGGCAATGTTAAAATATACTTCACGCCGGGCAAATCATCGAAGTAATGTTTCGTTGCATCGACCGTCCAGTACGGATCATTACTGCCGTGAATTAAAAGTTTCGGTAACGAAAGCCGTTCGCGGTAGGAATAGGGATCAATCATTTCCCAAAGACGGGATTCAAATTCCGATGCCGATGTGTTATCGGGGCGGACAAGATTTCTCTCCGTGTAATCATGGATACTCGGACTGAATGCCCCCCAGGTTTCGATCTGGTATTTCATTTGTTCACGGATGTTCAGATTGTCGATCACCATCGGAACAATGGCAACGACGCGTTTGTCCCCCGAAGCGGCGGTCAGCCAAGTTGTCCAACCCCTTTTGGATGCACCCGTTACAATAAAATTTTTGATCTCGAATTGCTTTTCCTGCTTGAGCACTTGCTCGACGGTGTCCATTGCTTTGACGGCACTTTTCGTCATCGGAAAAAGCAGAGGCCACGTAGCATCCTTCGTTTCGAGGGCTTTGAGAAGTGTTTCGCCGATCAGGGCATCTTCGCGATGGTTGCCGAGAAGAGGTTGATTAGGAACTTGGAGAAGCAGAGCGACGCTCATTCCTGACGCTTCGGCAAGGAGACGTATGAGCATTTTATCGTTGTCGCTCGGCTTCCGACCGGTCGAAGAACCGCCGATGAAGAGCAGCGCATGGTTCGGACAGGTAATCCGGTTCGGCAGGGCAATGAGGACGTAGTGTTTCCAAGGAATCCCCTGCCAGGTTTGTGAGGTGAGTTCGATAAGGAAAGTCCGCTCGTTTGATGCTTCGGTTTTTTCGACGATTTCCCATCGAAAAGAATCATCGGGTAGAGCGAGATAGGCATCGAGTTCTTTGGGGACATCTGCCGCAAGGACGCAGAGAGGTAAAAAGAATAACAAGGAAACGGAGAGGAAAATGTTTTTATACATCGTGTAGTGAATATGTGTCAGAAAATATGCGTCCTAAAATATGTGTCCTGACCATTGTATCAAATCGGTGCCGCGGACGGAAGGTTGCGGCTCTGATTGATCATCCCGCCGGAATCGGATAGCATGAAGCAAGCAAAGGTTTTATCATTTCACCGTCCTGTTATGCGTCTTACTCTTTTATTTTTTTGTCTGTTTACCGTCAGCGGTTTTGCCGAGGAGGCGAAAAAAGTTACCGCTGACAAAGAGCGAATCGTCAAAACGGTTCGATTCTTGAGCGAAGAGAATCATCCTCGCACGGCAAACCTAGAAAACAAAGAGAAAACGATTGAATACATCACCCGGGCAATTGCGGCAACGGGACTCGAACCGACCCGCGATGAATTCAAAGTGGTCTTTCACGACGGCATATTCACCAACATTCACGCATTAAAAAAAGGCAAAACGGGCAAACGAATCGTCGTCGGGGCTCACTACGACATTATTCCGGTATCGCCGGGAGCGGACGATAACGCCAGTGCGGTTGCCGCTCTCATCGAATTGGCCTACTTGCTGAAAGAGACTCCTGAAATGAACTGCGATATTGAACTCGTATTTTACGACATAGAGGAATGGGGATTGTGGGGCAGCCAACATCATGTGAAAAAACTCAAGAGCCAAAAAGTCGATGTTGTCTGTATGCTCTGCATGGACATGGTCGGCTACTTTTCCGATAAGGAAAACTCACAAGAATATCCGATGAGAAACATGGAATTGGCGTACGGAACGAAGGGAAATTTCTTGGCGATGGTGGGAAGACCGAAAGATCGCACGATGGCAATGGAGGCGAAAAAGGCGTTTCAAGAAGCGGTGCCGCTTAAGGTCGAGGTCTTTTTCGTGCCTCCCTTGTGGGAATTTTTGTTTACGGTTTCCGATCACGCCCCTTTTTGGCAGCAAAAGTATCCTGCTCTTTTTTTTACAGACACTGCCGACTTTCGCAATAAGAATTATCATCGGAGAACGGACACTTGGGACACATTGGATTACGACCGATTGGCACTGGTTCCCGTCGGACTGTATCACGTTATTTTGGCGATAGATGCGGCTCGTTAGAGCGTATCCAATACAAATAGTACCCACAAAAGGCGGACACCCCCCACACAATTTTAATTGCGGCGGGATGGTACTTTTCTCCCCGTTTTAGGTATAATCATCCTTTGAGTATAACCGTCTGTAGAATCATGAAAAACATTCCCTTGCTTGTTCTCGTGTTCACGTGTTCAATCAGTCTGGTGCTTTGTGCAGAAGAGCGGCAACCGAACATCGTGGTTTTTCTTTGCGACGACCTCGGTTACGGCGACCTGGCATGTTACGGACACAAAACGATTCAAACACCGAACGTGGATCGCCTCGCTGTAGAAGGAATCCGCTTTACGGATTTCTATTCGACGGCACCCGTCTGTTCGGCATCACGCGCCGGTTTGTTGACAGGACGGATACCAAGCCGAATCGGTGTGTATGATTGGATTCCGGCTAATCACGGAATGTACCTGCCGAAATCGGAAACGACATTTGCCGCCCGCCTAAAAGAGGCAGGCTACGATACGGCAATGTCTGGAAAATGGCACTGTAACGGAAAATTCAATGCGCCCGAACAGCCGCAACCGAATGACCAGGGATTCGATCATTGGTTCGCCACGCAAAATAACGCTGCGCCGTCCCACGAAAATCCGACCAATTTCGTCCGAAATGGGACACAAGTCGGCAGGCTTGAAGGCTATTCCTGTCAACTGGTCGTGAGCGAAGCCGTCAACTGGCTCGAAAAACGTCCCGGCAAAAACCGACCATTCTGTCTCTTCATTACTTTCCATGAACCGCACGAACCGATTGCGTCGCCGCCGGAACTTGTCGAAAAGTATCGGGCAGCCGGCGCGGTAAAACCGGGCGAAGCGGAGTATTACGCCAACGTCGAAAACATGGATGCCGCAGTGGGTCGTCTCGTTGAATATCTGAAACAGCGAGAATACTGGAACAACACGTTGGCTCTTTTTAGTTCGGACAATGGACCGGAAACGTTGAACCGATACAGGGGTGCAGAGCGGTCGCACGGGTCGCCCGGCGATCTGCGTGCCATGAAACTTTGGATGTACGAAGGGGGTTATCGCGTCGCAGGAATTGTTACATGGCCCGAAAAAATCAAACCGGGACAGGTTTCCAACGTTCCGGTCGGAGCGATTGATTGTTTTCAAACGTTTTGCGCTGCCGCCCAAATAGATCCGCCGACAGATCGCGTTTACGACGGTGCCAATCTGCTGCCGCTCTTTCAGGGCGAGGCACTTGACCGGACGAAACCCATGTTTTGGTACTACCTCAACGCCCTCGGAGAGCCTCGCGTGGCGATGCGGGACGGTGATTGGAAACTCCTTGCCACGCTCGAAGGCAATCCGCTGCCGGGAGCACTCGGTCGTCATTCCGCCGAATGGTTCGCCGAACTCAAAACGGCAAACCTAGGACGATTTGAACTTTACAACCTCGTTACAGACCTATCGGAGAAGCAAAATCATGGTTCGACAGAACCGGAAAAACTCGCCGAGATGAAACGAAAAATGGAAACGCTCTTCCGGGAAGTTCAGCAAGATGCCCCGCTCGGAACGTGGTAACACGCAAGACATGAAAGCCGGAAACGGAACGCAGCGACCGGATCAACCGGAATACCGGCTAAATAATCCGGTCGCTGCGCTCCCGGCTTTCATTCGCATCCCAAAATTAAAAGGACACAAGGATACACTAGCGTTTTGAAAAATATCGTTTTGCCGCTCGTTTTTGAAATTGAAAATTGGATCGGAAAACTGAAAGGCAACAAAGTCGTTTGATTTAATAAGGCAGTGAGCAATGGAAAAACGACCTAAACCCTCACTGACATCACTCTTTGGCAGCGCGGAACACGGCGGCTTACTCCGTGCGTTGCCTCACAGTCTCCGATTTCAATTTTCAAGGCGAAGTCTAACATGGAGAACGTCAGGAAGCGTCAGGAAAAAGAATGACACTTTTCCTTGC
>Ga0099364_10011550_pt1 | contig 12053 bp, 11 predicted proteins | sample TergutTh196P3_FD_73070 | JGI IMG/M metagenome (GOLD analysis project Ga0099364, IMG submission 73070) | Microcerotermes parvus P3 segment gut microbial communities from Pointe-Noire, Republic of the Congo - Th196 P3 | ecosystem: Host-associated > Arthropoda: Insects > Digestive system > Gut ...
CCTTATTTCACTGCCGGAGCATCTCTTCTTTTTTGGCTCTGGCTGACAGGCTTTGTCCTCTGTGGCCTGTTTTTTTTGCTGCCTCATCTGCGCTGCCGGAAAATGTATAAAACTGCCTTGCCGGTGGGAAACAGCTTTGTCAGGCGTTGGCTTGGCAGCAACCCCCAGCGCTATAGCTTGAGTATCAAACAATCGGATAAAGTTGATACGCCGCTTACTTTTGGATTGCTGTGGCCTGTAATATTGCTGCCACTATTAACTGACTGGCAGGATGAAACCCGTCTGTTTCATATTCTGAACCATGAATATGAACATATCCGGCGTTATGACATTATATGGAAATGGATATTGGCACTTGGCCTTAGCCTGCACTGGTTTAACCCCCTTGTGTGGCTTATGTATATTTTTGCGAACCGGGACATAGAGCTATCCTGCGATGAAGCAGTTGTGCGCTACTATGGGGAGAATAGCAAATCCGAATATGCGATGACTCTGTTAGGACTGGAAGAAAAACGAAATCCCTGGATGAGTCTGTGTACCAATTTCAGCAAAAACGCAGTTGAAGAACGTATTATTTCAATTATGAGAATCAAAAAAGTCTCATTAATTTCTATTCTGGCAGCTTTTATTTTAATTTGCGGAACAAGCATGGTTTTTGCTACCGGCAGAACTGAAATTCAGTCGTCTGTCAGAATCTTGCCCGTTGAAAATATTAACTGGGTCTACACACCGGACTTTGTTGAACGTATGCTTTTTGTGACAAAAGGCGATAGCTCAGTAAAGGTGACTTACGATGGTCAGACATACGAAGCTTTCTCTATTAATAAAGAAGATGAAGAATGGAGCTGGTATAGCTATGAAGAGTATGTACAACATATAGAGCTTGTCATTTCACAAGGTATCAAAGATTCTCATACGAGGGATATGGAAAGCTTGCTTATAATAATGTCAACTTATGGCGCCGAAAGGAATTATTTTAAACTCAGGCAAACTCTTGCTGACATTGGAAACGGGATTAGAGTGTCTAAGCCAAAATTAATCATTATTAGAGATGAGAGCGGGCTTAATGGTTCTAGCGTCGGCTGGATGCACTGGTATTGTTACAGTTATGCCTTTTTAGACCGGGCTGGAAACGAAGTGAACCTTGGCCTTTTTGAAACCAGGGACGAACTATTTGCCGCATTAAGGCAATACTACGATAATGAAATTACTGTGGGCAGGCTAACAAGAATGCAAGCCGACAGGTTATATAGAAGAATTGCGCACCCTGTAAGAAATGTAGATGAAGCTCAGCTTTCAGAAAAATTGCTGAACCCCGTATTATTTAACCCCCACAACTACTTATTTTAGCTCTAAAACCTTTTTAAATTTTTTTTCATCTTTACTATTGACAAACTCATTCTATCAGAGTAGAATGAATGTATTCTATTGCAATAGAATGAAAACGTCAGGATCAATTCTCGTGTCATCAATACCTCCTATAGTATTTGAAGATGAAAACCGGGGATTGATCCTGGCAAATTATCTAACTTTTGGAGGAATTATATGAAAAAAGGACTGATTGCATTACTGGTAATTCTCTGCGTATTTATGCCTGTCTTCGCAGGCGGCGGCGGGCAGGCCGGCAGAGGGGCTCAGGGCCCATTCCCCGGTAAAATTGCCATTGTTACCAGCTCCCTTGACCAGAACGAAGAAGAGTTCCGATCTGCAGAGCAGTTGATTCGGAAGTACGGCCCGGACAAGATCACTCACGTTACCTGGCCCAGCAACTTTATGGCAGAGCAGGAACAGCTGATCACCATCCTTACCAGAATAGCTTCGGATATGGAGGTTCGTGGCCTGGTTATCAACCAGTCCGTACCTGGCACCATTGCGGCAGTAGACAGATTTAAAGCGCTGAGAGACGATGTGTTTATCGTCACGGCCTCACCACAGGAGAACCCCCCTGATGTATCAAGGCGTGCAGATCTTGCTATCAACCAGAACCAGTTTGCCATTGGCCCGGCTTATGTAGATCAAGCTCATGCATTAGGCGCTACGACAATTATCCACTACTCCTTTCCCAGGCATATGTCTCAGGTACTTCTTTCAGGCCGTCGCGATGGGATGATTCAAAGGGCTAATGAATTGGGAATAAGGTTTGTTGATGTAACGGCTCCCGATCCAACAGGGGAAGCGGGCTTACCAGGCACCCAGCAGTTCATTCTTGAAGATGTACCCAAGCAGATAGCTACATACGGTACACAAACGGCTTTCTTTGGAACAAACTGCGGTATGCAAATACCCATGCTCAGACGGGTATTTGAAGGCCGGGCAATTTATCCGCAGCCATGCGACCCTTCTCCGTACCATGCATACCCCGTGGCTCTTGGTATTCAAACATATGCAGCTGATAATGTTTTAAACACACTTCGCCATGTTGTCGATGAAACCAGAAGAATCGCCGCTGAGAACGGTATGACCGGCAGGCTTTCTAACTGGCCGGTTTCCAGTCCAATCATGTTCACACATCTTGGCGTTGAATACATCATCAGATACCTTAACGGCGAAACGTCAAAAGCTCCCAATCACGCTCTTCTTGCACAGCTGACACGTGAACACATACAGGAAGCAGCCGGTGTGGAGGTAGAATTTTCCTGGATTCCTTATTCGGAAGCCGGTGTAACTTACAATAACTATTTATTAATGCATATGGGTTTCATTACCTATTAGTTAAGTAAAGATTCACGCAAAGGGCCGTCTAATTGAGGCGGCCCAATTTTGATAATCAGGATCATTTTATGAGCCAAAGCCTTTTAACTTTTAAAAACGTCACAAAGAAATATTCCGGAAATACTGTCCTGTCTGATGTGAACTTTGACATAAGGCCGGGCGAAATCCATGCCCTTGTAGGTGAAAACGGCGCAGGCAAGTCCACACTGATGAACATAATGTTTGGCATGCCGGTAATTCACAACACAGGCGGCTTTGACGGCAGTGTTCTTATTGACAACAAGCCGGTGGATATCAAGTCACCGTTTCAGGCTATGGAATATGGCATAGGTATGGTACACCAGGAGTTCATGCTTATTCCGGGTTTTACAATAACAGAAAACATCAAGATCAACCGGGAAATACCAAGCGAAAGTGTATTAAGCAATACCCTTGGACGTGTTTTTGGCAAGCGTCTTAAAATCCTGGACTTTAAAAAGATGAATAATGATGCTCGTATTGCTCTGGATACTCTTGGTATGAGCATCGAAGAATATACATTGCTGCATGGCATGCCTGTCGGTCACATGCAGTTTGTGGAAATTGCACGGGAAATTGATAAAACAAATGTAAGACTGCTGGTTCTTGACGAACCGACAGCAGTACTGACCGAATCCGAAGCGGATAAGCTGATTAAGGCCATGAGGAATTTGGCAGCCAAAGGGATTGCCCTGGTCTTCATAAGTCATCGCCTTGATGAGATTGTTAATGCCTGTGACAGGGTTACGGTGCTTAGAGATGGGGAGCTGATAGTAACAAAAAATACGGTCGAAACAAATGTCCTTGAACTTGCAGAATTGATGGTTGGGCGTCAGGTTAATATAGACCGTTCCCTGCCAGACCGTGAAGCTCATGCTGATGTAATGCTCATTATAAAAGGACTTGAAGTTGCAATGCCTGGAGAACCTGTGAGGGGTGTTGATCTGGAAGTTCGCAGGGGCGAGATACTCGGTATCGGCGGCCTTGCGGGTCAGGGCAAGCTGGGAATAGCCAACGGCGTTATGGGTATTTATCCTGCCCGTGGAGAGATCGTTTTTGACGGGAAGCCCCTGCCTCTTAACAATCCAGGAAACACCCTTGCTTCAGGCATCGCTTATGTCAGCGAGGATCGCAAGGGAGTAGGCCTTTTGTTGGACGAGGCAATAGAGCTTAACATCGCTTTTACTGCAATGCAGATACATAGTGACTTCCTTAAAAATTACGGGTTTATCAGGTTATACGACGGACACAAAATCAGGAATAACGCGAAAAAGATGATCAGCGATCTGGATATACGCTGCACATCGTCCTTACAGCATGTGGGAAGGCTTTCCGGCGGCAATCAACAGAAGGTATGTGTGGGCCGGGCTTTGACCCAAAAACCGAAGATGCTCTTTGTCTCGGAACCCACCCGCGGTATAGACATAGGCGCAAAAAAGCTCATTCTGGATCTCTTGTACAAATTGTCAAGCGAAGAAGGCATGACCATAATCATGACCTCATCCGAACTGGCGGAGTTGAGGAGTATTTGCGACCGCGTAGCCATCATCTGTGAGGGTAAGCTGGCAGGCATACTCACGCCTGATGCCCCTGCCGCTGATTATGGCTTGATGATGTCCGGAAGCATGGTCAATAAGGAGGCATCTTAATGAAAAAGATAATAAACCATATAGGCTTGCCCACATTAATCATCCTGGCTTTTTGGGCATTTATCATGACTGTGGGTATTATAAATAAACTGTCGCTTTCGGATATGCTTTCTGACACTATTTACCGTTGGGGAAGATATGGAATATTGACTTTGGCCATGGTGCCTTCCATACAGTCCGGGGTAGGTCCAAACTTCGCCTTGCCCATGGGAATAGTATGCGGTCTTTTGGCCAAAGTATGCGCTGTTGCATGGGGTTTCTCCGGAGGCTCCTGGCTTTTGGTATCTGCCCTCCTGGCGGTTTTCTTTGCTGTCCTAATGGGATATGCCTACGGCAGACTGATGAATGCGGTCAAAGGCTCTGAAATGGCCATTGCTACATATACAGGTTTCTCTATAACCATGCTGTTCTGCATTCTTTGGCTGGTATTGCCCTTCAGGGATCCAAGAATGACCTGGCCTTTGGGCGGAGGAGCCGGCTTAAGGCAGACCATACTCTTGGACGTGGTAGGCGGTGCACAGATTTTGGACAATTTCATGAGCTTTAGAATTTTCGGCGTAAATGTTCCAACAGGCATGCTCCTTGTCTTTTTCGTAGGTTGTGTTTTAGTATGGCTGTTCATGCGCTCGAAGACAGGTATAGCCATTTCAGCCGGCGGCGCCAATCCCATGTTCGCAGGCGCAGCAGGCCTTAACGTAGACCGTAACCGAATCATTGCCAATATAGTCTCCACCGTATTGGGAGCCCTTGGCATCATTGTCTATGCCCAGAGTTTTGGATTTACCCAGTTGTACCTGGACCCTCTGTTGATGGCTTTCCCGGCAGTTGCAGGTGTCCTGATAGGCGGCGCCTCGGTCAAGAGAGCCAGGATAATGCATGTGCTCGTGGGGGCGCTCCTTTTTCAGGGCTTAATGGCAACCTCCATGCCGGTGGCCAACGTATTGTTCGCCGGAACTGACCTTTCCGAAACCCTTCGGATGATAGTTCAAAACGGAGTCATCCTCTATGCGCTGACACAGGCGTCAGGAGGCAAAAAATGAACGCAGAGAACGCAAAGAATATAAAAAAGATACAAGATTTCATTATTGACAATATGGTTGTTATAATATTCCTGGCCTTTATTGCAACGGGCTTTGTTATTTCAGGCGGGGTACCCCATCTCTTTTTTATCAACGAGCTGGTAGACAGGGTGTTTCGAAATATCTTCCTGGTGCTTTCGTTAATAATTCCGGTAATAGCGGGTCTGGGTCTCAATTTCGGCATTGTTATAGGCGCAATGGCAGGACAACTAGCCATAATATTTGTCGTTTATCATGATGTCGGCGGATTAAACGGCCTCTTGCTCTGTTTGCTGTTGGCTACTCCTATTGCCATACTCTTTGGATTTTTAGTAGGGAAACTCTACAATAAAGTCCGCGGACAGGAAACGATAGCCAGCTTGATTGCCGGATATTTTGCCCAGGGTATCTATATGTTTATACTTCTGTTTGCCGTTGGCGGCATTTTTCCTGTTAGACCAAATCATCCGAATATTATGTTCGCACAACCAGGGAAAATACATGGCATAGGCGTGCGAATGTCTGTTGATTTGGGGCTTTACGAAGAAGGTGGCATGAAATTTGCACTGGATAATATATACCGTATCCCCACAATGTATCTTGTCTTGATAGTAGCTGTTTGCATATTGGGGTATCTGGTAATAAGTCATTCTATAAACCGCAAAAAACCAGGTTATGAGATCAAAAGCCTCTGGAAATTCAGGATTAACATCATTCTCTGTTTTGTAGTAATAGCTTTCAGTATTTTTGTCGCTGCCACAAACTATGCATATCTGATGCGGCTTCAGAAGGCGCCACTTGTGACATCCCTTCTGGTCCTTGTCATTTGCTTATTCCTGCATTTTATCATGAAAACCAAGCTGGGGCAGGATTTCAGGAGTGTTGGTCAAAACCAGCATATTGCCGAGGTTTCAGGCATTAACGTAGACCGCACCAGAGTTTTAGCTACAATTTTTTCTACGGTATTGGCGGCTTGGGGCATGGTGATTTATATGCAGAATATGGGGACACTGGCAACTTATGATTCTCACAGGAATATAGGCATTTTCTCTGTAGCAGCCCTTCTGGTTGGCGGGGCATCTACATCCAGAGCCAGTGTTAAAAACGCACTTGTCGGCGCTGGGCTATTTAACGCGATGACCATTATTAGTCCGGAACTGGGCAGAGCAGCTTTTGGCGATCCCAGCACAGGTGAGTATTTTCGTGCTTTCATGGTCTATGGGGTTATAGGTTTGTCCATGGGAATTTACGTCTGGAAGAACCTGAAGGAACAGAGGGATCAGAATTCGCTGGAACATTAGATAAAAGGAGTAAGTGAACATGAATTTAGCATTATTGGTAATTGACATGCAAAAAGTATTTTTCAATGGAGATTCAAGAAAATCCATGGAAAAAGCCTCAGAATATATAAACTATACTATTAATTTATTTAGAGAGAATAATAAAAAAGTAATATGGATACAAGATGAAGATAAAGAGGATGGAAATGTTAATGGAACTGAAGGATTTGAAATCATTGAATTATTAGCACCTCAAAAAGATGAAAAACAGATAATAAAACATTATGGGAATAGTTTTAATAAAACAGGATTATTGGATTATCTAATAGAAGAAAAAATAGACACAATAATTATTACAGGATATTGTGCAGAACATTGTATATTGTCAACATACAGAGGAGCATTGGATCATGATCTAACTCCAATTATATTAAAAAATGCTATAGCAAGTGGTTATAATGAAAGCATAACGTTCGTAGAGAACATTAGTGATATAATAACAATTAAGGTATTGGAAAAAATAATTAAAGGATAATATGGATAACCCTGTAGATAAAAGAAGAAAGCTTGATAGAGAAATATTCTCATACAGAATAACAAAAGATAAAAATGTTTTTATTTCATGGTATGGAATAATAGTTTATGTGTAATGGGTTAATACAAAGACAGTATAAGTTATTGGGAGATTTTTATAAAGTTCTTGATTATTTGGCGGAAGTATATAATATTGAGACACTTAATAGTTATTTACTACCTCAATTTTTTGAATACGCCCATACGCATCCCGCATTTAATCATAAATTGACCCATAAATTTGGTATATGGGAAAATAACAATGAAATAGTTGGATTAGTATGTTACGAAATGGACATTGGAGAGTGTTTTGTCAGCATAAAAAATGGTTATGATTCACTATTACCAGAATTGATAAAATATTCGGAAGAAAAAATGTCTTTAAATAATTGTGTATCAATATGGATTATAGACAAAGAAGCAGAAAAGAAAAATCTACTTGATAAAATGGGATACAAAAAAATTCATTCAGAACCTGTAACAATTTTTTCGTATGATCAAGTATTTCCTGAAAAAATGCTCCCAAAAGGTTTTTCAATAATTTCACTGGAAAATGAAAATGATTTTAGGGAAATAAATGATTGTTTATGGTATGGATTTGATCATGGCCCTGAACCCGACCCGGATCAAGACATAGATTGCAGGATTTTAATGCAGAGCGGGCCAAATTTCAGGAAGGATTTAACAACAATAATAAAAGCTCCAAATGGAGAATATGTATGTTATGCAGGAATGTGGCTCGATAAAATTAATAATTATGCATACTTGGAACCATTAGCAACTGTTCCGGAATATAGAGGGTTAGGGCTTGCCACAGCAGCAGTAGTTGAAGGAATGAAAAAAACAAAATTATTGGGAGCAAAATATTGCTTCGGTGGCGTACCAGATTTTTACCGGCATATTGGATTCAAAACAATTGCATATAGAGAATTGTGGAAAAAAGAGTGGAATTAATATCGATTCATATCTATAAATTGATTATCGCACAAGGATTATTGAATGAATAATAAGAATTGGACTGTACTATTTATTGGCGGAGCTTCCGGGACAGGAAAATCTACTCTTGCATATCAAATAGCAGAACATTTTTCAATTAATGTAATGGAAATAGATGACATACATCAAATAATAAAGGCAATCACAACAAAAGAAAATTATCCAGCCATTCATTACTGGGAAACAGGTATAAATTGGAAAGATATTGGAGTTAATGAAAATTTAGAATGGCTAAAAAATGTAAGCAAAGAAATGTTTATTGGAATTAAAGCAATTGTTGATAGGCATATAGAGGACAATGTTCCAATAATTCTTGAAGGAGATTTTATTATTCCAGAAATAATATCATCTTTGGACAATTCTAAAATAAAAACAATATTTATTAATGAAATGGATAAAGATCAATTATTAAAGAATTATTTTGATAGAGAAGGGGGTGAATTACAAAATTATAGGGCTGATATAAGTGTTAAGTATAATGAATGGTTAATAAATTCATGTAAAAAATTAGGAATAAAATATTTTGAATCAAGACCATGGAATACATTATTAAAAAGAGTAATTGAATATTTGGAAGCATTATGATAAAATATTCATATCTGGAGGAAGAATATGCCAAGACCAACTAATAAAAAGGGTTTACTTGATTTGGCTGGAATAAACTTTAATAAAATACTAGAATTTATTGAAGAATTACCCGATGAGTTAAAAGCAAAATCATTCAAGAATAATGAATTAAATGAACGAGATAAAACAATCGCTGATGTAATATGTCATCTACATGAATGGCATTTGATGATGGGTACTTGGTACAAGGTTGGAATGTCTGGTAAGAAACCGGCAATACCTGCTGAAGGTTATACATTTCAGACCTTACCTAAGTTAAATCAAGAAATATGGAAAAAATATAAAGGGACTGAATTAAAAAAGTCAATAACAATGTTCAAAAAAAGTTATAAAGATATTATGGCTTTAATTGAAAAACATAATGATGATGAACTATTTACAAAGAAGAAATACCAATGGACTGGAACAACATCATTGGGATCGTATTTTATTTCAGCAACATCCAGCCATTATGATTGGGGCTTAAAAACAATAAAACTATTAAAAAAATTGGTTAAATAAAATAAAAAGAAAGTCATCAATCTAAAGGGGTCGGAACGCTGTTAATAAGCGCTCTTGAAAATGGATGTAAAAAAGAGGCTGCATTACTGTTTATCTTGGAGTGGAATCTTAATAGTATAATATGTAAGGAGAAAGTATGGCTACTTGGATCGCACATTTAAGGATTGCTGAATATTTCATTATCAATTATAATCTAAACAAAATAGACTTTCTAGTTGGTAATATTGCTCCTGATAGTGGTGTTCCGAATGAGGACTGGAGTATATTTACTCCAGATACAAAAATATCACATTGGAAAAATGATGGTAAAAATATAGATGCAAATGATTTTCTGAATAAGTATCTAAATAAAAACATCCCCAAAAATGATTTTTATTTAGGTTATTATTTCCATTTACTAACCGACATTGAATGGGAAAAATTATATCAAAAGAAAATGCTTGAACCAATTTATTATGAAAATATTAACATAGATAAAAATTTTATTTGGACAATCAAAAAAGATTGGTATGGACAAGATTATATTTTCTTAAAAAATAACCCCAATAGTATATTCTTTACAGAATTTTCTAAAATTGAAAAATATGAAAACACTTTTCTAGAAATATTTCCAAAAGATGCATTTACGCAAAAGATAAAATATATAACTAATTATTACAAAAATGCTGAAGCAGATTTTAAAAGAGAATATCTATATTTAAGTACAATGGAAATGAATTCATTTGTAGATGAGAATATAATAAAATTTGAAAAAACCATAGAGACATTAATTCCAAAACTGTAAAAAAAATCGTATATTAGAAGGTTGATAAAATGAATATTTATGTACCAGAAGAAGCAAAAAAAAATATAATCAGAACACAAGGTAAAAATGGAAAAGCATTTCTTGATAATTTGTCAAAAAGATTCAGTAAATACACTAAAAAGTGGAAACTAAATAAATGTAAATTTCTCGCCCATTCGACAAATCTGATATACTCATGTAAGTCTGATTTATATGGTGATGTTGTAATAAAAGTAGGGGTTCCAGAAGATGAAAGATTATTGACTGAAATTTCTACTCTAAAATTTTACAACGATAAATCGCATACATGTAAACTATACGAGTATTCACTTGATGATGGTTTTATATTACTTGAAAGGTTATTTCCGGGGAGTACACTAAAAGACACAGCAACAAATTCTCATAAAAGGACAGAGGCTTTTTTAAGCATATATAAGCATTATCATTTGCCCTGTGATGATACCTCTGTATATCCAACATATACTTCATTAATAGAATCATTTGTAGTTGATTTTAATTTGTTTCCAAATTTTAAGAAATATTATGATATAAAAAAAACGTTTTATTATGAATTAAGCAATAATTATTCAGGAAAGTATCTACTACATGGCGACATGCATTATCGCAATATTCTATCGCATGGTAATACATTTAAAATCATTGACCCTCATGGGATTATTGGCGACCCAGTATTTGATATTTCACGATTTCTTTCAAATGAATTAGCTGAATCCATTAAAGAAAATCGGTTATTTGATCATGATATAGTTTTGCATATCAATAAATCGTTAGACATACCTGTGTCAATATTATATAACCTTTTAGTTGTTGATGTTACACATCATGCCAGTTATCATTTAGGGAATCCAATTACAAAAGATATTTATGAATACAACATGAAACGATGTGAAACAGCCTATGGACTATTTTTATCAGTCTGTAATTAATAAGCATTATCTATGATATTTATGTTGAAAAAACCTATTTTTTGTTGATTGTTTATATTTTATATGAAGTTATTGACAATAATTCAATTTATGATATTAAAGGATTAAAACCTTCATGCGAACTTTGCGAGCGTGAAGATTTAAGGTGGCAATTTGTTATTTTTAATGTCAATAATAATAACCAATTAAAAGTAGGGTCATCATTTATTAAATAATTCAATGTTGCCTTAATGGATAACTACTGCAATAAAATATGTAGGAACGTACATGACCTAGGCGAACTGAACCCCTCCAACCCTGTCGGGTTGAAGGCCGAATAGGCGGTGTAGTGTTAATCTTTTGTTATGTGATGTGGTGGCGTACTCCATTAACTCCTTAATTTATTTATGAACATTTTACTTTTATTTGATATTTCTTCTGGTAAAATATCATGAATATAATGCTCTACATTAAAACAAATTATTTCTGCATTTAATTCTTCGGTATAATCTTTAATTATTTTTTCCCATTCATTTTTATTAAATCCAGTTCCTTTGCCATTAGAAACAAACAACAACATAGGTACTTTATTTAAACATTCCTGTTTAATTTTTCTTGAATTTTCTTTGATCAAAAGTCCTTCATTTATCATATCATTTGTTATTATTCTATGATAAATTATAGCCTTACAATATTTTTTGTCCAATTCATTTAATACACCATATTTTATTGGAGGAAATCCATTTACAATTATTGGAAGAAGACATTTCAATTTTCCATTAATTATTTTTGAAATATATTTCATTTTCTTTAATATAGGATTAAGATTCATTTTTTCATAAAAAGGCGGAAATGCTGCATCAATTCCTATTATTGCCATAATTTCCTCAGAAAAACATTGTACCCAATATAATGCTTCAATTCCAGAC
>Ga0099364_10011551_pt1 | contig 12052 bp, 12 predicted proteins | sample TergutTh196P3_FD_73070 | JGI IMG/M metagenome (GOLD analysis project Ga0099364, IMG submission 73070) | Microcerotermes parvus P3 segment gut microbial communities from Pointe-Noire, Republic of the Congo - Th196 P3 | ecosystem: Host-associated > Arthropoda: Insects > Digestive system > Gut ...
TGAGCGCCATCGTTTTTGAGAAAATGCCGATAAATGAGCTGTTTTCACGCTCGAAGCAGAAAGTTGATCCACCGACAGGCGACAAACAGCTTATTTTACCGGGCTTTTAAACCGGACGGCAGTGATTTTACAGGAAAACGGGCGGCGGTTAGCCCGTTTTCCTGTAAAACTCAGGGTGAGCGGCGAATCAAAATACCGAACAGGAGAAATACATGTCTGAAATATCGTCCCCACCGCGCATTGAGACCTTATGTGTCCGCAACTACCGCGCCTTGAAGGACATTGCCTTGAAAAAAATAACACCATTGACGGTGCTGTTAGGACCAAACGGCAGCGGCAAGTCAACGGTATTCGATGTTTTCGCTTTTCTGTCAGAATGTTTTTCTGATGGCTTGCGTAAGGCGTGGGACCGGCGAGGGCGGTTTCGCGAGCTGCGCAGCCGAGACCGGGACGGCCCCATTGTTATTGAGCTTCAATATCGTGAAAGACCTAATTCTCCATTGATTACCTATCATCTGGAAATTGAGGAAAAATCAAGAGGCCCGGTTATAAAAAAAGAATTTCTACGTTGGAAACGGGGTCACCCGGCGGCGCCTTTTTATTTTCTCCGCTATGAATATGGAAAAGGTGAAGTAATTACCGGCGAAGCTCCGGAAGCCAAAGATGAGCGTATCGAAAAACCTTTATCCGCCCCGGATGTGCTGGCCGTCAATACCTTGGGTATGCTGGCGGAAAATCCGCGCGTCATCGCTTTGCGCAGCTTTATTACCAGTTGGCATATGTCCTATTTATCAGCTAAAGCCTGGCACGGCAATCCCGAAGCGGGAGCGGAAGAACGTCTGTCGCCAACCGGTGAAAATTTGCCTAATGTCATTCAGTATCTGCGTGAACAGCAGCCCGCGCGGCTGGAACGAATTTTTAAAACACTTCGGCGGCGTATTCCTCGGATTGAGAAGGTTGAAGCGGAGATTTTACAGGACAGCCGTTTGTTGCTGCTGGTCAAGGACGCGCCTTTTTCCACCCCGGTGCTTTCGCGCTTTGCCTCAGACGGCACGTTAAAGATGCTGGCCTATCTTACGGTGCTGTACGATCCGCATCCTCCGCAATTGATCGGCATCGAGGAACCGGAAAACTATCTCCATCCGCGGCTGCTGCCGGAGCTTGCCGAAGAATGTCAACAAGCCGCTGAGCGCACGCAACTTATCGTTACCACCCACTCACCGTTCTTCATTAATCCTCTGCCATCTAAAAATGTGCGGATGCTCTACCGCGCTAAAGATGGCTATACATATGTGCGTTGCCTGAGTGACATGCCGGGAATACAGGCTTTTCTTGAGCAAGGCGCCACACTTGGGGATCTGTGGATGGAGGGGCATTGCGATGTCGGTGATCCTTTGGCATCAGGGGATGAGGAATGACACAGCTCGAAATTCTGGTTGAGGAACCATCAGCCGAAGAAGCGTTACGGCACTTATTGCCCAAAATCATAAAAGACAGAGGGCGCGCCAAGGTGCTCAATATGTGGAGCAAATCCGCCCTGCTTAAAAAACTTCCTTCCAGGCTTGCCGCCTATCGGCAGCGGATCAAAAACGGAGAGCGGCTTAGTATTGTTATTTTGGTGGATCAGGATGATGAGGATTGTAAAAAGTTGAAAGAAAAACTTGAAAAAATGGCTCGCGACGCGGCACTGCCGACTAAAACATTCCCTGATAAAAAAGGTTGCTTTCGGGTGTTGAATCGAGTGGTGGTCGAAGAATTGGAATCATGGTTTATCGGTGATCCGGCAGCACTCCAAAAAGCCTTTGACAAACTGCCAAAAATCAGTGCCGCCAAGAAAATTTTCCGCAATCCTGACCACGGAGGCGGTTGGGAAGCATTGCACCGTTTTTTGAAAAAACATGGCATCTATAAAAGCGTTTTTCCGAAGATAGAGGCGGCGAGGCGCATTGCGCCGCATATGGAAGTCGCAGCCAACCGCTCAAAAAGTTTTCAAACTTTCGTTTCAGGTATTGAGATGATGCTCACATCATGACCGCCATGAACAAGATGATCTAAGTTGAGTTTTGAACATTTGCCGCCCGATTACTGCATAAAGCGTTGAAAATGCACTCCTCGGTACGGTAAAGGATTATATTTTACAGGAAAACGGGCTGCGGTTAGCCCGTTTTTCTGTAAAACTCCAGCTCAATGATGCGGAGTTTGTCGTCCAGGTATTTCCTGGAAATGGCAATCAGGAGGGTGTTTTTAACCTTGAAGCCGGCCGGTTTGGCCGGCGGGACGAAGCTGTAGCTTAATCGCAGTTCGCCGTCGGTGCGGACAAGCGACTTGATTGCCAGTACCTTTTCCTCGTCTCGGGCGGGCGCGTCGGATACCCGTGACACCGCCACCAGGAATTCATGGTCGAACAGGGACTCCTCCGGCTGAGTCGGCTTTTGGTTCCACATGGTCACGGTTGGCTGGAATTCCGCCCGCCATTCATCCAGGCTGGTTATGACCGCATAACGGGGGGCGTGCTCCTCATCCCAGTTTTTCGCCGCCGAGGCGAACTCCTCGATTGGTATTACCCGGTAGGGAACAGGGCCGTTCCGCGGAACGCTGTCGGCGCCGCAAGCCACGGGAGCGATTCCCGCGCTGATCGACACCACAAGCAAAAGAGGCATAAGGCGCGGCATTTTTTCTCCTGTTTGGCGTAAAGACGAAATAATACCGCAACCCTCCCTCGGGCGCAATGACCGGCTGCCTTATGATCTGGATTGCCGCGGCGCTCCGCGCCTTGCAATGACGGGTATTCTGCCTGCATCGTCATTGCGAGCCGAAGGCGAAGCAATCCAGTTGTCGCAATGACCGGCTGCCTTATGATCTGGATTGCCGCGGCGCTTCGCACCTCGCAATGACGGGTATTCTGCCTGTATCGTCATTGCGAGCCGAAGGCGAAGCAATCCAGTTGTCGCAATGACCGGTTGCCTTATACCGGAGTGCGCTAGAAATTCAGCTTTTTGATTTTGTAACCTGTGCGCGCACTGCCGGCAATAGGTTAGAGAAACCGAAATTTTAAGTGGCTTCAGTATATAACCGGAAATCAGCCCTGACGCCTTCTCAAAAAAAATACCTGGATTGAAGCGCGTCCTTTCTGTGCTGGCGGCAAAAACTCTAATAACCTGTTGCGGCAGTTAGCGCGTTTCAAAAAAACGCGGGGTTACGCCCGCATTTTTTTGCGGAAAAGATTTTACGCAATTTTTACTTGCCCCTGATTATACATTTTACATTTACCCGGTATTATCTGGCGCTTGTTGTGAAAATAGGAAGAAGCAAGCATTTTCGTTCATTGTCTGTTCGTTATGGAAAAGGAAGGAAGAAAACATGAAAAAAGCATTCGCGTTTCCTGTCATGGCGGTACTTATGCTCACGCTCCTTGCCGCCGGCGCCGCCGCGGCCGATTTCGACTCCGCCCGCGTAATCGCCGTATTTACCCGCGAGGAAGGAAGCGGCACCCGCGATGCCTTCGTCAGCGTTACAGGGGTCGGCGAGGATATGTATGTGGAAGCCGGCGTGGAAAGCGAAACTAACCAGATACTCACGAAAATCGAAGAAAACGCCTATGCCATCGGTTATGTTTCGGTCGGCTCCCTGAGCAGCCGGGTCAAGGCCCTTAGTGTTGACGGCGTGGTTCCGTCAGATGCGACCATCAAGGACGGCAGCTACAAAGTACAGCGCCCGCTTCTGGTCTGCGTCAACGAGAACAACGCGCAGAATGCGCTGGTGCAGGATTTCATTGCTTTCATGCTTTCGGCCCAGGGGCAGAAAATATCGGGAACCAGGTGGACGGCGGTCAATGCCGACGCCCCCGCCTACACCCCCTCTGGCATGACCGGAATCCTCAAGGTTGGCGGCTCCACCTCGGTCGAACCCCTCATGCAATCCATGCGGCAAGCGTATCTTGACATTAATCGCGGCATTGAGATTGAGATTTCCGGCGGCGGTTCCGGCACCGGTATCCGGGAAGCCGCCAATGGCGTCATCGACATCGGCATGTCCAGCCGCGCCTTGCGCGACAATGAAAAAGAAACCCTAAAAGACATCGACATCGCCCTTGACGGCGTCGCCGTTATCGTAAACCCGAACAACCCCATCAACCGTATTACCCTCGAGCAAATAAAGGACATCTTTACCGGCAAGATCACCAGATGGTCGGGCGTCAACTGATATGCTTAAAGAACGTTTCATGCGCGGCGTCTTTTTAGGCGCCGCGCTTGCCTCTATCCTGGCGGTGGCGCTGATTTGCGTCTTTTTGTTCGCGCAAGGCTTTCCGGCTATTTTCGAGATCGGGCCGTTAAGATTCTTGTTTGGCAGCGCATGGAGGCCAAGACAAGAGATTTTCGGCATTCTCCCGATGATCGTGGGAAGCATCTATGTAACGGCGGGCGCCATTCTGTTAGGCGTCCCGATAGGGATATTCACGGCGCTCTTTATGGCGCGGGTGTGTCCCAAGCCTCTCTACCTCTTTTTAAAGCCCGCGATCAATTTGATGGCTGGCGTACCGTCGGTCATCTACGGCTTTTTTGGCATGATGATGTTGGTTCCCGCGATTTTTGGGGCTTTCGGCAAGCGTTTTGACATGATGAGCGGCGACAGTATGCTGGCCGCGTCTATTTTGCTCGCAATCATGATCTTGCCTACGGTAATCAGTATCGCGGAAACCAATATCCGTGCCGTACCGCAGGAATTGTATGAAGGCGCTGTTGCTTTGGGCGCCAGTCATGAGCGGGCTATTTTCAAAGTTATTCTGCCGGCCGCGCGTTCGGGCGTCATGGCCGCCGTTGTGCTGGGCGTGGGGCGGGCCATCGGCGAAACGATGGCGGTAAAAATGGTGGCCGGCAACCAGGCCGTTCTGCGCTTGCCGTATGAGTTTCTCAAAGGCGTTCGTACCCTGACGACCAATATCGTGACCGAGATGGGTTATGTGGAGCAGGGCAGCCTGCATAATGGCGCGCTGATTGCCACCGGGGTTGTGCTGTTTGTCTTTATTTTGCTTATCAATACGCTGTTCTCCATCTTAATTCAAGACACCGAAAAGAAGCGTTCAAGAAAGACCACCGCAGTGAACGCGGGAGCCGATTCATGACCAAAAAAGTCTTTGCCGTTATCCGGCGCAAAAAACCGGCGGACTGGATACGCTGCCTTTTGATGTGGGGCTATAGCCTGGCGACGATGGCAATTCTGCTTTATTTAGTCGGCTTTATTGTGGTGAAAGGCATTCCACACCTGAAGCCCTCCCTCTTTGCCGTCAACTACAGTATTGAAAACCAATCTCTCTTTCCCGCGCTGGTCACAACCCTCATCATGGTGCTTCTAACCCTCCTGATCGCTGTGCCCTTCGGCGTATTCACCGCCATCTATCTGGTGGAGTACGCGCCGCGCGGCAGCAGGCTGGTTCGGATTATCCGTATGACGACCGAAACGCTGGCGGGAATCCCCTCCATCGTGTTTGGCCTGTTTGGGTACATATTTTTCGCGGCCTGGCTGGGATGGGGCAAGTCTATCCTCGCCGGTTGCTTTACCCTTGCCATTATGATCCTGCCCCTGATAATGCGGACAACCGAAGAAAGCTTGAAGGCGATCCCCGACACATACCGAGAAGGGGCGTTCGGTCTTGGCGCGGGAAGGCTGCGGACGGTTTGGTGCGTCATTTTGCCCTCAGCCATGCCCGGCATTTTTGCCGGAATCATTCTTGCCGTCGGGCGCATTGTCGGGGAAACGGCCGCCCTGATCTTCACCATCGGCAGTGTTATCAAAATCCCGGAAAATTTGTTTTCACAAGGCCGGACGCTGGCGCTGCATGTCTTTCAGCTGTCCAGTCAGGGGTATAACCGAAACGAGGCGTATGCTACGGCGGTCGTCTTGCTTGTCGTTGTACTCGGCATCAACACGCTGTCGGCGCTGATTGAACGACGGTTTGTTCAAAAGCTAAAAGGGGCATCTTAAAAGCGATCAAGACAAAAGAGGTACCGCCATGAAGAAAAAAATAGAGATTTCAAACGTAGACCTGTGGTATAATGACTTTAAGGCGCTGCACAGCGTCACTATGGATATAGACGCCAACCAGATAACCGCCTTTATCGGCCCGTCCGGATGTGGAAAATCCACCCTGATCAAAACCCTCAATCGCATGAACGATCTGATTGAGGGCTGCAAGGTCAAGGGTTCAATCCTTCTCGACGGGGAGGATATATACGGCGATATAGATGTCAATCTGCTGCGTAAGCGGGTGGGTATGGTGTTCCAAAAACCCAACCCTTTTCCGATGAGCATCTATGATAATATCGCTTTCGGCCCGCGGACGCACGGCATCAAAAGCAGGTACCGGTTGGATGAGATTATAGAAAAATCTCTCCGCGACGCGGCGATATGGGAAGAATGCAAAGACAGACTGAGAAAATCCGCCCTCTCTCTTTCCGGCGGACAGCAGCAACGGTTGTGCATCGCGCGGGCGCTGTCGGTGGAACCGGACGTGTTGCTGATGGATGAGCCGACCAGCGCCTTAGACCCGATCTCGACCTCAAAAATCGAGGACTTGGTGATGGAGCTGAAAAAGAAGTACACGGTTGTTATCGTGACCCACAATATGCAGCAGGCGACGCGTATTTCCGATAATACCGCGTTCTTTCTGCTGGGCGAAGTGATAGAGTTCGGGACTTCAGAGCAGATTTTTTCTGACCCCCGCGACAAACGCTGCGAGGCTTATATTACCGGGAGGTTTGGCTAATGCGGAATAAGTTTGAGGAACAACTTAATTTGCTTAACGACATGTTGATTGAAATGGGCGCGCTGGTTGAAAAGGCTATCGCCCTTGCCATCGACGCGTTGGAAAAACAGGATATAATCCTTGCCAAACAAGCCATTGCTTTTGACGACGAGATAGATCAAAAGGAAAGGGATATTGAGGCGCTGTGCCTGAAGCTGCTTTTGCAACAGCAGCCGGTGGCAAGGGATTTGCGGCTGATTTCGGCGGTGCTGAAAATGATTACCGACATTGAGCGTATCGGAGACCAGGCCACCGACATTTCGGAGATTACCATAATGCTTGCGGAAACCCCGTATCTCAAGAAAATAGAGCATATTCCGCAAATGGCGGCGACGGCGGCGAAAATGGTGACAGACAGTATTGACGCTTTTGTCAAAAAAGATCTGACGCTGGCGCAGTCGGTTATCAAAGAAGACGATACGGTCGACGAATTATTCACTACCGTAAGAATCAACGTGATAGAGCTGCTTCGCACCGACGGCGAAAACGGAGAACAGGCCATAGACTTGATGATGATAGCCAAATATTTTGAGCGTATTGGCGATCACGCGGTCAACATCGCGGAATGGGTGATTTTTTCCATAACCGGCAAGCATGACAAATGGTGATGACATGCCGAAAGTCTACATTGTCGAGGACGACGAAAACATCCGCGGTATTGTCTCGTATGCTTTGCAATCAGCGGAATTCACGCCGGTCGAGTTTGAAAACGGCGAGGAATTTATGTCGGCCATAAGAAAAGACCTGCCTACTCTGGTTTTGCTCGACATCATGCTGCCGGGAGAAGATGGATTGGCCATTTTAAAAAGACTGCGGAACTCTCCTCGAACCAAAGCCATCCCCGTTATCATGCTTACGGCGAAGGGAAGTGAGTTTGATAAGGTTAAAGGGCTTGACCTGGGCGCGGACGATTATATCACCAAACCGTTTGGCGTGCTGGAACTGATTTCCCGCGTCAACGCCGTCCTGCGCCGGGGTGTAGCCGAGGAGAGCGAGCGGTTGGAATATGAAAATCTTTCGCTTGATACGGCTCGACGCCTTGTTTGCGTAGACGGCAAACCTGTATCGTTTACTTATAAGGAGTATGAACTGATTTACTTTTTATTTAAAAGGCAGGGATTGGCGCATAGCCGAACGAATATCCTGAACGCGGTCTGGGACGGTTATTTCGCGGGCGAAAGCCGGACCCTTGATATGCACATACGGTCGCTCCGGAAAAAGCTGGGCGCAGCGAGTAAGCATATCAAAACGATTCGCAATGTAGGTTATAAATTAGGAGAGTGATTCCTCGTGAAAAACCGGATCTATTTAAATTTCCTGGTTATGATCCTGCTGTGCGCGTCGTCGCTTGCGGCAGCGGTCAGCGCCGTTGTTTACAAGGTTATCAAGAATCAGGAAATGGCCGCCGTCAGGGACAGGGCCGTCCTTGCCGCGGATTTGCTCAATCAAGGCATGGATGCCCCGGACCGTCGTTTTATCGACTACGCAAATTATCGCACGGATACGGCCCGGTTCACGATTATCGCTCCTGACGGTGTGGTGCTTCTCGATAACAAAACCACCGCCGCGTCAATGAACAACCATAGTGACCGGGAGGAGTTTATTCGGGCTTTACAAACCGGAAACGGCGAAATAACCCGCTATTCCAGCACGTTGGGAACCGACACTTACTACTATGCCATCCGTCTTGACGACGGCAGCGTGCTACGTATATCAAAGAGCATGAGCAATATAACCGAAGTGTTTGGCAAGGTGCTTCCGGTAATAGCCGGCATTACGCTGCTGGTTCTTTTGCTTGCCGTAGTGGTTGCCCATCGGCTCACGAGGAACATACTTCGGCCCTTGGACGAGATTGATTTCAGTGGCGAAAACGTGGCGGCATATGACGAACTTATCCCGTATATAAAAAAGATTGACCAGCAAAAACGAGAGATAAACGCACAGGTCATCGCATTGAAAAACCGCGCCAATACCATTGAGGACATTACCGGCCATATGAAAGAGGGACTGATTCTGCTTGACCGAAACGGCATGGTATTGACCGCCAACAAAAGCGTATCGGAATTATTTGGAAATGCCATAGGCAAAAGTATCTTGAGCGTATGCCGCAATATGGAATTTCAGCAAGGCGTGAAGCAATGCCTGTCCGGTGCGAATACGGAGATGCTTTTTGAACGCGGCGACAAGATGTACCGCGTCTATTTTAATCCCGCGCATAACGATATGGGCGGAGCGGTCATTCTCTTTTTTGACGTTACCGCAAGGCACGAATCGGAAAAACAGCGCCGCGAGTTTTCCGCAAACGTGTCCCATGAACTGAAAACGCCGCTGACCAGCATATCCGCCTATGCGGAGTTGATTGAAAACGGCATGGCGAAAAAGGACGATATACCAGGCTTTGCCGCAAAGATCCTGGCCCAGGCCCGACGGCTGATTTGCATCATTGACGACACTATCCGACTGTCCGAATTTGACGAGGGCGATATCAATGCTGAGCATACTAAATTTGACTTGTTCGAGTTGGCAATGCTTGTGAGTGGAGTTCTACGCGAAAAAGCGGAAAAGAAGCATGTTGCCGTCAGCGTAACCGGCGAACGCCTGCAGATAAAAGCCAACGAGCAAATGCTCGACGAATTATTGTACAACCTTATTGATAATGCGATAAAGTATAATCGGGAAAACGGCACGGTTTCGATTACGCTGTCCAGAGAAAACGGCTTTGGCAAAATCGAAATAACCGACACCGGCGCGGGGATTCCAAGCGAACATCACCATCGGGTGTTTGAACGCTTTTACAGGGTGGACAAATCACGCGACAGAAAAACAGGCGGCACCGGGCTGGGCCTGTCTATTGTGAAGCATATTGCCGAGCATCATGGCGGCAGGGTCAAACTGGAAAGCACTGAAGCCAAGGGTACGACGGTGACCTGCTGGATTGCGCTGGAAGCGGAGAGAGCGGTCGACGCGGATGCGGCTGCCGTAAAACTATAAACCCTTTTTATCATTATAGTTATTTCTGTTTTTTTTAATTCTCGGAACCATTGGGTAAATGAATGGACAAGAATATACTATTTTTTGCAACACCAGCCTATGGGCATATTATTCCAGTCGCTCCAATTATCAAGAAATTGATAAAAAATGGCTGTAATGTTACTTGTTATTGTTCGCCGCAATTTGAAAAAGAAATTACTTCCTGGGGTGCCAAGTTTCTTGATTACCCATATGATACATCAGAACTTGTAGCGCATAGTGCTCATATCAGCCATTTTGAATTGGTATATCGTGCAATAGAGACAGAACATAAATATTATGATGACATACTGGATCAAGTGAAAAACGAAAAATATGATTTAGTTCTCTACGACCATCTGTTTTTTACGGCAAAACATATTGCTTTTAAGTTAGGATTGAAATCAATATGTTTTAGAACAACTTTCGCAGTTAATTTCTTCGTTATGCTGGCGACAGGCATATTTTTTGATAATATAAAAATGTTGTTGCATAATCGTAGAACGATTAAAAAAATTAGAGAAATTGAAAACAAATTCAGAAAACGCAACTCTCTTAAAAAATTTAATATATCTGATTTAACTCTCAACAAAGGCACAAAAACGCTGGTTTTAGTTCCGAAAGAAATTCAAATCTTTGCCTCGACGTTTCCTGATGATATGGTGTTTGTTGGAACAACAATAAAAGATAGAATTGAAGAAAATGCCTTTGACGAATACATTCAAGATGATGGCAGCTATGATTGTTATGTATCGCTTGGCACCATACATCATAATAATCAAGCACTTATAAATAATATAGTCAGCGAATCAGCAGCAAGTGGAAAGAAAACCCTTGTTTCTACCGGTAGTGAAAGTATGGTATTTGATAGGCAAAATGTAGTTTCACAATATAGAGTTAATCAAACAAAGATTTTGCCTAAAACGAAACTCTTTATAAATCATGCTGGACTAAATAGTGTTTTAGAAAGTATATATTTTTGTGTTCCACAATTTTGTTTCCCTCAAACTGAGGAACAAACAGCAATATCAAAATTAATAAAAAAATTAAAATTAGGCTCATATAGCACTGAATATAAAAACGGCGTAATAAAAAATTTCAAATATAGCAAAACAAATTTAGAATATTATTCAGATATTTTAAGAAAAACAGACGGAACGAAAAATTCTGTAGACATTATTATGGCAATGCTTTGTGATATACAGGAGTGCGCTAGAAATTCGGTTTTTTAATTTTGTAACCTACGGGCGCACTGCCGGCAATAGGTTCTAGAAACCTAAATTTCAAGTGGCTTCAGTATAACAAATCAATGGCGACAATAGCGAAAGGGTCAGCCTATGCGGCAAGTATTGGATATTGGCCGTCGATATCCGGAGATTACCGGCCCCTTTTCCGACGCCTTTACGTCGGAATTGAACAATGCCTGCGTCGCCGGAAATTTTACTGCATTGGTTCTTGATTTATCCGGAACGATAGTAATCAATTCATTGGCGATGAGCGCGATTTTTATGGCCCACCAGAAATTGCAGGGCCAAGGCAAATCGATTCAAATCATCAACGCTTCGAACAGAGTGAAGCATCTGTTTCGCATGGTGAATATGTTGGAATTATTGATGTAGTCTCCTGTGAAAACCTAGATTGGTGATTGAGAAATGAGTGCACTAGAGATTGCAATTGTTCTATTATTATCTTTTGGATTTATAGTTCTTAAACTATTAGTTGTGGGGCTATTAGTTGTTGGATTATTGGTTGTTGGATTATTAATTTTTGAACTATTAGTTCTTGGATTATTATTTAAACGACCTTTGTTTTTATTTCGTGTTTGTATAAATAGAATATATATTATTATTATTTTAATTTTTTCGATGTATTTTTTGTCTTGGTTAATTATCAATCAATATCGAGTACAAAAGTTTGAAAGTAAGCTCGTGGAATTATTGATAGAAAATAAATTTGCTGCCGTTACTCTTAACCAACTTGTTGATTTCAAGTGGAATAAGGTTTATTTTACTCATTCATTACCTCTTTTTTTGGGGGAATATTCATATCTGGAAATGCAATTTTCGACAGATTGGGGAAACAAAAGCATACTTGCCTGGTTGCCTTTAATTGGCAAAACAACCTTCATATTTCTTTCAAAAACGCCACTATATTGTACTGAGGGTTCGTCGGATGTTGGTCCTAATAATGTATGCGGTATTACATTTGAGCAAAATGATATTTATTTGATTTACCTTAACT
>Ga0099364_10011553_pt1 | contig 12051 bp, 13 predicted proteins | sample TergutTh196P3_FD_73070 | JGI IMG/M metagenome (GOLD analysis project Ga0099364, IMG submission 73070) | Microcerotermes parvus P3 segment gut microbial communities from Pointe-Noire, Republic of the Congo - Th196 P3 | ecosystem: Host-associated > Arthropoda: Insects > Digestive system > Gut ...
TAATCGCGGCTAACGCCGTTCTGGTCAGCTCGCAACCTCCCGCCAACTCCCACACCTCGGACCATCATTCTACTAGCCGCTAATGTCCTGCCGGCCCTCAAGCTTGAGCAACCGCCGCTTCATCTCTAGCCCAAACGCGTAGCCGCCCAAGCCGCCGCCGCTCGCCACCACCCGATGGCAAGGCACCACAATCGGATAAGCATTTTTGCCGCACGCCGTTCCCACCGCCCGCACCGCGTTCGGCCGGCCGATTCTTGCCGCTAAGTCTTTATAAGTTGCCGTTTGACCATACGGAATCGCCGCAATCTCACGCCATACTGCCCTCTGAAAGTCCGTCCCTTTTTGACTCATCGCCAAGCCCTGGATCGCTTTAGAGAACTCCTTGCGCTCGCCGTCCAAATACTCCAACACCTCGGCTTGCACCGCCTCCGGCACCAGCTCTACATATTCTCTCATCTCTCTATTTTATCAGCTACCATTGTCATAGACAACTTTGTAACTTTAAATGGCAGGCGAGCGCAGCGAAGGCCTACCGAGTGCCAAACATAATTTGGCAGGCCCAAAACACCGCCCAAAGCCCACCGGCCGTGATGTATAGCGCCTTTTCCGGCAGCTTGTTAAGCAGTTTTTCGGTCCACGGAAAAACCAGCAACATAAACGCCGTCGCCGCGACACCAAACAAGAGCGCGTTTTGCAAGCAGATTAGCCCGTGCAGGTTGAAGGGTTTATCGGCATAGTTCCAAAACGGATTCTGCCCCCAGCGCAAAACCGAGAGCCAGCCCACCAGGTATTCCGCAATTGCACAAATACCGGTCAAAAAAGCAAATACCGCGAGCACCGAGCCGAATTTATTTTGGCCGGTTTTCTTAATTAAAGTTTTTGGATGCTGCGCTTCGCCCGCCGCCTGTTCCACGAACAAACTTTTTCCAAAAGCTTTACTATCCCAAAGCGCCACCATGCCAAACACCGCCAACCCATAAACCGGGTATGGCTCAAACGGCTGGGCGCCAATACCAAAACTCGTTCCCTCGCCGCCCGTCATCCGCACCACCAGCTGAACCACCATCTCCAGCCAATGCCCAAAGAAACTCGCCGCCACAAAGTAGATAGACCAGCGAGCAAATTTAGCCCAAAATTTCATAATTTATTATACCATATTCGTTATAACACGCCAAATCAGGCATGATGGTAGCTCTGGCCGTTCGCGATTGTCTGCGCCCGATAAACCTGCTCCACCAGCACCAGCCGCACCAACTGATGCGGAAAGACCAGCCGCGACAAACTCCATATATAATCCGCCCGCGCTTTCACTGCCTCGCCTACACCAAACGACCCGCCAATCACAAAAACAATGTTTTGACTTTGCACTTTTTTGGCCAACAAAGCCGCCAATTCCGGGCTAGTCAAGTTCTCGCCCCGCTCGTCTAAAAGTATCACAAAATCGCGCCCGCGCTTCTCCGAGACCGCCCTTAAAATCGCCTTCTCTTCTGTTGCCATGTCGCCATCGGGCAACACCAACCAGTCTAAGTCAAACGGTTTCCTTAGCCGCTTCTCATACTCGGCCACCCCTTCGGCCACAAACTTTTCTTGTTTTTTGCCAACCGTAATGACTCTCACGCGCCAACCTCGCCGCCTTCATTACCGTCCTCAACAACACCATCCTCGTCAATCCTACCTTCGCTAACATCCTCATCAGCGCCATCATCACCACGCGTGATTACCCGGCGCGCATCGCTCGCCAAAAAGAAGCTCCCGACCACAATGATATAATCCGCGCCCACCTGGCCTGCCCGCTCTGCCGCTTGAATCAAAGCCGATTTGGCGCCGCCGGCAATCCCCACACCCTTAAACCCCGCCGACCGCGCCGCCGCCTCCATCACGTCAAACGGCAGACTCTCCCTAAAATTAGTCTCAATACTCTTGTCCTGAAAGCTGGCCAGCAACACATAATCGCCTAATTCGTGCAAAATCTTGAAGTTCTCCTCCAGCGCCGCCGCTTTATTAGCGCCAAAACTCGCCACCAAAATGGCCTTGCCACTGCCCGCGCCGCCACCAGCGCCATCGCCGCCCAGCCCGCCAGCAAACCGAGGCTTCGCATAATCCACAAACGCGCGCAATTTTTGCGGGTTATGCGCGCCATCTAAAACCACTTTTTTACCCATGTAGCTCAATTCTTCCGCCCGCGCCGGCACTTTTACATTGGCGGCGCTTAAAGGCAGTTCCGGCGCCGACGTTGCCGTTCTCACCGCCTGCCAAGCCAGATTCGCGTTCCGCTCCTGAAAGTCCTTAAACCCAATGTCCTCTAGCACAGTCAGCCACGAGCCCATCGCCGCACACTTCGCCTCCACCACCTCCACCACTTCGGGCGCCTGCCGGTACATAAACACCGTATTGCCCGGCTTAATAATCCCCGCCTTTTGCTCGGCAATCTCCACCAAGCTGCTGCCCAGAATCTCAATATGATCCAACCCGATATCAGTAATAACACAAATCTTGCCCGGGTTGCTAATCACATTAGAGCCGTCGTGCAACCCGCCCATGCCAACCTCAACTATTATATAATCCAACTCAAGCCTCGCTGCCAACCAGTAAAAAAACGCCATATAAAACTCAAAATACGATGGCAAAATCCCCGATTCCCGAACCAACCCATAAAACTCCGCCAAATACCGGTTGTATTCTGGGTAGGGCAATTTCTCGCCGTTAATTTGCGCTCGCTCGCGCACATCCTCAATATGCGGCGATACCGACAACCCGACCTTAAACCCTTCGTTTTTCAGAAACTCGGCGGCAAAATACACCGTAGAAGTCTTGCCCGACGTCCCGGCAATATGCACCGCCGGCACCTGGTTTTGCGGGTTGCCAAGCGCCGCCACCAAACTCTCCATCCGTGCCAACTTCTGGTCGCCCGCTACAAAAATCTTCGTCTCGCTCAAAAAACGGTTCAATTCGCCTTGCAGCTTGTCAAACTCTCGCTTTCCCAGCTCACGCTTGTCAAACTCGCGCTTAACCAACTCGCGTTTGCCCAGCTCGCGTTTGCCCAAATCACCTCGCCCAGCCCCTGCCGCTTGCCCGGTCCTCGCCATCTACCACTCCCTTGGCGGCTCTTGGAACGGAAACTCCCGCTCCGCGATTTTTATCACGCTCTCCGGCTCGGCGCCAATCCGCCGCAGTGCCGTCGCCACACCCAATTTCTTCATAATATCTCTCAGCCGATTCGCGCTATCATAGTTCTGCAAGTCCGTTTTCATCGCGAATTTCTCAATCTCAGGGCCGCGAACCATAAACACCTCGCCCACCATCTCGCCATTCACCTTTCGCCCACCGACTCTCTCCACAGTAAAGCCCTTCTCCCGCTTTTTCTCCGACAAAGTAATTGTCGGTATGTCAGAATCTGGCCATCCAGCCCCCTCGGGCACGCCGTCGCCTCCACCCGTCGCCACGGGGTCGGCGCGTCTCGCTCTCGGGCTGCCGCCCTCCGAGAGTCCCTCGGAAACTGAATTGTCAGATTCTAGCCCCGGCTGTTCTTGCGAGGAAATCAGTAGTTTCGCAAGCGCCCTTAGCACTTCCTTCAACCCCTGCTTCGCTTGCGCCGAAATCGCCATCACCGGCGAGTCCGTCACTCCCCGCAACGCCGATACTTGCATCTCTAGCAGCTCTTTATCAAACCCCTCAGTCTTAGTCAGCGCCACCACCTCTGGCCGCGCCAACAGCTTCTCGTCAAATTTGCCCAGCTCTGCCCGGATCGCCTTGTATTTTTCTACCACATCATCGCTATAAGCGTCAATCAAATGCAAGATCACTTTGGTCCGTTTAATGTGGCGCAAAAACGCCGTCCCGAGACCCTTGCCATCCCCGGCACCCTCTATCAACCCCGGAATGTCGGCAAGCAAAATATCGCGCCCGTCAACCGTCGCGACTCCCAAATTAGGCACCAAAGTCGTAAACTCATAATCGGCGATTTCCGGCTTAGCGTTTGACACAACGGCCAAAAACGACGACTTGCCGGCATTCGGAAACCCGACCAACCCGACATCCGCCAACAGCCTTAATTCCAGCTGCGCCTCAAAAGTATCGCCCTTTAACCCCAGCTCCGCCGTTCGCGGCGTCTGCCGGACACTAGATTTGAAGTGAGCGTTGCCAAAACCACCCACTCCTCCCTTCCCAATTATAGCACACTCGCCATCTTTTGTCAAGTCCGCCAAGATTTCCGTCTCGCCCGACTCCAGAATCCGCTTCACAATCGTGCCAATCGGCACCTTTGCCACAAAATCCTTGCCCGATTTGCCCGCCGCCTGGCGTTTGGCGCCATTGGCCCCATCGCCCGCCTTCAACTCCGGATTATAGCGGTATGATAACAGCGTATTCTCGTCCTTGCTTGCGACAAAAATCACGTCGCCGCCACGCCCGCCGTTGCCGCCGTCCGGTCCACCCTTATCAACGTAGATTTCCTTACGAAAACTAACCGCGCCGTCGCCGCCGCGCCCAGCTTGCACAAACACTTTTGCCGTATCTATAAACATGGCTATATTATAACATATTAGTAGATAAACTGGAATGTCGGCGTCCGCCCGGCTGCGCGGTCTACCGTGCCGTCCGCCACTTCCATCGCGATATTGCGCCGCGAGATAATGTTAAAGCCGGTGCCCGGCCCGCCGCGATAATTCATCTCGCTCACGGTAATCGTCCCATCGCGGTTGATACTCTCCACAATCCCCACGTGGCCAAAGGCGCCGCCCCTTGTTACAAAAACCGCTCCCACCGCTGGCGTCGTGCCGACCGCGTAGCCCATCGCCCGCGCCCGATCCGCCCAAGTTCGGGCGTGACCCCAAGTCGCCTCCACCTGTAGCCCCAACGCCCTGCGCCGCGCGTAAGCATAAAAAGTACAGTTGCCCCACGCATATGGGTTGCGCCCACCGCTTGTTACAATCTGCATCGGCGGCACATAATCCGGCCGCTCGCGCTCCGGCAAAATACCATTAGGAATAAAAATCCGCTCGCCCGCCGCCACCTCGCGGTTGTCCAACTCGTTATAGGCGATAATCTCCTGCACATTGCCCTGGTATTTCACGGCCACCTCGCCCAACGTGTCGCCCGCCACCCAAGTATAAATCACGCCGTTTATCGCCGGCAACAGCAAATCCTGCCCAACCGAAACTTGCACATTGCGCCGCATATTGTTCGCCCAACGCAAAGTCTGCTCGGTAATCCCGCGCGCCCGCGCGATACTCGCCACCGTATCGCCCTCGCGCACCCTGTAAACCTCCACGCCACGCGACGCCACAATAATCGTGATCGGCCTATCTTGCGCCCCGCCGCCCGCCGCGAAAATTGCCGCCAGCGAGTTTGCCATATCCACCGTGTTACCCTGGCTGGCCAAGTTTGCCGTCTGCGCCGACTGCGCCACCACCGCTGTCTCCACCACATTAATAAAACTCACGCTAAAGCCCGATTCGCCGCTAGACAAGTAGGTAAAGGTGTTGTCGCCCAGCTGCTGCCCGCGCGATCCCACCACAAAAAACGTCACCAAAACCGCCGTAATCAACCCATAATTGGCGAACAAGCGCCACATCCGCCCCCGTTTGGTGCGTGGTGCTTTCAGCACCCTATCTACCAGTTTTGACATCTTATCTGACAATAAGTCCTTATATTTTCTTGGTGCCCCGCTTCGTTCGTTGCATATCGCACCACGTCGTTGTCATCTGTCAAGAAATACAGCGTATAGCGGTGTTTTGCAAAGTCCGGATTAGCGGCCGCTCTAATCGCCTCCAAGCCCGGGCTGGCAATCGGGGTCGGCGGCAACCCTACCCGCGCCGAGCTGCCCCTAGTATTCCATGGCGAGCTCAACTGCAAAATACTCCAGTTTGCCGAGCCGTCCTCGTTGTGCGTCGGGATACCGGCCATATCCGCCGCGTAGAGCGTAGTTGCGTCCGCTCCCAGCGGCCAACCCATACGTAGCCGATTGTAAAAAACCGCCGCAATCGCCGTCTTATCCTCGTATTTTAGCCCGCCCGCCTCCTTTTGCACAATACTGGCCATCACCAGCCCCTCGTAAAGGGTCATCGGCCGATTGTTAATCTGTTGGTCGCCAAAGCGCTGCGCCAAACCCTCGCGCTGAATCGCCCGGTCTAGCTCGGTCGCCATCCGCGTCACAATCTGCTCCACCGTCGCCATCGCGAAAAAATTAATTGTCTCTGGGAACAAAAAGCCCTCAATGCTAACACTACCGGTGTTCAGAATCCCCTTCGCCCCGGCCACCATAGACGAATCCACCCCTGTAAGTGCTGCCGGTCGGCCCATTTTGGTCATTACCTCATAATCTTTGCTAAACGCCGCGTCAATCTCCGCCTCGGAAAAACCGCGGCTAATCAACATCCGCCGCGCCGTAAAGATAGTGTTGCCCGGCGCAAACGTCAAGGTGATTTCGTCCGCCTTTTCTTTGGCCACACGCTCGTATTCTGCTTGCCGCGCCGCCCGATCATCTAGACGCTGCTTGACAAACAACCCGCCGAGGACTGCTGCCGCGATAACCACGCAAACCAACAAAAACAACATCCATTTCAGCGACTTCTGCATGGTTTTCAGCGCTTTCATGATAAGTTTTCCTCCGTCCAACCCTCTAAAATGATACAAGCCGCCTCAACATCCACCAGCCCCGACGCCCTCGCCTCGCGCAACTGCACATCGTCAAAACCGCGTTCGCGCAAGCGGTCAATCGCTAGCAAAGTCGTGCCGCTCTCGCCAAAAAAGTTTATCTTGGTCGTTCCCGGCAACCACCCCTTAAGCTGCAACGCAAACTGCTTCACTTTTTCACTCTGTTGTGTCAGCTCGCCCTGCTGGTTAGTCGGCATCCCGACCACCACCAAAGTATCCTCGCTGTCTTTCAGCGCCTCCACTAGCCCCGCGGTATTTTCTACCTCAAACACGCCCACCGGGCTGACCACCCGCGTCTCCGGGTCCACTTTGGCCACGCCTACCCGCCTCTCGCCGACATCCAGCCCAAATATCGCCATTAAACCATCCCCATCAGCAGGTCATCCTCATCAGCAAACCATCCTCATTAGCTGTCCGCCTGAATGTTAATTGTAATCCGCGACACATCCTTAGGCAAACGGTTCGCCCAGAATGGTCGGAGCGTTACCTCAACTCGCTGCACACCGCGAAACTCCATCACCAACCGGTTGGCGTCGGCCACCCTCTGATTGGCGATAACCTCCGCAATTTCCTCTACCGATATGCTGTCGCCCGCTCGCGCCACCGTCTTTAAGAGCGCCCTTATCTCGCGCACTGTCCCCGGTGTCGGCACACAATCACTCGGCGCGTCGTCGCCACAAGTCGTGCCGCCGGTCTGCGCGGTGATTTCCACCCGCTCCAAGAACAAATTACCCGCCGCGAAATCGCCAATCTCATAAATCTGCTTACCCGCCGCTTGGCTTTCGGCCAGCTCCATCGCAAATCGCTCCATATCACTCTTAGATGCCGTCATAATCCGGTAATTTTGCGTCCTTTTGACGGTCGCTCGGTCGCCATTGCCAATCGGCTCACCCACGCGCGGCGTCACCTCAACCGAGCCGCTGGTCGCGACAAAAGTCTGGTCAAAGGCGTATAAATCATCGTCCAACGACGCCTTTAGACGTGCCCGACCTTCTTCAATACTGGCCGAATCCAGCCGATTGAGCGCGTTTTTGACGTCCTCCTCAGAGACCACGCGCACCGTTCGCTTGCTGCCGCCAGAGATACCCCCTGAAGTCACCCGCGTTGAGTGCCCATTCGGGTCAGCCGAAAATGACATCACGACGCCACTCGCCACATTAAAATCCTCGCCGATATCATCCGCCACCACTGCTACGGTAGTCGCATTCCAGCTTTCCGGCGCGCCCGCGCAAGAAGCCGCAGGCAACTCGGTCCTCGTGCTGACCCGATAGCGCTTGCCGTTCGCCTCAAAAGAGTTGGCCTCCGAAACCGTCATCGCGGACGGACCGCAATACCTAACCGTTACCGTTCCGCTCGCCTTCGTGCCTTCCTCTTTCTCGCCGGTCGCCTCAAACTCCTCGTCTTGCTCCACCCCTAATGATTTCTCGGTCAACTGAAACAGCCCGCCACCCACATTATTATCGCCCACCTTAAATTGCACCTCGTTGCGCACGTCAATCGTATCCATGTGGGTCGCGACATTCACGGTCGCGCTCGGCTTAATCGCGATCACCATCGCCACCACCCCAATTACCAACGCACCCAATACCACGCCGCCGATAATCAGCACCTTCTGCCAAACCTTATCCACTTTGGCCGTCAGCGCATTAAACTTGCGCTTTTTCTCTGATGTCGCAACGCCTGATTCGGATGAATCGGCTTCTGAGAGACTCTCGGAAGCTGACGAATCACTCCCATAGCGAGCAGTGCTGGGTGAATCGCCAGAGGCGAGAGGGGACGCCAAGTCCCCTGGCCGTTCCTGCGAGTCTTGGGAGCGGTTCGTCAGCGACATATCACTACCGTCAATCGTGAGTGCTTCGCCGGCCGTCAACTCCTCGGCCACCAACTGCCCGTCCGCCAAGTGCTCTACCTCTGGGACCACCGGTTTGCTTTCCAGGTTTTTGGCTAGCGGCACCCCTGCCACCCCGGCCAAATTAACCATCGCCGGGTTGTCTGAAATAACCGCCACCACCTTGTCGGCGTTCTTAGCCGCCTTTTTCAGCAACTTTAAGTTCATTGCCGAGCGCAAAGCCCCCAGATTTTTCGGGGCCACCACCGCTACGACCTTTTCTTTGGCCGCCATCACGCGGCCAATAATCCCCGCGATGTCCTCATCTACCTCTATATGAATAATTTCTTTGCCCATTTGTATCCATTATAGCACAGTTTAGGAAAACTCAAACGCTCCCATAGCGAACGATGCGGGGTGAACCATCCGGGGGATGGAGAGGGGCGCCAGCGCCCTGTTGTTTCGTGAGTCTTGGGATTGATTGAGTTTTCCTTGCCTTTTCCACAGCATTAGACCATATTTTTGGCTATTTTGCACAACATTTCCAGGCTTCCGCAAGTTGCCTTTTACCGTATTTTATGCTTTTATAGCATGAAAAAAGCCCGCCTTTTAATAGAGGTAATGCTTAGAAAACCATGGTATTTTAGCATAAAAAGTATAAAAACTATTGACTTTTTAAGCATGGTATGCTATAATGAACGTGTAGGTCGCTCCGGAGCGATTCACTAACAATCTAATTCCGGGTGGACCTCGGACATTAGCATTGTGAAGTGATTCACGCGACCAAGTCTTAATTTTAGGGCCGCCGAAGAGGCAAGCCCGATTGCGCACCGAAGCGATTTGGTGTAGCACCTCGGCGGCAATCCCGCCAGAAAGGAGGTTTTCTTTATGAAAACCACATTGAAAAAAGTTTGGTCGCGTGTAGGAGCGGCCGCCCTCGCGTTTATCGCGATGTTTTCCCTTATGATGCTCACCCCCATGACGGCGTTCGCCTCAAACGGCTGGGTAGACAGCAATCAGGTTGTTACGCCCCCGGCTGACACCTCGAGCACACCCCTGTTCAACGGCGGTTTTTGGAGTTATTTCTTTCCAATATTCGCCATCTGCCTGTTCATCGTGCTCATCGTCTTCCTCGTTTACACCATCCGCAGCAAGAGAAAGCTGGACGAAGTCAACCGCAACGCCGAGACTCAGCGGCTCATCTTTGAAGCCACAGACAGCGTTATGCAGGGTATTGACCCCCGCATTGTACGAAACCAGAGAAACGAGTATAAGTACAACGTAGACCCAGATATAACAGCGAGGCCTGCGGGCGCTCCGGGCCCGAACCCCCCGCAAAACAACAACGGCGGCTCCCCGTGGTATTAAAGCAAAGCACATGGCGCTTAACACGAACTAACTTCACAAGCACAGCAAAGAAGCCCCAGACCTCGGTCTCGGGGCTTCAAACCGCCCCTTCCGATATGGCAGGGGCTTTGCTTGGTCTCTTGAGATTTGCATTAGCATCTTGAAAATTCCCTCAAAGTATGATATAATAAGCAGTAGAAGGATCGCAAGTCACGGCTACTAATCCATTTGCGGCCATGAAATTTCACTTGCGAATCAAAAATAGGAGGTGTTAATATGAGATTCTTTCTCTCTGTACTCTGGGTCATCGTCTGTGTCGTCCTGCTGGTTTTGGCGTTCGTTTTCCTCTTCCCTATCATCGCGTTTGCCTTCGCGGTCTATGTTGGCGTTTTTCTCGCGCTTATGCTCTTTGGCGGGCTCTTCGCGGCCATCGCCAACATCGGCTACACAGTCAGCAATCGCGGCTACAACGGCCAAAACCGCCGGCAGCTCGCCCAAGACGGCATTGTTTACCCGACTTTGCTCCAAGCCAACCCCCCGTATCTGACTGCAAACCCTACGCCGGCGGCCTCGCCCGCAAACGTGCAGCCGACAACCGTTATTATTACCAGCCAAACGCTCAACCTAAACGACATCTTGGCACAAATCAACAAATGACACACGTGCCGCCACCCGCTCGCGCTCCCCTCCCCAACTTCGCAATGAGTTAACCCCCGCAACCGGTTATGGTTCGGGGGTTATTACTCGTGAAGTTCGGTGTCAATGCTTGCGCAAACACTGATTGCCATTGTCAGCCGCTTGGTTGTCACCCAGATAGTGCATGGTAGCCTGTTACGGCGTAGTCGGTGGGACCCAAGCCGGCGGGGTCGGGGTGCGCATTGTGCCGCTGCCGGGTTTGTCGCGTAAGGCGATGCAAAAGGTGTTACCGGACGAAGAATCAAGCAGAAAAATGTGTTTCCCATCCAGGGTTTTGTTCTTTTTGCGGAACTCCTCAATTATCTCCTTCGCGATGTCCAAAATGTCGCCGTCGTCCAGGTCTCTGCCCGGGGCAATCTTCGCCATCCTCTTCGTGTTGGCGGCTTCCAACGCCCTTGCGATGATTCCTCTGTCGGATTCCGCGCCGGTCAGCGGGCTGGGGAGCGCTACTACACCATAGGCGAGGCAATCGCTCTTTGTGCCTACTACGACGATTTCATCCTTGCCGATTGTACCGTGCGCCGCACCAATAATGCAGTTTACGATGTAGGACGCTTCCGCGTCGTTCATCGCTGCGCCGTTTCCGGTGACTCCGGGGCCGGTGTAATTCAGATTAAACATGGTATTTCCTCCTTTTTGAGAGGTATTTTACACGCATACTTCACAAGTTAAGGTTCGCGGAAGAATTCCGCGATACGACCTTTAACAGGTGGTTGCGAAACCTCTTCACACTGTCATTATATCACACTAGTGCTTAAAAGTCAATACTTTTCGCTCATTTTCTTGCGTATTGCAACTATTTTGCTGGCAATAACAGAGAAAAACCGGTATTTATATAATTTATCGCGAAATACGTAACAGAGGCCAATTCCAGCCGCCAAAAACACCGCAAGCAGCGTCAGCACCACCTTCCACCCCTGCAAGTAGCCATTTTCGTCTCTAAACACCCGATCCAGCCCATCTGTTAGCGCCTCGCCCGCGCTGGCCAAGGCCCCGCCTGCCGCGCTCGCCCCTGTTCCTCCCGCCGTCCCGCCGCTATCCGGCACGCTAAAACCCAGCGCCGCGCCGGAATTCTCCCGGATTTTGCGGCAACGGTTGGTCTCCGGGTTCCGCTCGTAACCCTCGTTGCACGGCTTTTGCTCTGTCGGCACCTCAATCTTTTTGCAGCGATTAGTCAAAGGGTTGCGGTAGCGCCCCTCACCGCAATCTGCCAGCTCCTTTGCCACTGGGCCGGCACCATTACCGCCAACCCCGGATTCGTCGCCCTGACCCGTCGGCAGCAAAGCGTCCGGCACCACTCCACTACTTTGCTCAACCTCACTTTTTTCTACCTCCTCCGGCTCCCCATCTTCCCAATCATCTTCCTCCACAGCCGTAAACTCCGGCACCGTTTTGTTGTCCGCGCTAGGGGTCGGCGTCGCATGCAGCCACTCGCCATCCACCAGCGCCCAAGATTTGCCAACCCGACTATTCGGCAAGTCTACCCGGTCCACCACCACGGCGCTACTGGTCGCGCTCAAGTGGTT
>Ga0099364_10011554_pt1 | contig 12051 bp, 9 predicted proteins | sample TergutTh196P3_FD_73070 | JGI IMG/M metagenome (GOLD analysis project Ga0099364, IMG submission 73070) | Microcerotermes parvus P3 segment gut microbial communities from Pointe-Noire, Republic of the Congo - Th196 P3 | ecosystem: Host-associated > Arthropoda: Insects > Digestive system > Gut ...
AGGAATTGGATATCACGCTCTAAAAACAATTTGTCTGGGTCTTGCCCGCTTAGAATTTCATTTGTGGGTTCACCATTAACAATTTTGTGACCAAGTTCATATTTTTCAAGAACATAATCCCTTATATCATCAATTTTCGTTCCGAACGGCGGATTTGTTGTGACAATATCAATGGTTCCTGGAGAAACGCGCGAAATAAAACTTACTGGTAGTCTATCAAATGGTTCTAACGAATCAAGGTTATGAATGTTACTTTTTCCATCACCTATGATAGCCATATATGACTTTGCTATTCTATATAACAAAGGGTCGATATCACAACCAAAAATGTACTTACCGGCATATTCTTTTAGTAGAGAATTCAATTTGTCCTTCGAAAACCCTCTTCTGCTATAAAGTTCATCGATTTGCTTTCTAAATTTTTCAATAGCTATGGTTAGAAATCCACCTGAACCACATGCTGGGTCGAGAACAGTTTCACTCTTACTGTATTGTGGGGCAATAACGCCAATAGCAAACCTGACAACCTCTCTGGGTGTAAAAAATTGCCCGCTCTCTCCTTTTAGTGTGGAGGGTAATAACACTTCATACGCATCGCCTAATGCATCAGTATTTGTTTCAGAGTGAAGTAACCCTATGCCTTGAAGTTCTGATACCATATATGCAATCCACTCACTATCATATCCCAAAGGTTCGTCAGCAAATAAAGAACTCAGGTCAGGGTCGTTTAAAAGAGTGTCATACAAATTTTCAATACGGCCTTTAATTGCACCTTTTCCTTCTCGTGTTTTTAATTCATTTGGTGTTGCGCGGAATTCGCATAATTCACTTGGAGACAATTCATCAATTACCTTACAAAACAAGAGTTTTATTATTTCTTTTGCAACATTTTCTTCACGTTTAATAGGGCCTGCGCCATATAATTTAAAGTGTAGACGATGAAACAAGAGTTTCAAAGCTTTTGCAGGTTTTAAATCCTGTTTTTTATATTTACCTATAGTGTCTTGTGTTTCGCCATACCTCGGCAAAGTAGGAATTTGAATAAATTTGGTGGGGTCAACTGAAATATCTCTGTATAAATAATAAGGCCCATCGCTTGTTTTTTCATAACCTGCAAACCAGACAGCGTAAGGTGCTGTCGTTGCAGTTACATATGAAAACGCCTGTAAGTCATACTTTTTCTTTGGCGTTTCAATTTCAATAATCATATAGATATTTTCTTGACGATGAACATTGTTATTATAGACGACAATGTCAATTTTTTCAGCATTACGGGATGAACCCCTTTGAAGTATTACTTCAATATCTATGTTTTCTTTGGGATAACCAAGGTCATCAATTAGTGTGTGTTCAAATAACTGACGATATTGTTCTTCGGGGTTGCTTTTTATTTCTTTTCCTGTTGCATAATCATAAATCCTGTTTTCCATGCAAATTCCTCCGCGCAACCTGTTAAATTTAAAAGACGATGACATTGTTTTAGAATAAACAGGCCATCGGGCATAATTAGTAAAACGAGTAAAAATGCACCCTCAATCACCGTTTCTTCTTACGCTTTTAGTTTCACCATCACAGTAATTATAACACGATCAGCCAATTAAGCGAATTTTTTTAGGAAGAGAAAATTCTTTTATAGCAATTTGACATAACGTATACTTTGCAGTATATTGTAAACATCCACAGGGGAAAGGGTGTTGTACAATATGCCGAAGCCATTATCAAATGACTTGCGTAAACGCATTATTGAAGCCAAACTAAGAGGTGATACAGAGGACAAAATAGCCCAAGAAAAAGAAGTAAACAAAAGCACAATTACGAAACTGTGGGCACTTTATAGAGAAACTGGAAGCTATGAAGCACGCCCGAACCCGAACGGGAGAAAACCAGCATTATCGGAGCAACACTTGGAACAAATAACAAGTAAAATCAACGAACAACCTGATATTACTCTACAAGAACTGATTGATGAACTAAATCTGCCTGTATGTGTTTCTGCACTGTGCAGAACGATTAATAACAAACTTGGTTTTTGCTATAAAAAAAACGCTGCACGCCATAGAGCAAAACCGCGAGGACGTAAAAGCCAAACGCAACGCTTGGAAAGCGTCTCAGCCGGAAATGGATATCGATAAATTGGTATTCCTTGATGAAAGTGGTGTAAATACAGGCATGACAAGATTATATGGACGAAGCCTAAGTAAAGAACGAGTAGTAGACTATATACCCGATATCAGGTTTGAACGTACTTCAATTTTGTCATCGATTAGAGCGAACGGAAATATGGTTCCTCTAGTATTTGAAGGAGCGCTAAACGGAGAACTTTTTAAGGCATACATATCCCAATGCCTTGCCCCTAGCCTTAATAAGGGTGATATAGTTATTATGGATAACCTAACATCTCATAAAGTGAAGGGCGCGATTGATCCCATCATCGCAGCCGGAGCGAGCGTTATATATCTGCCACCGTATAGTCCGGACTTGAATCCGATCGAAATGATGTGGTCAAAAATGAAGGCTTATTTACGCAAAGTCAAAGCCAGGACGAAGGAATTATTGGAAACTGCCATAGCTGAAGCTCTCAGTCGCGTCACTACATCAGAAATTTTAGCTTGGTTTACCGAAAATGGATACAGTACACATTAAATCAAATTGCTATAAAAGAACTTTAAGTGCTTTTCTCGACAAGCTGAAACGGGGGCGCAAGCCCCCGTTTCTTTTTTTGACATATGATGGCGTTAATGGATCAGGAAATTTATCGAAGGGTAAACATCAATCAGGCATTTCATCGGTAACCGGCTTGTTTTTGCGGTAGCATGTCCAGAATTGAGCGTGCCCAGAACGGCGCGGCTTTTGTTGTTCCCATCGCGTTTTGCGCCGCGTCCATGAGGCGGTCGGCTTTCGCTTTTTTGGCCGGGTCGTCCAGGTAGGCGTGAAGCTCGCGCGTTATGCGCTCCGGGTTGGCGTCGTCTTTTAGAAGTTCCGGGTATATGGGTTCGTCCGTCAGGTAGTTAGGGATGGAAATATATGGTATGCGGACGAGAAGGCGCGCGAGCAGCCAGGACAGCCCCCTGCCGTTGTATATGACGACCATGAAGCGGCGGAGCAGCATGGCCTCCACCGAGACCGTACCGCTGACCCCGACTGCCGCCTCCGAGACCGCCATCAGGGCGCATCCATCTCCATCCCACCTCTCGAAGCCGGCGGCGCGCTCCGCCAGCTCCGCCCGCAATGGCTCGGACAGCCCCGGCGCAACGGAAAACACGGGGATAAATTGCTCGCTTTTCAGAAGTTTCGCCGTTTCTATCAACTGCGGCAAGTGATTTTTTATGTCGTAGCGGCGGCTTCCGGGCATTAGGGCTATAACGCGTCCGCCGCCATAACGGGCCGCCAGCTCCGGCGGAGGCGAGTAACCCGCCAGGGGAACAGCCAGCGGGTGCGCCGTCCAGCGCGAATTTACTTCCCGTTTTATCAAAAAGTCGTGCTCAAAGGAAAAGAGCGGGAAGCAGAGGTCGAAATAATCCCTGAGCAGCTTTGTCCTGCCGCTGCGCCAAGCCCATACCGACGGTGTGGCCAAAAAGACAGTCAGACCTTTATAGCCGGCCGCGCGAAGTTTTCCGACCAGAGAGAAATGGAAGTCGGGGCTGTCCACGACGACGACCGCGTCCGGGTTACGCGACATGACCTCGCGTACGATACTGTTTCGTAGTTTAAGCACGCGCGGAATGGCCGGAACAATCTCCGTGAAGCCCATGAGCTTCAGTTCCTCGTAACTCCATACCGCCGCTCCGCCGGCCGTAACGCCCCTGGGGCCCATCATGCCCCATATTTCCGACGAATCGTTTCTCAGTTCCGTTATCAGGTCGGCGGCGTAGAGATCGCCGCTGACTTCGCCGCAGCTTACGAAAAAACTGGGCAGCGTGTTCTTCATGGTTTGTTTTTCATTGACACTGGCACGGCAATCCCCATATGGCGATATTTTTGAGCCTCGCCAGATCGAGGGTTTTTTGCGCTTCCACTATCAGGGTCCGGCGCGCCTCCACGGCGAGGCAGGTCAGGCCGTTTACGGCCATGTTCTCTATTGTGTCCGGCCCCACGGTCGGTAAGTCGTACCGGAGATCCTGATCCGGGCGCATCATTTTAACGAGAACTCCTTTGGAGACCAGGCTCCCCGCGCGTTTGATCATGGCGTCCGTGCCCTCCAGGGCCTCGACCGCCACGACAGCGCCGTCGGCCACGACCAGCGCCTGTCCGAAGGAGCAGGGCAGAGTAACTTTCAATACGGCCGCGCCGTACTCGGCGTCGCGCTCCTCTTTTTCCGTGGGGAGCCTGTGCCCGAGCTGCCCCTCCGAAGCCAGGAACTCCGGCAGTATGTGCCAATAGGGAAGAACCGATATGCCGTTGCTCTCCATGATGTCCACCACAGCCGCGAGCAGGGAGTGGTCGTCACGAGGGATCCGGGCCAGGTATTTAAGCGTCAGGGGATCGAACAGGGCCGGGAAATAGATGAGTTTTTTCGGTACAAACCCTGCCATTATTACGCTCCGTACTCCGTGTTTTCGCATTTCAGCGACGACGCGGCTCAGTTTTGGGTAGCGAAAACGTATAAGGGGGTCCGCTATACCGTGAAAGGTATCCGTGTCGCTTCTCATGGTTATGACGAGAGGGGCTTTGCCGCGTTCGGACAAGCGCCTGGCGATCTCGACAGGCAGCGCCCCTTCACCGGCTATGAGGGCTGTGGCGCCGTCTTGTTCCGCGCGCACTTCAGTCCACCTTCCTCGAAAAATAAATCCCTCCGGCCAGGAAAATGCCGTTGGGAGTCCAGGCCGCGAGCATAGGGGCCATATTACCGCTCTCGCCCAGCGCGCGGCATACTGACATTATCATATAGTAGCCGAACACTATAACTACACTGAACCCAAAACCGGCGCTCGACCCCGAGCGTCCCCTGCGAAAGGCCCCGAAACTGGCCCCCAGGACGGCCAGTACCACACATGACCATGGTACGGCCAGCTTGAGGTGGAATATGACCAGGAGCTGGGAGACCTTGGCCCCCATCGCGCCGGCCTGCCTGGCATAATCCCACAGCTCGCGGGCGCTCATGTCGTCCGGTCTTTTTGTGCTGCGCCGGAGCTGCTCCGGCGAGATGTTGAGGGCCAGTTTCTGCCGCTCGAAACGAAACAACAGGCGCGGTTCCCCTTTTTCCGTCATTTCAAAGACCTGCCCGTCGTCGAGCCACCATTCCCCGTTCAGCCACGTCCCGCCGCGCGCCGACGAGGAGCGCGTCATGCGTCCCCTGTCGAATTCATAGAGCATTATGCCCTCCATAGTTCCCGCGTCTACGTCCAGCTTGTCCACATAAACGACGCGCCTCAATTCTCCTCCGCTTTCGTCGCGCATGAAGACTTTGTCCTGAATGGCGGACGCCTGGTTTTTCAGAATTTCATACCTCATAAGAGTATCCGCGGCCTGCGCGGTGAACGGGACTATGGTTTCGGTGAACAGCAGCGCGCCGGCCGCTACGAAAAAAGACGCGGTTATAATCGGACGGAGTACCCTGCGGAATGGTATCCCTAGCGACCTGATGGCAATCAGTTCGCTGTTTGAGGAGAGGCGCGTCATGCTAAGAAGCGTTGACAACAGGCAGGACATGGGCAGCGTCCACGCTATGACTTCCGGCAGACGGTAAAAGAACAAACGGCACACGACGCTCAACGCCACACCGCGCTCTATGACCAGCTTGGCGGCCTCGAACAAAAGGTCTCCCGCCACCAGAATCATGGTGAAGATCATCATGCCGAACACAAAAGGCCCGGCCATTTCCTTAACAATGAAATAATCCAGGATACGCAGACCGGGAAAAGCAGACGAAAACTTTGACCGCAAGGCCTTTCTCCCTTCGGAGCCCTCTCCCTTTGGAGCCCTAATGTTTACAGATTGTCATTTACTCTGACTCTGAAACTGAATCTGTCGGATTGCCATCCTCCTCCGCGGCGGTGTCGGGCGTGTTTTCCGGGGCGTCCGCCACGGGCTGGAAGTCCGGTTCAGGCGACGGGAAAAGGCTGGGGTCCAATATTACTACTCTGGCCCTGCTGAACAGCCCGGCGCTGAAGTTGCTGACGGCCTCCCGCTCTTTCTGCTGATGCAAAAAAGTCCGGACATCCGCGCTTACTTCATCGTACGGCGTCACCCTTTCTTCGACTCTCTCGCTCTTGACACCTACTACAAAGTCGTCGCTGGCCATTTCGAAAACAGGGCTGGCCACGCCGAGCTCAACGGACTTCATGGGCAGCAGATAATCGTTGAACGCCGCGTCGGAGAAAAACATGGGTTCCTCCGTCACGTAGATAACGTCCGAGGGAATCATTACGTCATGGGACGTGGCCTCTTCCCACGAACGGCCTTCGGATAGGAGTTCCCTCACCCGCAGGGCCTCCGCCTCGGACGAAAAGCGCGCCAGGTTTGCCCTGTAGCCGGAAGGCTGGCTGAAAAACAGGTTTTTCATTCTGTCGTAGAAATTAGCCGCCTCGTCTTCATCGACCGTAACCGCACCGATGGATTCTTCTATAAATTTTTGCCTGATTATCTGCTGGGCAAGGTCTTTCTTATAATCGGCCAGTTTTCTGCCAGTTCGGTCAAGATACTGCTGGAATGACTCCCTGGTCGGAAATATCTGGTCCACGTACTCTTTCATGACCTGGTCAACTTCCGCGTCCGTGACGGTAATACCGCTGTTCCTGATTTCCTGGGCCATCTGCGCCTCGACCGCGTACTCTTCGAGCACCGCCTGAAAGTCCATGGAGGTTATTTCCCTGCCGCCCGAACCATCCATACGTGTCTGGAGATGTTCGTACATCGTGGAAAGCATCAGCCGCCTGCCGTTGACCTCGGCCACCGCGTAGTCCCCCCTCGCGCCGCCGGACGAACCGCCGCCCCTGCCGCCGCGCTCATACATCAAAAACGAGGACAAGATGAAAGCGGTGGCTATTACCACCATGATCCAGCGCATTTGAGTTCTCAGCTTGTTCATCAAAACGACCATCTTCTTTCGGGTAATTTATTCGTCACTACAAACATTTTCAATTATACTAAAAGAAACGCCATTTGAAAGGCATGGCCAATTGGTATCAGGCGGCGTTTTCGTTTTTGGCGGTCAGTCTTTCTCTCCCAGAATTTTCATAGCTTCACATGCCGCGAGACAGGCCTTTTCCTCCCCGCCTTCATCGCCCCAGCGGTTCAGCGCGCGGTTGGCGATCACCGACAGCACCGCCCCCATGCGCATACCGTGCAGGTATCCGACGACGTATTGAGCGGAGGTTTCCATCTCGATGTTCGTCACTCGGGCCTGTTGGAGGTCGGGGATGATTTTTTCCGCGAAACTTGGCCAGTAGCCCCCTTCGGAGAGAGGCCGCCCCTGCCCTACGTAAAAAGAGCCGACCGTATAGCTGAGTCCGAGGCCGTAGCGAAACCCCAGTTTTTCACAGGCCTGCGTCAGCGCCGTAACGACTCGTATGTCGGCGAATGCCGGGAATTCCGGTTCGACATAGGCAGAGGAGGTTCCGTCCTTGCGCACGCAGGCCACAGGTATAATCAGATCGCCCAGGTCGAATTCCGGCGTTATGCTGCCGGTGGTTCCGACGCGTATACAGGTGTGAACGCCCAGGGCGTTAAGTTCGTGGATACATATTTCGGAGCTGGGTCCGCCTATGCCGGTGGACGTCGCGGCTAACCTCATCCCCTTGTACGCGCCGGTCATCGTCTTAAATTCCCTGTAATACGCTGCCTCCCTGACGTCGCTCCAGTTTTTCGCTATCAGAGCCACCCGTTCCGGCGCTCCTGGCAGAATGACATACCCCGGCACGTCGCCCGGCTTCAATTGAAGGTGATAGACACCCTCGTTATGGGCTTTTGGGGCATCGGCGCGCTTTTCGGTTTTGCTCATATCCATAGCGGTCACGAGAGGGCGCGCGTTAAACTCTTATGGACATTAAAAAATCTTTGTTCGTCTGAGTCTGCTTGAGCTTGTCGAGGATGAGGTTGAGGGCGCCCGCTTCGTCAACCCCGACGATGCGTTTGCGCAGCACCCACAGGCGCGCGAGTTCGTCCTCGGGTATCAGGAGTTCCTCGCGGCGCGTCCCGGAGCGGGTGATGTCTATCGCGGGGAATATGCGCTGCTCGGCCAGCTTGCGCGAAAGGTGAAGCTCCATGTTGCCGGTTCCTTTGAATTCCTCGTAAATCACGTCGTCCATGCGGCTTCCGGTATCGGTGAGGGCTGTGCCTATTATGGTCAGGCTTCCCCCTTCCTCGAAATTGCGCGCGGCGCCGAAGAAGCGCTTCGGAAAATAAAGGCCGGAGGGATCGAGTCCGCCGGAAAGGGTTCTGCCCGAAGGAGGAACCGTCAGGTTGGACGCCCTTGCCAGGCGGGTTATCGAGTCCAGCAAAATGACGACGTCTCTTTGGGCCTCCGCCAGGCGTTTGGCTTTTTCAAGCGCCAGGTTGGCCACGCGTATGTGCTCGTCGGCAGGCCGGTCGAAGGTCGAGGCGATGACCTCCCCATCCACGGATCTGGCGATGTCCGTAACCTCCTCGGGACGCTCGTCAATCAGGAGCGCCATGAGGATGACGTCCGGGCAGTTGGCGGAGATAGCGCCGGCAATGCGCTTCAGCAGGGTCGTTTTTCCGGCCTTGGGGGGCGACACTATCAGCGCCCGCTGCCCCATTCCGATGGGGGCGAACATATCCACAAGCCGGTTGGCCAAATCCTTGGCCCCTGTCTCCAGGCTCATTTTTTCGTTGGGGAATATGGGGGTCAACTGACCGAATTGAGCGCGTTTGCGGGACTGCTCAGGGTCCGAGAAGTTTACGGTTTCGACGCGAAGCAGCGCTTCGTAGTGCTCCTGCTCGCGCGGGGGACGGATCAGCCCCCAGATGACGTCTCCGTTGCGCAGGCCGAAACGCCTGATCTGGGAGACCGAAAGGTAAACGTCGCTGTCCGTCGGCAGCATACCCTTGGGGCGCAGAAAGCCGAAGCCTTCCGGGAGTATTTCGAGAGTGCCGCCCCCGAACTTGTAGTTCATGCTCTCGGCCTGCGCTCTGAGAACGGAAATGATCAAATCGTCTTTTCTGGACGCCATGCAGCCGGAGACGTTCAATTCTTTTCCTATTTTACGGAGGTCGGCCAGCGTCTGGGCCGCAAGGTAGCCATAGGAGTGCTTGGGAATCGGGGGACTGTACGTTTCCGGCGCCGGGGCGGCGGCCGGGAGAGGCGGGGGGGCGCTTTGCGCGGGAGCGGCTTCAGCGGAAACCTCGCTGCTCTCGCTGTTGGGCGGACGCTCTTCTTCCGATGGCTCCGCCGCCGCTTTGACGCGGCGAGTCCTGGTTTCCTTCACGCGCGCCGCTTCGGCGTTCTCGGGCGGAACTTCCATTTCCTTTGACCGGACTCTCCGCGTGACTTTTTTCTTCTCCTCTGTCTCGGCCGGCGTGGTTTCCCCTTCTTTTAACTTTGCCATGTCAATCAATTCACCTCAATAAATTTCGAATCTGAAATCCGATATACGTTCAGCGTTACTCAAAATGCCCACGGAATACGAACCCTTGGGTAAAGGCTGACCATTTTCCAGAGTCAGACAGTATATTCTGGAGCCGTACGAAGCAGGCAATACATATGAGTCAGACTGAACCAGTTTATCTCCCATAAACCACAGGATTCTGATTTCAGCCCCTTCCGGGGCTTTACTGTAGTTGAAACGCATACAAATCTGACGCGAACCATATGGAAATCTCGAGACTACGCCGGTAAGGCGTCTGGTGTCGTCAACCTCGGTGCTGATCACCACGTCGTGAATCAGAAGAGATTCGCCCGGTTTGCTGCTGTTCTGACGAATGACCCAAAAAGAAAGGAGCAATAAAACTGTGGCAAAAAGAACCACAAGCAGCACAAAAGGTTTTTTCTTATCAGCCATTATATCTTAAAACCCTCGGAATACCAGTTTTTGATTTTCAGGGCAGTATCGTTCAATTCCGTCAGCGAAATCCCGTCCACGGAATGATCAGGACGGCCGGTGACCCCGTCTACCGCGCCCGCATCCAAAACGGCCGAAAGCATCGCCTCCTCTTCCCCATAGTCCAGCCCCAGCCAGCAGCGATAAAATGCCGACAAAACGGCGGTAAGCGCGTAAGCTCCCCAATTTGAAACGTCAACCGGCAGGCAGACTGTGGCGGGAACCTTTGAAAGGAAAGGCCCGTATTGGGGCAGCCGGGCGGCGAGCGAGTCATACAGCAGGCCCATGCCCGCTTCGTTGCCGCCGTCTCCTATCCCCAAAACAGGAACACCCCGCTTCAAAAATACCTCGGACGCCCTGTCCAACGGTGCGGTCACGCCGCTGACGTCAGTTCCTTCCATGTTGTAGTAACGTCCGTCGGAGGCGTGCCCGGGGCGCTCAATGAACACCAGCAGATCCGCGTCCGCCGGAATTTCCCCATAGTCATCCACGGAAACGGTCACAGGCCCATCCACGCTCTCCGAGCAGCCTCTAAGACAAGGATAATTCCTGCGGTCGGTGAGAACGACCGCGGATTTGCCCGCGCGCTCCAATGCCCGCCCCAGCGCGACGGCCCCCGGAGGCCCGTCCGTTTCGGGAGCGCCGGCTTTTTCAATGTAAAAACCCGTTATTATAAGAATACGCGAGGCTTTGATGAAAAGCTGAAGCGCGTTTTTCCAATACTCAGCACGACACAGAGCCGAAACCCCGCGTCCTTGGGCATTGGAGGCCACTATACGCTGCAATGCTTCAAAGTTCATACTTTAATAAGACCAAACGGGCCTTAATTCAGTTTTTCTATAAGTCCTAAAAGCTCGGGGCTTAGAGTTTTCTGCTCAAGCCATGCCCTTTCCAAATCGGAAAGAGTCATCCTGCCGCTTACGTTGCCGACCATGACGCCGCTTTTCCCTACGAACAGGGATTCCGCCGCGTATGCCCCCATCCGGGACGCGAGAACCGAGTCAAACGAAGTGGGGCTTCCGCCTCTTTGAATATGGCCCAGCACCGTGACGCGGGCGTCATAACCGCCCGTGTCCTGCAGTTTGTCTTTCATTTCGTTGGCCGTCATGACGCCTTCAGCCAGAATTATCAAAGTATGGGATTTTTTGTTCTCGTGAGAAATCCTCAGCTTATGGCAAAGGTTACCTATGCTCAGAGGCAGCTCAGGCACAACCACGTACTCCGCCCCCGTGGCCACCGCCACTTCCAGGGGCAGAAAACCCGCGTTCCGTCCCATGACCTCCACGATGAACAGGCGGTCGTGGCTCGAAGCCGTGTCACGAAGGCGTCTGACGGCCTCCAGCGCGGTGTTGACCGCCGTGTCGAAACCGATAGTCTCATCCGTGCCGGCTATGTCGTTATCTATTGTGGCGGGCACGCCTATAGTCGGCACTCCCACGTCGTGAAGCTCTTTGGCGCCGCGAAAGGAGCCGTCCCCGCCTACAACAACCAGGCCCTCTATTCCGGCCGCCTGCATTTGCTGTTTCGCTTCCTGAACTCCTTCCTCGGTTTTGAAACGGGAGCTGCGCGCGGTCTTCAGCATCGTGCCTCCCTTGTGAAGGATACCGCCAACCGCCGCCCTGTTCAGGGGAATAAAATCTCCGTCTATCAGCCCTTCGTATCCGCGAGTGACGCCCAGACATTCTTTTTCGTTAAAATCACATGTCCTTGACACGGCCCTGATAGCGGCATTCATGCCCGGGGCGTCCCCTCCGCTGGTTAGGACTGCGATACGCTTCATCACAACACTCTCCTGTCTGTTAAGGCTACGGCGCTATTGTCTTTGCAGCTCGTCCACGCGGGCGTCTATCTCCGCCAGCTCCTTGTCGATAGCGTCCAACTGGGTCTGAAGAGCTCCTCTGTCGTCCTTCAATCTGTCGAGGCGTCTGATCAGGCGGTCAAGCTCCAGCCTGGCGGCCGCGGAGCCCGTCCCCAAAACTGAGGGGTCGTCCCCGGTTATGTCCCATACGAAACGCACGTCTCCGGTCCTGGTGGTGGCCTGACTCATCGAACC
>Ga0099364_10011555_pt1 | contig 12050 bp, 16 predicted proteins | sample TergutTh196P3_FD_73070 | JGI IMG/M metagenome (GOLD analysis project Ga0099364, IMG submission 73070) | Microcerotermes parvus P3 segment gut microbial communities from Pointe-Noire, Republic of the Congo - Th196 P3 | ecosystem: Host-associated > Arthropoda: Insects > Digestive system > Gut ...
ACCCTTGCAAAGGCTAACTAAAAAATACACACTGATGCGATTAAAGAGCACCTGATACCTCCAGAGGTATCAAAACAAGATGAAGGTTATATTTATGCTTCCGAAGCGGATATGTTAAATAAGGCGCTCTTTGGAATAACAGCAAAAGAATGGAAAAATAGCAATCCTGAAAAAGAAGGCAATATGCGAGATCATGCAACTATAGAGCAATTGGTTGTGTTATCGGTAATAGAAAGTCAGAATGCCCTTTTAATTGAACAGGGGGCCTCTCAGAGCGAACGGCTGATAATGCTTAACGCACTTGCAATAAAAAATATGAGGTCATTATTGGAAAGCCCTGCCGTAAAAAGATTGCAAGACAAACCTTTGTTAAGTTAAATAAACGCCTTCTTGCCATAGACAAACGGCTTGAAAAAATGGGCATCCGCTTAATGCCTGGGAAATAAACATAGAATGGGCGCGCAAAATAGGAGAGCGGTATGGCAGCGCAGAGGTTTACTCTGACGGACGAGGAGTACGCAAGTTTTTTTAAATTAGGGCGTGGGCCACGAACAAGCAAGAGAGTTTTTCCGGAAGGCATGAGCTTGCAGCAGGCATTTATGACCTATCTGACGGATGAGGATATTAAGAAAATCTATTCATTTCTGGACGAAGATGATGCGAATGAGTAAATGTTGCAAAACAACATCAATCGCTAAAACTGCTTGACAAACAGAAAATAACGTTTAGAATTGCACTCGGGCATCTTGCGCCCAAAAACAGAAAAGCTCCGGGAAACCGGGGCTTTTTTTGTTGCAGTCATGTGTAGTTTCATCCTTAAAGGGTGTAGTCACAAGATCGAAAGCCACCAATAAATACACCGGATCTGCACTGCAGTCGTGGATAACGCCGTTTTTTTGCAACGCCACGCCATTGTTTCAAGCGCAAAAAAACCATTTCTACCAGATATCTTGCTTTGCAAACTTCCTTGTCGTAGTAACGCTGATTCTTACGATTCTACCTCGGAGGGATAGCAGCGGACATCCCATTAGCCTGAGCACACTCAACAAACGCGTCTGAATCGTATGTCTTGTCCGCCAGAAGATATTTTGCTTTTACCCTCTCAATCAATTCAATTGCATGACTGACATCTGCAGCGGTACCCTCTGTAACAACAATTCTGTACATGTACGGCGCTCCAGGTCCATCCACACCAGAATGCACCTTGGTATTGCGCCCGCCTTTTGTGCGCTCCGTCGCCCGGTTTCCACCCAACAGAAAGAGGAATTGCGTACTCTGAATGAGCAGTTACTGTTTTTGACTGAATAAAAAAAGACCGGACTGCGTGCTCAGGACAGTCCGGTCGGGTCGTAATGCAGAATGCATTTTGCCGCCACGAAGCGTAACGGCATTGTAATTATACCATCGTTTTTCCAATTGTAAAGAGAGGCGGGCTGCCGTGTACCCAATCCGCCAATCCGCTCTCACTTTCAAGGAAGCAGTCGCCCAAAATCGTTAAAAAGAGCGACAGGTTCAGTATAACCCCGTTTGAAAATCTTTGCAGAACGCACAAAAAAAAGCGGACTGTCACGTGTAATAGCAGCCCGCAGGACACTTTAAATTTTAGGAAGGAAATCACAAGTGCGCTTTCTGAGAAAGTATGCTGATGATAGCTGATTTCAGCCTGATTGCGGGCTTTTTTATGCCCTTTTTGTGGGAGCTGCAAAATGGAATTATCACTATCCGGAATTGACATCGCGATAAAGGTCATATTCGGCTTAATGGCCGTTCCCGGCAGTGTTTTTGTTTTTGGTAAAACAGGCTGGCGGATGCCTGAAAAAAAAGATAGTGTGGTAGCATATTTCCAGGCGTGCAAAGGCCACAATTTTGCACTTTCATGTTTTTTCACAAACAGCAGGAACAAGTGTTCATAAGGGAGCATGGATATGGACAGCGAAACAAATATTCTTGATTTCATCAGAGAGGCAGGAAAACCGGTAACCGCAGGTGAGATTGAAAAGATTTCAGGCATCAAGCGCAAAGAGATTGACAAAGCATTCAAAAAGTTGAAGGCAGAGGGAAAGATCGTCTCGCCGGTACATTGCAGGTGGGAGCCAGCAGAAAAATGAAAACCCGTATTGCAGTCGGGTCGGGCCCTCGGGTCCAAAAAGATCGCACCAGCAAAAATTGCGCACATCTTCACATTCAACTGATAATTGCTCCTGACAGCGATCCAATAAAAAAACCGCAATGCACCACGCATTGCGGTTTTTCAGACAGTGCAAAATCTAGCTTTGTTCGCCCAGGACGGATATGGTGATGTTGACGGCAACATCTGAATGCAGGGAAACACCAACAGGGAAATCACCCACTGTCTTGAGTGGACCTGTAGCCAGGCGCACCTTGGACTTGTGAATGTCAAAGCCCTGCTTGGAAAGCGCTTCGGCAATATCAGCATTGGTAACAGAACCAAACAAGCGCCCGTCAACTCCAGACTTCTGCTGAATCTGGACGGTCATGCCATCCAGTTTTTCACCCAGAGCCCTAGCTGCATTGAGCCTGTCACGGGAAGCTTTTTCCAGTTCGGCACGGCGCGCTTCAAATTCCTCAATCGCCGCTGCAGTGGCACGACGTGCAATGCGCTGAGGAATAAGATAGTTGCGGGCATAACCGTCTTTTACGTGGACTATGTCCCCAAGATTGCCAAGATTGGGCACTTTTTCCAACAGTATAACTTGCATGATTTTCTCCAGTATTTTCGGTTATGGTGTCGCGATTACGCCTGATGTAAGGATGTATAGGGCAAAAGCGCTAAAAATCGCGCACGCTTGATGGCAGTATCCACCTGGCGCTGATAAATCGCACGCGTACCGGTGAGACGGGCGGGCATGATTTTGGCGTTTTCCTGGATGAAGTCTTTCAGGGTATCAATATCCTTGTAATCCACTTCGTCTACCTTGGCTGCCGTAAAACGACAGAACTTCTTGCGCTTGAACAGCGGATTCTGCTGCTTGCGTTTTTCTCTCATTTTGCTTTTATCGAGTCTTCTTCCACTTGCCATGTCAAGGCTCCTGTAATAATCTGTTTATATATTAATCTGTCAAAGATGTGATGTCTGTTATATGGAGTACGAGCGTGTGGCTCCTGCGGTTTCTTTTTGCCATGTAACCCGTAAAGAGCCGGATCTGCCCGGCTTCCAGTTTTTCAAGCTGGCCTGCAATCTTTCCGATTGCAATAACCGGCATTTCGAATTCGACATTCCGGCTTGCTTCAGCTTCCGTCTGCTGTGACTGATGCGACAACTTTGCAGTGACAACCGGTATACCTGCGGGGGTATATCGTACGGCGTCACGTTCAATGAGACTTGCAACAAGCTGAAGCTGGTTTTCCAAAAGCTTTTCCAGACAGAGTATCTCGCCCGGTAACTATTCAGCCGGCTCTTCCGCAACGGCAGGGGCTTCTTCTGCCGGAGCAAGCTCTGGCTCACCTGCCACTTCTTCCGCTTCCGGTAATGATTCGGTGACCGGGGCGGACCCGGCTTCCGGAGCCGATGCAGCCGCAACAGCAGTACCCTGGGTAGTGCGACCTTTGGATGTTTCTTCCTTTTGCGCAGATTTCATCATGGGCGACGGCCCCGTTTCCGCTCTTTTCATCTTGACTGTCAGATGACGCAATATGGCATCATTGAATTTGAAAGCGGTCTCAAGCTCCTGCAAGGTCTCATAGTCGCATTCAATGTTTATGCAAACGTAATGGGCTTTTGAAAACTTGTTGATCTGATAAGCCAGTTGACTGCGTCCCCAATCCTCAACGCGGTGGATGACTCCGTCTCGCCCCGTGATCAGGTTTCTGTAGCGCTCGATCATGGCCGGAACCTGTTCGGTCTGATCGGGATGAACGATAAATACAATTTCATAGTGACGCAATGTAATACTCCTTATGGTCAATTATATTGGCCCGCCCCAGCGTCAGGATGGGTGCGGGAAGAAGAAAATAGGAGATTTTACCTGTACTTTCACAGCTTTGCAAGGATTTTTAGGTATCAGGAAAAAACGCCAGAAAACTCCCGGATTTTGCCCTTGACAGACGCATGCAGCCACGCTGCGCAGATAACGGGTTCCAAAACGCATACATGGCAATTTTGCCACACTATCAGTTATAATTTTTCGTATCAGACAGGCAGGGCATTGTGCAAAAATCGCCAGGATTTCCTTTGTTTTACCAGTTCTGACATTCTGATTTAAAATGTTGTCAAATTTTCGAAAGGCAGTACAAATATACAGTTGTCCGGGCACTATTATAGAGGTTTTGATGAAAAAGCTTACTGTAAGGCAGCAACAGATTCTGGTGATAATCCAGCAGGCCATCAGCGAAAAAGGATTTCCACCATCCCGTTCAGAAATTGCACAGGCGCTGGGCTTCAGTTCGGTCAACGCAGCAGAAGAGCATTTGCAGGCTCTGGCGCGCAAGGGAGCAATCGAAATCATCCCCGGTGTTGCCAGAGGAATACGTCTGGTAAAAACAGAAGAAAAAGTGTCTGACGAGAAAGTGGCAACCCGTGATCTTGTACCTGTCATTGAAGGAACTGCGGGGAATACTCCTGTTCTTACACCAAAGCACATCGTGTCTGCCAGCTTTCTGGATGCTTCACTGTTCGGGAACAGGCCAGACTATTTCCTGAAAGTGCGCGGTCCCTCCATGCGCGATATCGGCATGGAAGAAGGCGATCTCGCTGCAGTCCAGCAGACAGAAAAATTCAGGGATGGTCAGGTTGTCCTTTTGCGTAGTGGAGAAGAAGTACTGGTCAGGCGATACAGAAGAAAAGGAAGAAGCGTTGAATTCCACTCGGAAAACCCGGGTGTGGAACCCATCGAAATCAGGCGCGGAACTTCCGGATATACAATAGAAGGACGGGTGCTGGGTCTGGTACGCATTTTCTGAACTCGAACGAAGTCCGTGAACAGCCGCTACCCCAGGCTGGGCACAGACGCTGCTCCCGGAACCTTTTCCATGTCAGCCTGCGTAAGGATGGGCACCTGCTTTCCCTTCAGCTCTCTTCCGGGTCAGCCGGGGAATGGACAGGTCCGGCCCCCCGGACATCCTGAAAAGCGGATGACGTGCTGCCTGCACCGCTTCTGTCAATGATCCTCCTGGCCACCCCTCTTAACATATTGACCTCATCATTTTCCAGTCTGCTGCGGGCAAACAGCCGGCGCAATCGCGGCATCAGACTTCCTGGACTGCCATCTTCCAGAAACTGGATTGACCGCAAAGCTTCTTCGAGATGGCCAAGCATGCCATCCACCTGGGCAACAGTTGCCGGTATGTCCTCAAAGCCGGCCGATTCGACGTTCTGTTCTGGAAGGGAATCCTGCGGCAAGGCCATACGACATTCGTAAGCCAGAACCTGAACGGCCTGTGCCAGATTGAGTGAAGGATATTCCGGATTGGCCGGTATGCTGACCAGGGAGTGGCACTTTGCGACAACTTCATTTGGCAGGCCAAACTTCTCGCCGCCAAATACCAGCGCCGAATCCCACAGCGGGTTTGCTGCAATCAGGGATGCTGCATCGCGCGCAGTCAGAAGAGGAGGAGAAAACTCGCGAAAACGACTCGTTACAGCACAGGCAAACCGGCAGTCTTCCAGAGCCGCATCGACGGAGTCAAAAGTCCGGGCCTGCAAAAGCACATCCTGTGCATTGCCGGCAAGCCTGAAAGCGTCTTCATGCTCCAGAACATCCGGAATGCGCGGACGAACAAGAACAAGTCTCGAAAAGCCCATGTTTTTCAATGCGCGTGCAACCATGCCGACATTGCCAGGATGATTTGGCTCAAACAGGACAAAGCGCAGGGAAGAAAAAAAAAACCGGTTTGCTTGCTGCTGATCCATCAGATAACCTCAAAATAATCAGGCAGGAACTGCGTTGGACACAAAGCGGATCTGCACTTTCAGTCCTGCTTTTCCTGCAATTTTTCGCGCACGGACGACAGATGTCTTTTGTGCAACTTCAAGATTATACAATGCCGGCACGGCAAAAGAGCACGCAAGGCAAAGGCTGGTTTTTCATGTCTGTCCGTACCTTGTCCGTACAGAAGAGATTTTCAGGCTGTTGACAAAAAAAAAGCGCCTGATTCGAAACCTGAGTGCTTTTTCCATCCTGTCAGGTGATGATATAATTGTCCGATGCGAGTCGAAAATACCCAGGCCTTTGAAAGTTGCCTGGATGTGATCAATATGGACGCGAACTGTCCAGGCCTGGTACCGTAGCGAGCGGATCTTCAGTTGATCCCTGTCCGGTCCCCCCAGAATCGCCTGTTTGTGCCCGCGATGCTGAAGGGATCAGCGCGAAATGCGCGAAAATAACACAAAGCCATTATCAGTGCGGCTTTTTTCTGAAAAGGTCTTGGTATGCACCATCATCCGATGCTTAATATCGCTGTCAAAGCTGCACGACGCGCAGGTACAATCATTAACCGGTCCTCGTTTGACCTGGAAAAACTGACAGTCGCAGTAAAAAAACATAACGATTTCGTGACCGAAGTAGACAAGGCCGCAGAAGAAGCCATTATTGACACCCTGATGACGGCATACCCGAATCACGCCATAATCGCCGAGGAATCCGGCCATTCTCCCAATCTGCATGAAGAGAGCGAATACGTCTGGTTTATTGACCCTCTTGATGGTACGACCAACTTTATTCACGGCTTTCCACAGTACGCAGTATCCATTGCACTGCAACACAATAAAATACTCACGCAGGCGGTTATTTACGACCCTGTTCACAATAACCTTTTTACGGCAACCAGAGGCAGTGGCGCATTTCTGAACAACAAGCGCCTGCGCGTCTCGAAAACGGATCGCCTGACAGACGCACTCATCGGAACCGGCTTCATCGGTCGGGGCAGAGATCCGGAAATCATAAAAAAATGCCTGCAGATGTTTGAACTCATGGCGATGAACTGTCACGGCCTGCGCCGGCCAGGTGCTGCAACACTCGATCTTGCCAATGTTGCAGCAGGACGCTTTGACGGTTTTTTCGAAAAAGGCCTTCAGTCCTGGGATATCGCAGCAGGAGCACTCCTGGTTATGGAAGCAGGGGGAATTGTTGCAGGCTTTACAGGAGAGACCGATTATCTGGAAAAAGGAGATGTGATAGCAGCGAACCCGCGTGTTTTTGCACAGATGCTTCAGCTTCTCAAACCCTTTGCCTAGCATTTTTTCAGAAACAGCCCGCGTTGTTTCCACCGGCTTTGGCTGCCGGTTGATCGGACGCAGGCAGACGATGTCATCAACCGGAATACTGCGAATTCCGGCGTGAGCAGCAGGAAAAAAACGATCTTCCGGCTGCAACAGGCCAAACTATTGCCAGATTTGACATGCGAATGCGGTACAATGATATGCTTTAGCAAAAAGGCCCTTTTTTTTAACTTTAACCAGTTTTCCACGATTTATGAAACAAGCACAGGATTTACGACAGGGTAATGTCATCCTTGTCGATAACGAGCCCATGGTGATTTTGAGATCGGAACTGAGCCGCTCCCTGCGGCATGCATCCGTTTGCAAAATGAAAATGAAAAACCTGCTGACAGGAGCGAACATGGAAACCGTGTTCCGCGCAGACGACAAGTTTCACCAGATCATTCTCGAAAGAAAGCAGCTTCATTATTCCTATTTTGCCGATCCGCTTTATGTCTGGATGGATGCGGACTATCACCCCTATGAAGTTGAAGCAGAAAGTATGGGTGATGCTCTCAACTATCTCGAAGATGCAATGCAGGCAGAAGCAGTATTTTACGATGATAAAGTCATCTCCATTGAACTGCCCAATACGATTGTGCGGGAAGTAACCTATACGGAACCCGCCGTAAGAGGCGATACATCCTCCGGAAAAGTCACGAAAGCAGCACAGCTTGCGTCTGGTCATACAGTGCAGGTACCCCTGTTCGTGGATACGGGTGACAGAATTGAAATCGATACCCGCACAAACGAATACCGCGGACGCTCCAACAAATAGTCGGTTACTCCGCAGGCAAAGCCGGGAAACCTCCTGCGAAAGAGCGATGACGCAACATCAGTGCCAGACAGTTTGTGGATCCGGAGCCTTCTGATAGACAGCGCCTGAAAAAGGAATGCATCATGTCCAATGTTCGAAGTATGACAGGGTACGCGAATGTTTCGGTAGAAACAGCTGCCGGAAAACTTTCGATAGAACTCAGAAGCGTCAATTCACGCTATCTTGACCTGCAGTTCCGCATACCCGAAGAATTGCGCGCCTTTGAACCCATGTTGCGTGAGACTGTCATGCAACAGGTCAGTCGCGGAAAAATGGAATGTCGCATATCCCTTGCACGGGAAAAAAAACCAGGTCTGACGTATGCGCTCAACAAAACACTCCTCAATGAACTGGTAGCACTGCAGAACGGACTGCTGGCCGAACTGCCGACCGCCCGGCCTTTTTCCGTCAGCGAACTGCTGCGCTGGCCAGGGATCATTGAAGAGGCAAGTCTCGAACAGGGAGCGCTGCAGGAGCAGGTCATTGAAGCCATGTCATCCGTATTGCACGCCTTTGTTGCATCCCGCGACAGGGAAGGGAGCGCACTGCAGACAAACCTTCTTGAAAAAGTCGATGACATGCAGGCCATCGTCCAGCGGGTATCACCACTGATGCCACACATTCTTGCCAAATTCCAGCAAAAGTCTGTCGAACGCATGCAGGAAGCATTCGGCCAGGCCGCATCCGGCAGCGAATCCGTGATGGCTTCCGAGCAGGAAATCTATGAGCGCATACGCCAGGAAGTCTACCTGTACGGAATAAAAATTGATGTGTCAGAAGAACTCTCCAGAATGGCAATACATCTTGATGAAATAAAGAGCGTTCTCAAAAACAGTGGTCCGGTTGGAAAACGCCTGGATTTCATGCTCCAGGAACTCAACCGGGAAGCAAATACCCTGGGTGCAAAATCACCGGCAATGGAAATGGTGGACGCATCAATCAGTCTCAAGCTGCTCATTGAACAAATGAGAGAGCAGGTGCAGAATCTGGAATAAAGCAGAAACGGTTCAGATGCCGGGCGGATCTCTTCAGGGGTCTGTTTCAAAATCACAGCTCCATTGACCGCTCCGGATACGGCCCGGAGCAGGTTCCCGGAAAACGGAAAACAGGTAGAAAAAAAATGAAGCAAAATTACGGTGAAAATACCTATCTCTTCGCAGGAAACGCTCCTTACGTTGAAGAACTCTACGAGGCTTACCTGGATAATCCCGGCTCTGTTTCCGAGAACTGGCGAAGCTACTTCAACTCCATGCAGCACGTGCCCGCAGTGGACGGGAGTACGCGGGGCGATGTAAGACACGGCCCCATCATAACCGCTTTTTCCGAGCGCGCACGGCAGCCCTATAGGGCACTCTGGTCATACGCGAGTGCAGAACTCGAAAAAAAACGCATTGCCGCACAGCAGATGACAGCAGCATACCGCTTCCAGGGATCGAGCTGGGCAAACCTGGATCCGCTGCAAAGACACCCAAGACCGCATATTCCCGAACTGGAGCCAGCCTTTTACGGTTTCAGCGAAGCAGACATGGATCTGACCTTCAATATCAGCAATACCTATTTTGGCCCGGAAACTGCTTCTTTGCGTGATCTGCTGCAAATGCTCAGAAATACGTACTGCCGCTCGATCGGCGCGGAATTCATGTATATCAGCGATTCCGCGCAAAAACGCTGGATGCAGCAACGACTGGAATCCATTCAGGCAACACCGGATTTTACAACAGCAAAAAAACGGCGCATTCTGGAAAGACTGACATCAGCTGAAGGGATGGAACGCTATCTCCACAAGCGCTACGTCGGACAGCGCCGGTTTTCCCTGGAAGGAAGCGAAAGCTTTATCGTTGCGCTTGACGAAGCCATCCAGCGGGCAGGCGAAAGAGGAATCAGCGAAATCGTGCTCGGTATGGCGCATCGCGGACGACTGAATGTGCTCGTCAACATCCTGGGCAAGATGCCCTATGACCTTTTTGCCGAATTTGAAGGTACACAGGAAGTGGAAGTCCTCTCCGGTGATGTCAAATATCACCAGGGCTTCGTGCGCGACATATCAACGCCAGGAGGACCCGTTCATCTTTCCCTGGCATTCAATCCGTCTCACCTTGAAATTGTCAATCCGGTTGTGGAAGGTTCTGCCAAGGCACGCATGAAGCACCGCAACGATGATGACGGATCCCAGGTGATGCCCATCCTGGTTCATGGAGATGCCGCCTTTGCAGGACAGGGCGTCGTAATGGAAACGCTCAATCTCGCACAGACACGTGGATACAGCACGGGAGGCACGCTGCACATTGTTATCAACAACCAGATCGGATTTACAACATCCGATCCGCGCGACTCCCGCTCCACGATTTACTGTACCGATGTGGTCAAGATGATTGAAGCACCGGTTCTGCACGTAAACGGAGACGACCCCGAAGCCGTTGCACTTGCCATGCAGATTGCAATCGATTTCAGAATGGAATTCAGAAAAGATGTCGTGGTCGATATTGTGTGCTTCCGTAAACTCGGACACAACGAACAGGATACCCCCTCGCTGACCCAGCCCCTCATGTACAAAAAAATTGCGATGCATCCGGGTGTGAGGCACATGTATGCTCAAAAACTCGTTTCACAGGGGCTGATAACAGGAGAGGATGCCAGTCTGTTTGTAGAGGAATATCGCGACAGAATGGATGCAGGAGAACCCGTCATCGATCCCGTTATTACCAACGCAATCAATCAGAGCGGTGTGCAATGGCTGCCTTTTCTGCAGAATACCTGGAAAGGAAAGGTCGATACGGCACTGCCTGCAGAAGAACTTCGCCGTCTGTCCGAACGTATTACCCATGTTCCGGAAGCTTTCATGGTGCACCCCCTGGTGGAAAGAGTGCTTTCGGATCGTCTGGCCATGGGACGCGGTGACGAGATGGTAGACTGGGGAATGGGCGAGCATCTGGCTTTTGCCTCTCTTCTGGCTGCAGGCTTTCCGGTGAGACTGTCCGGTCAGGACTCAGGGCGCGGAACCTTTGTACACCGGCACGCAGTATTGCACGACCAGAACAGGGACCGCTGGAATGCAGGTAGCTATATACCCCTGCAACACGTATCCGAAGGGCAGGCCGAATTCATCGTGATTGATTCGGTACTGTCGGAAGAGGCCGTCCTGGGATTTGAATATGGATATTCCACAGCAGCACCCAATACGCTGGTGATATGGGAGGCACAGTTTGGCGACTTTGCCAATACCGCCCAGGTTGTGATTGACCAGTTCATCAGTTCAGGTGAAGCCAAATGGGGCAGAATGTCAGGCCTGGTCATGATGCTTCCGCATGGATACGAAGGACAGGGACCGGAGCATTCATCTGCACGGATAGAGCGTTTTTTACAGCTTTGTGCTGAAGACAACATGGCGGTGGTCCAGCCGTCCTGTGCATCACAGATATTTCACGTTCTGCGTCGGCAAATGCTCAGACCGTACAGAAAACCCCTCGTCATTCTGACGCCCAAGTCACTGCTGCGAAACAGGGATGCTGCCTCCCATATTGATGAACTGGCCAAAGGACATTTCCGCCCTGTGATCAGCGAGGTCGACCAGACGATCATGAAAAATGCCGTACGGCGCGTTCTGGTCTGCTCCGGTAAAATTTACTACGAACTGGTCAATGTGCGTCGCGAGCGCGAAATACACGATGTTGCCATCATCCGGGTTGAAGAACTCTACCCCTTCCCGCAGCAGCTGTTTGCCGATGCACTCAAGCAGTTTCCCAACTGCGAGGAAGTGATGTGGGTTCAGGATGAACCGCAGAATCAGGGTGCCTGGCTGCAGATTCATCCGTCGCTGCTTTCCGGCATGCAGAAAGGCCAGAAGCTGTCGGTTACAAGCCGCCCTGCCAGTTCTTCACCCGCAGCAGGGTATCTGAAAATGCATCTTGCCCAGCAAAGAGAGCTGCACGATGGCGCGTTTTCCCAGATGAAAGGACTGGTAATCATCCGCTGATCCGGACCGGGCAGACAGATTCGCCGCAATCTGTTGTTTTGTGC
>Ga0099364_10011556_pt1 | contig 12049 bp, 11 predicted proteins | sample TergutTh196P3_FD_73070 | JGI IMG/M metagenome (GOLD analysis project Ga0099364, IMG submission 73070) | Microcerotermes parvus P3 segment gut microbial communities from Pointe-Noire, Republic of the Congo - Th196 P3 | ecosystem: Host-associated > Arthropoda: Insects > Digestive system > Gut ...
ATTAACACAACAGGGCTCATAAAATTCCGCTCTGATAAAGTAGGCGGCGACACAGCCCTGGCACAGATAATAAAACTTGTTGAAGATGCGCAAGGCAGCAAAGCCCCCATCGCGGCATTAGGCGATAAGGTGAGCGCTGTGTTTGTTCCAGTCGTATGCGTAGTCGCAGTGTTTACGGGCCTAATATGGTTTATAACAAGCGGCGATATTGCGTTCCCCCTTTCAATTTTTATTACCATGCTTGTTATTGCCTGCCCCTGCGCTTTGGGCCTGGCTACGCCAACGGCAATAATGGTTGGCACAGGAAAGGGCGCTGAAAACGGCATATTGATCAAAGGCGGTGAAGCCCTGGAAAACACCCACAAAATAAACACAATAGTTTTTGACAAAACGGGAACAATAACGGAAGGCAAACCCAGGGTAACGGATATTTTTTTAGTGAGAAGGGAGAAGGGAGAAGGGATAAATGAGAAGAGAGAAGTGAGAAGTGAGGACTTTTTACTTCAGTTGGCAGCGTCTGCGGAGAAAGGAAGCGAACATCCGCTGGGGCAAGCTATTGCGCAAGAGGCGGAAAAACGCGGCCTAGACCTGTTTCCCGTAAGCGAATTTAAAGCCATCCCCGGCCGGGGCATCGAGGCGATTATTCCTCATTCCTCACTCCTCACTTCTCACTCCTCACTTATAACTCCTCACTCCTCACTTCTCATTGGAAACCGAAAGCTCATGGATGAACGTTATATTTCACTTTCCGCATTGGAGGACGATTCCGACAGGCTGGCTAACGAGGGCAAAACCCCGATGTATGTCGCCATTGACGGAGAACTTACAGGAATCGTTGCAGTTGCCGATGTGGTGAAAGCGAACAGCCGTAAGGCCATAGAACGCCTGCATAAAATGGGAATTGAAGTCGCCATGATTACAGGGGATAACAAAAAAACCGCCGCCGCTATCGCAAAGCAGGTGGGGATTGACCAAGTCCTGGCGGAGGTGCTTCCTCAAGACAAATCTAACGAAATCAAAAAACTGCAAAACACCCTTGTCGAAAATATGCATGGAGAAAAGCGTAAGCTTTTCTCCCAAGCAACAAACCGGAGGTTTGTTGCCATGGTCGGAGACGGTATCAACGATGCTCCAGCGCTGGTACAGGCGGATATAGGCATAGCTATTGGCAGCGGTACGGATGTGGCTATGGAAAGCGCAGATCTTGTGTTAATGAGAAGCGATCTCATGGACGTACCCACAGCAATCAATTTGAGCAAACGGACAATCCGCACGATTAAACAGAATCTTTTCTGGGCATTTGCTTACAACACGCTGGGCATTCCCATTGCCGGAGGGCTTCTGTATCTCTTTGGAGGGCCGCTGATGAACCCCATGCTTGCCGCCGCCGCCATGAGCCTTAGCTCCGTGTCGGTTGTGTCCAATGCCCTGCGGCTAAAAAGGTTTAAGGCGTTTTGACAAAATATCTATTATATGCTATTTTTTATTTCAACAAAATATTTTTAGGCAGGGTTTTATGGCAAAGATGGATTATCATTTTTCCGGGGAAGAGAACTTGGACTCTCCTTCATTAATCTATTACGAGGATATCATTGAGGAGAACATAAAGAAAGCAATCGGCATGGCAGGGAGCGCGGAACGCATGTGGCCCCATGTGAAAACATACAAATGCGCTGCCGTGGTTCGGATGCTAATGGCCAATGGCGTTAGGCGCTTTAAGTGCGCCACCATTGCCGAAGCTGAAATGTGCGCGCAATGCGGCGCACCGGATATTCTTGTTTCCTATCCCCTTGTGGGGCCTGCTATCGGCCGTTTTATTCAACTGCAGCAGCATTATGCTTCATCGAAGTTTTGGGCAATAGGCGATGATCTAAAACAGCTTTCCCTCCTGGGCTCATCCGCTGCCGCCACAGGTTTTAATATCCCTTTCCTAGTGGATGTAAATTCCGGCATGAACCGTACAGGCGTTGCCTTTGAAAAACTCGCTCATTTCTGCATAGAGGCGGGGAAAATTCCGGGCATTGCACTGGAGGGCCTGCACTGTTATGACGGCCATTTGGGAATAAAAGACATCCATGAACGCGAAAAAAAAGCCAGTGGGGAAACAGCACAACTTGCAGCCATACGGAATGAAGTTGAAGCACTGGGGCAGAAACTTCCTGTCTTGGTCCTGGGCGGAACGCCAAGCTTTCCTGTGCATATCCCTAATAAAGACGCTTTTCTTTCGCCGGGGACAATTTTTATTCATGATTATGGTTACGAAAGCAAATTCAAGGATCTGGATTTTACTCCCGGCGCGGCAATCCTTGCAAGAGTGATCAGCCGGCCAGGGGAGGATTTATTCACCCTTGATTTGGGCCACAAGGCAATTTCCACGGATCATGCGGAATGCGGAGTTATTGCGGATTTCGAGGGAACAGAAGCTATAGCACAAAGCGAGGAGCACTGGGTCTTCCGCATGAGCGGCGGCAACTGCCCGCCTCTTGGGGCGATACTGTATGTTATACCTGCCCATATCTGTCCGACCAATGCCCTTTATCCTGGCGTTCATGTAGTACGGGACCGCAAGCTGGTGAATTACTGGGAAATAAACGCCAGGAACCGGAAAATTTTGATTTAACCTGGCACTCTTGCATGGACAAATGATCCATACGGAAGGATTACAAATTGAACCCGCTCTAATATCACTCCACCTTAAACCGTGAAACTTCCTGTATCAAAATGTTAATGGCCTCGCGATTTTTGCTGCTTGCAGTATTAGCGCAACAAAATGAGCCAGCCCCATTCTCCTTGATCTACCAGTTTTGACGCTTCTGTCCTGCCTGTAGCCAAAACCCTTCTAAAAGCAGAGTCGTATTCCGAAATATCTTCTTCATCTCCAAGAGCGGAAAAAGATTCCTCGTCATCAGGTTCAGCGCTGCCGTCTATGATAAACTGCCAGATGTCTCCTTTAAGCGGAGCCATAGTATACAGGTACATGCTGCCTGAAGCCTCTTTTAATTCCAATAATTTTACCCTAGTTTCTTCGTAAAAAAGGTCTTCGCTGTCCATCGATTTGGCCAGAGCCTCGAAGGAGTCTCCGTCTATTATGGATGTGGCTCTTTCCACGATGCTAAGGCCTTGAATGGCAAAAGATTCTTCTGGGCTCATTTTTTATGCCCTATAAGCGTCCCCTTGCGGAAACAGCAGATAATCAAGTATATTTACCGTAAGGAGTACTATATGCCGCAAGCACAAACAATGACCCTAGACGAGAAACTTGCCATAGGCTGCAAAGCAGCAGAGTTAAGGAAAGCAGGTGATAGAGAAGGATATATACGTTTAATGAAAACAGCCCCCATACCGCCTTATATAGCAAAAGTAATCAAGGAAAAGGTAGGAGCTGATTTTCTTGTAAAAGAAGGTTGGAATTTATCGGAAGCAGAGGCAGAGTTTGGAAGCGGCTGGCTTAATAAATAGCATTATTTCCGCAACTTCAAATATTGATTCTGGTCGAAAAGGTTTTGCCACCAAAGGTAAAGAACAAGAAGGTCGAATTTCTTATGAAACAGGAATAGCCGAAGCCCTTACAGCCTTTAAGGAAGCCCAAACAACCGCCGATCCACAAATTCTTCTCCTCGCCGAATATACCTTTATTTCCCAAGAATTGCAACTTTGCGATTTATGTTCTTGAACACATAATCCGCAGAGATTATTAACATGAAAATTGACGGTTCCTTCGCCTATCTTGAGAGTGTAGGCTATGTGCTTCCGCTGGGAGTCGCCCAAGAGCAGGATGAAGATTTCTTTTTCCCTAGGGCAGACTGTTCTTGAACAAACTGTTTGGATATGGACATAAATCCTCATGGAAACTGTATGCGTCGGATCAAGCTAGAAACGCAAAGTACAGGTGTCCAGCTCCTCTTATTGGTATAAAACAGCTTTAACGGTGAAGTCCAGCATGATCGGGGGGAACCGGTAAGCACTAAAATCATCGGCGGCTTAGGCCTGCGCAGCGTCAGGGAGGTAACGAACCGTTTTAACGGCGATCTTACTGTCAAATGGTATAAGGATTTATTCACAGCGTATGCGGCAGTGAGGGTGTAGTCGTGAGTGATGCTATGTGTATTCATTGAAAACTAAAGCGCCATAGGCGCAACGGGCTAAGGCGTTTTTCCCTACAAGACCCCTAGTCAGGGCCTCTGCTTTTAAATTCCCAATTTACAGTAATGCTCCAAGTCTGGCGGGATGCCGGGCAAGGCATTACATTATTGCGACAGGCCAGAAAACGAGGGCTAATGGAACCCTGCATTCGCATCTTGCGAATGCGTTGAGTAAAGGCCCGGCTAAGAACGCAGTAGCAATCTGGAATGCCTTGCCCGGCATCCCGCCAGACTTGGAGTTTTAGCGTATATTCGGAAAGTAAATACAGAGACCCTGTATGTATCATCATCTCGACTTACAAGCCCGATAATACTATAATAGCTCAAGCGGAGGTTTGCTTGTGATAGGCAGGGTCATAGTCTTGATTTTTCTCATACTGATCCTCGTTGGGGGGGGAATTCTTTGGTTTGACTATCTTAACGTTATAGACGCAAAGAACTTTACTGGCCCCGTGTTCAACGTGCTTAGGGGGCTGCCCCTCATTGGCCGGGTAATACCCGCCGGGGAGGGCCGTACCCAGCCCTTGGCGGGCGAAGATTTCCTAAGCCTGGATGCGGAGCGTTTTGCGGTGCGCATGGAAGCAATGGATCTGCGGAACATGGAGCTTGATAGGCAGGAGCAGGATATGCAGAACCGCCGGGGCCAGATTGAGCAGATGGCCCAGGAACTCGAAGAACGCCAAAAAGCTCTGGATGAACGGGAGAATTCCTTTAATGCCTTGCTCTCAGATGCCGAACTTAAAGATAGGACAGTTGAACGGAATGCCATCAATCTGACCAATATGCCGCCAGAGCGAGCGGTAGGCATTTTGACAGCAATGGATGATCAGGACGTTATCGACGTATTTTGGAAAACCGATGAGTTAGCCGAGGCTGCGGGAACTTCGTCCATCGTGCCTTTTTGGATGTCCCTTATGGAACCCCAAAGGGCTGCGGAATTGAGCCGCAAGATGGTTTCAAGGCCTTCCTCTTTGAACTAGCGCGACAAGCGCCCGGTTTTCCTAAGCATCTTGGGGCAGAGCCCCATTGACCAGGAGGCCGGATAGTGATGCAAATATCTAGCCCTGCACAGCATATAAGCGGTATTCAGGAAAGCGGCATTGTCGATGCGGCTCATGCAAATGAGCGCATAAATGATGATGCGGCACAAGAGAAAAAAGAGCCCGGAGTCTTCGCGAAGCTTCTTGAAAGCATAAGCGCAAAGCTTAGAGCGGATTCTAAGTCTGCACGGGCAGACACTTCCGCTAAGGCGGACGCTTCCGCCACGGACGCTTCTTCCGCAAGGGCCGAAGCACTGCTGAACCCTGAATTGCTGGAAAAAAGCATAGTTAAAGCAGGGCAGGACAGTAAAAAACAGGACAATCAGATAGAAAACCTCGACTTTTTTGATGAAAAAGGGCTTCAGCTTGAGCCAGCGCTTTTCGCCCAGGACTGGCTTCAGGCGGAACAGGGCCTGACAGGCGAAGCCCAGGGCGGAACCGGCGATGAAACAGGGGCAGAAAGCTTCTTTTTTGCGCGGAAAGATCTCAAAACCTCTGACCAGAAAGATCATCTGCATGATATGCTTAACAAGGACGCTTCGGATCAGGCAGCCGGAAAAGAGGGAGAAAAACTAAATTTCCCCCCCGGCCTTAGGCCTGATCAGGCCGAAAAGGGCGAAAACGGGCTTTTAAACGGGGAAAAAGCAAGAAATTCAGGCCGGCCTGCTGCGGATTTCCTGCACGACAAGGCTGATGCCAAGGCTATTGCCAAGGCTGTTTCCCCTGGGGACCTGGATAGCCTCCAGGCCAGGCAGGCTGCTGCCGGATCAGAAGGCGAAAAAGAGAAAATCCAGCTTTCAGAAGCCAGGCACAGAAGAGGCAGGGACCGGAACAGTTCGGCCTTGCCCATCGAAGTGCGGGATCTCAGAACCGGGGCCGATGTTCAGAATGCCGCACATGGCCCGGATTCCGCGAAAGGCATTTATTTTAACGCCATGAAGCATGTGAGCGCAGAAATTGAGATACCCGTGGATCTTCGGCCTGGAAGCGCAGCCGAAGGGCCGGCAGCGAAAGCCGGCAGCGGAAGCTCTCAAGCCTCGTTTTTTGAGGATGCGCTTGCCAGGGAACTGCGGGGGAACCTTGCCACGGATATAGTCCGGGACGCTACGCTGATAGTCCGCAACGGGGGCGAGGGAACCATAAAACTCTCGCTTCGCCCGGCTTCGCTGGGGGAGGTAAAGATAAGGCTCGAAATGGCCGAAAACAAGATCACGGGGCATATCATTCTTCAAAGCACTGAGGCGCTCCGGGCTTTTGAGCGGGAACTTCCCGTCTTGGAAAAGGCATTCAGGGATTCGGGCTTCAGCGAGACCAATCTTGAAATGTCGCTTGCCCAGGACGGATGGAACCACAGCCAGGAACAGGCGCAGGAAGGAAACTTTCTGGCTCAGGCGCTGGCGGCATCCCGCTACGAGGCGGAAACGGAATTGCTTGATGCTTCTATTGATGCTTATGCGGAAGCATCGGCCTATGCGGCTGCGCTGGATTCTGACGGAACCGGCCCCGCTTCAACGGGAAGAATACCCGTAAATATGTTTGCTTAGGAGAATAATATGGCTTTACAGTCGGTTATGAGTTCCCAGGAAAAACTCGCCACTGCCATGATGGTAGACGCGGAAAATAAAAAACTTGCCCAGGAACTCAACCAGAGAAATACGCTGCCGAATCAGCAGTTGGGGAAAGACGATTTTTTGAAGATACTGCTTACCCAGCTTGCCCATCAGGATCCCACGGCCCCGATGCAGGACAGGGAGTTTATCGCCCAGATGGCCCAGTTTTCCGGTCTTGAGCAGATGACCAACATGGCTGCGGATTTCGCGAGAATGGCCCAGATGCTGCGGGTTACCGAAGCCTCAAGCGCCCTGGGGAAGGCCGTGGAGCTGACCCATGCGGATGAAACTGTCCAGGGCCTTGTCCAGGCGGTTACCAGGGACGAAATGCCCCAGATCCTCGTGAACGGCAGGTTTTACGGATGGGATCAGGTTAGCACGGTTTTTGAGAAAGGAGAGTAACGATATATGATGCGATCTTTGTTTGCCGGTGTTTCCGGGCTTCAGAATCATCAGACCAGAATGGACGTAATCGGTAATAACATTGCCAACGTCAATACGACCGGGTTCAAGCGGAACCGGGTGAATTTTCAGGATATCTTCTACCAGCAGCTCCAGGGAGCGGCCCGCCCTACGGAGACACTGGGCGGCATAAACCCCCAGGAAGTCGGTCTTGGGATGTCCGTGGCCTCAATCGACACAATCCACATCCAAGGCGCCTTTCAGACAACCGGGGTTGGAACCGACCTGGCCATCCAGGGAATGGGTTTCTTCATCCTGGACGACAGGGGGAGTGAGCTTTACACGCGGGCCGGAGCATTCGCCCTGGACCAGGAAGGCGTGCTTGTCAATCCCGGCAACGGCATGAAAGTCCAGGGCTGGATGGCCCAGGAAATTGACGGCACTGAGTTTCTGGACACCTCCAGGAGCCTTGAATCCCTTATCATTCCCGTGGGCGCTAAAGACGCGGCCAGGGCAACCACCATGGTAAATTTCGCCTGCAACCTGGACAAGAGAACCCCGGAGATACCTGAAGGGGCCACTGCCCTTCAGGCGAGGGAAGGGACTTGGTCAACCCAGGAAAAAATATACGACTCTTTCGGGGAGGCCCACATCTTGCAGGTTGAATTTTCCAGGGTTCCGGGGGAAAACAACAGTTGGACCGCCCGGGTTTCGGTGAACCCCCAGAGCGATGTCCCCACCAACGCCTCTGCCGGTCTTGGGGAACTTCCGCCGGAAGCAGGCGGGCCAGCCGTATTCACCCTGAATTTCAACAACCAGGGAACCCTCCTCTCCGCAATTGACGCGGCTGGCAATGAGTCCACCGTTGGGCAGGTGGTCATGAACGTGGCCTACGATGTGCAGAGCGCCACGCCTGGGGATGACGGCGAAATGGTCCGCCAGACCTTTCAGCTAAACCTGGGAGCTGTAGGAGGCCTTACAAATTCCATGACACAATATGCCGAAAGAAGTTCTTCAAAGATTTTCGAGCAGGACGGCCGCATCATGGGCTACATGGAGAATTTCAGGATCGACGGCAGCGGGGTTATCACGGGGGTTTTCTCCAACGGGACTACCCGCGTCCTGGGACAGGTGGCCATGGCGAGTTTCCCCAACCAGGGGGGCTTGGAAAAAGCAGGGGACAACAACTTCCGCAGAACCAATAACTCAGGAAACGCCGACATCGGCCCTTCCGGGGTGGCTGGCAAGGGCAAGATTATCGCGGGCGCTCTGGAAATGTCCAACGTGGACATGGCGGATCAGTTCACGGACATGATCATCACCCAGCGCGGTTTCCAGGCGAACTCAAGAACGATTCAGACTGCGGATCAGCTTCTTCAAGAGGTTTTGACGCTGAAAAGGTAGTTTAATCTAATGGGGGAATGATGGTAAAGGTAACAAGGTTGAACGGAGAAGCATACTACATTAACCCCCATCAGATTGAATCCGTGGACTTTCACCCCGATACCACCCTGCTCATGCTTTCGGGCAAGCATGTGGTGATTAAAGAGGGAGTGGACGATCTTATAAGCCGGATTGTAGAATACCGTAAACGCATAGGCGGATTTAAAAATGAGGAATGAGATTCTGAGAGGAATAAGATTTTTTAAGGGAGGTAAGTATGTCTGACAGTGACGATCTTGATCTTGATGGCGATGATGGCTCAAGCGCCAGTTCTGCCAAAAAAACTTCAGGCCTGGCGGCGTTGTTGCCGAATTTGCTCAAATTTGTGGCAATTGGGCTGGGGGCATTGATATTTATTGTTACTGTCTCAGTGATCACCTACAATGTCCTGAACAGGGGCGGGCGGTCACAGACAAGTATCCCGATTAGCTCCCCATTTGTGGGCATCAGGCCCACGTATTCGTTTTTCACATTGATCGGGCAGGTAAGGACCACCACCAGGGATCCGATTCCCCATTCGGTGGTGGTGGATTTGATTGTGGGCTACGATGAAAATGACAATGCGGCTGCAACGGAACTCACCAACCGGCTCTACGAACTGCAAGATTTCGTGCGCATCTACTTCAAATCCAAAACCGCCGATGAACTAAGGCCCGATAACGAGCCTCGCCTGAAACAGGAAATTCTTGAGCAGTTAAATACTAGGCTCCTCAATTCAGGGCGGGCAAGGATTGTCCTTTTTAGGCAGCTTGACGTGATGGTGGTGCAGTAATACGCAAGCTTATTTTAGCAAGTACTTTTTTTAGTAAGTACCTTTTTAGTATTGAAAAATAATTTAAAGTATGTTAGCATATTAGGTGGGAGCGGGAACAAGTCATGACCGAAGTACTTTCCCAGGAAGAAATTGATCAGCTACTCACCGCGATAAATGCCGGGGATACCGAGCCGGAGGATATAAGGCCTGCTGCGGATACCCGCAAAATCAAGATCTACGATTTCAAGCGGCCTGATAAATTCTCCAAAGAACAGATCCGCACCATTTCGATGATGCACGATACCTTCGCCCGTTTGACCACCACGAGCCTTTCCGCCCAGCTCCGCTCCATGGTTCATGTCCACGTGGCATCGGTGGATCAGCTCACCTACGAAGAATTCATCCGCTCCATCCCCACGCCCACGACCCTTGCGATCATCAACATGGACCCGCTCAAGGGCAATGCGATTTTAGAGATAGACCCGGCGGTAACCTTTTCCATAATAGACCGGCTTTTCGGGGGCACCGGGGAAGGTACGAAGGCCCAGCACGAGCTTACGGACATTGAAACTTCGGTAATGGAAGGAATCATCGTACGCATCCTGGGAAACATGCGTGAAGCCTGGACCCAGGTAATAGACCTCCGGCCCAGGCTGGGCCAAATCGACACCAACCCCCAGTTCGCCCAGATCGTGCCCCCCACGGACATGGTGGTGCTTGTAACCCTGGAAACCAAGGTCGGGGACGTGGAAGGGATGATAAACTTCTGCATTCCCTACCTTACCATCGAGCCCATCATCGGCAAGCTCTCGACCCAGTTCTGGTTCTCCACGGTGCACCGGGGTACCACCACAGAAAACCTCAATGTGCTAAAGGAGAAACTTGCAACGGTCGATGTTAATGTAGTTGCCGAAATAGGAAAAATAAATATTTCTGTTAGGGATGTGCTTTCCCTGCAAGTGGGGGATGTTGTACGGCTTTACAATACAAAGGTTGGCGATCCCTATTCCCTGAACGTTGGCAACAAAAGGAAATTTTTGTGCCGTCCAGGGGTAATTGGAAAAAAAATGGCGGTGCAGGTTATCAAGAAATTTGCGGAGCCTGAACAGGACGAATTCGAAGAGCTTACGACAGAAGGGGAGGAGTTATTATGAGTGACGGCGCACTTTCGCAAGACGAGATAGATGCTTTATTGGCAGGCGTAGACTCGGCTGGCTTGGGAGGCGGCGGCGGCTTGGGAGGCGGTTTTGGAAGCCCCAGTCCTGCCCCAATGGCAACAATGGCGGCCCCCGCAGGCCCTTCCGAAGATGATCGCAGGGCATTCCAGACATTTCTTAGCGAAAATATCGGGGCTGAGTCCTCCAATCTTTCCATGATGACAGGCGCAACTGTCAGCCTCAGGGAACCGCAGGTAAGCTTTACCAGCCGGGATGCGCTGCTGGGCCAGTTCCCGGATACTGTAACCGTGGTTAAGGCGGATTTCAGTTCCGGTTTCCCCGGCGAACACGTTTTTGTCATGCCCGAAGATACAGCCAGAAGCCTCGCTTCCTTGATGAACAAGGAAGAGGATATCGCGATGGACGAAATGGCCATGTCTGTTATAGGCGAGGTGGTTTCGCAGCTTGTTGGAACCCAGATAACGGATCTGACCAAAAAAACCAATAACAAGTCTATCGCAGCCATGGCCCCAGAAGCGGCGAATATCAATAAATCGCTAGCAGCCTTGCCGGCCGGTAACTTCCTCTGCGCCTCTTATCAACTGGATCTGGGAGACGGCAGGGCACATCAAATTTGGGAAGTATACGGCGGCGGAGTTGCCGCAGATATTGCCAGGGCTTTGAACGGCGGCGGCCCTGCTGCCATGCCAGGCATGTCAATGCCCGGCATGGGCGGCGGCATGTCAATGCCAGGCATGGATATGGGCGGAATGGCTATGCCAGGTATGTCAATGCCTGGCATGGGCGGGGGCATGGGAATGCCCGGGATGAGCGCCCCCCCCTCCAATGTTCAGGCAGTCCAGTTTCCCAACCTGATGCCCCGGCCTATGTCCCAGGAGGCTGGAAACATAGGCCTCATCATGGACGTCTTCATGGAGATGACCGTTGAATTGGGCCGCACCCGCAAGCTCATCAAGGACATACTTGGCATGGGAGAAGGCACCATCATCGAACTTGACAAACTGGCCGGTGAACCTGTAGATATTCTTGTAAACCATAAACTCATTGCAAAGGGTGAAGTAGTCGTTATCGATGAAAACTTCGGCGTAAGGGTTACCGAAATTGTTTCCGCCATGGAAAGAATAACCGACATGGGCTAACCATGGGAAGGGAAAAGAGAAAAGGGAAAAGCTCTCTTTTCTCTTTTCATTTTTCTCTCTTCACTTAAAATTTTTCACTTTTTTAGCTAAATTTGACATTTTTTTTCCAAAAGTACTAGCACAAATTGGAACAATGTGATATAATAAAGAGAAGTATAAAATTATACAATCAGTTTTAACTTGGGAGGGGAAAAACTGAAATCGTCCCGGCCCCTTATGGGCCTCCTGTTTGCCGGCTTGTTCATGGCCGTCAGCCTTTTTGCCCCTATATCCTCATTATCAGCCCAGGAGCTGGAGTCCCCGGATCTGCCTGCGTCCGCAGCGGCGAGGTCCCTGCCGGA
>Ga0099364_10011557_pt1 | contig 12049 bp, 11 predicted proteins | sample TergutTh196P3_FD_73070 | JGI IMG/M metagenome (GOLD analysis project Ga0099364, IMG submission 73070) | Microcerotermes parvus P3 segment gut microbial communities from Pointe-Noire, Republic of the Congo - Th196 P3 | ecosystem: Host-associated > Arthropoda: Insects > Digestive system > Gut ...
CGATAATGGCTGCGTGAAGAAGCGGATGTACATCATAAACGCGACGATAACGCCGAAAGAGATCGTGCCGTTCATGGCAAGCGCCGCGCCGACCACGCAAACGGCCACATAGCCGAAGTTTCCGATGAAGTTCATAATCGGCATCATCAGCCCTGACAAAAACTGCGATTTCCATCCGCTGTCGTAAAGGGTTTCATTAAATCTCTCAAACACCTTTTTGGATTCCTTGCCGCCGTTATACGCTTTTACGACGTTGTGACCCGAATAGATTTCCTCAATATGGCCGTTGAGGTCGCCAAGCCCTTGCTGCTGCGCCTTAAAGTGCTTTTGGGATGTTTTCATAATGACCGTCATAAGCACAAAGCCGATCAGGGTAGAGCCGATAGCGGTCAACGCTAAAATCCAGCTATTATAGAACATCATAATCAGCGAACCGACAAACACGGTGATCGCTCTTATCAACATATCTAGGCTTTGATTTAATGTTTGACCGATAGCGTCCACATCATTTGTCACACGGCTGATTACGTCGCCGTAGCTCGTCTTGTCGAAGTATTTTAGCGGGAGTTTATTGATTTTTTGCGAAATATCTGTCCTCATGTTTTTTGATATTTTTGCGGTCACTGTCGCCATCATGAAGTTTTCCGCGAAGCTGAATAGCGCCGATGCCGAGTAGAGGAAAACGAGCATGACGGCAATGCTTGTCAAAGCGCTAAAGTCGATTGCGCCAAGTACTGGCTGCCCATTTATCATAGCGGGAAGCCCGTTCATGATTTCATTCGTCAAGTCTTTTAGCTTATCGGGGCCGATAATTTGAAACACCATGCCCAAAGCCGCGATGACAAGAGCTGTCAAAATAACGGGGATATAGTTCTTGCAATAGCGTATCAGCTTGCCCCATGTCCCTTTGAAGTCCTTTGCCTTTTCGACCGGGCGACCCAATGCGCCGGGTCCGCCCCTCGGCCCCCCATCGTCTCTCACACGCTCGTGCCTTATTGTTTTATCTTTACTGTCGCTCATGCCAGCACACTCCCGTCCATGGTATCGTCCAAGCCCCCTCTGAGAGCAGGGGGTTCCTCAAAGGGGGACTGGTCCATCTTTGAATGCGCGGCTTCGGAGCTGCTTTGCGGCGACACATCTTCCGCAGAAGATGTCCGCGCATTTAGTTCCTCCTCGCTTAGCTGCGACATTGCTATTTCTTTGTAAACCGCGCAATCACGGAGCAGTTCTTTATGCGTCCCTTTCCCGACGATTTTGCCCTCATCCAGTACAATGATTTGATCGGCATCCATGATTGTGCCGATGCGCTGCGCGACTATCAAGGCAGTCGTTCCGCGGGTATTGGCTTTTAGCGCTTTCCGCAATGCGCTGTCGGTCTTATAATCGAGTGCGGAAAACGAGTCGTCAAAAATGTATATTTCCGGCCTGCGGCATATAGCGCGGGCGATGGCGATACGTTGTTTCTGTCCGCCTGACACATTGGTTCCGCCCTGCGCGATGGACGCATTATAGCCGCCCTCCATCTTTTCCACAAAATCCGCGCCCTGCGCGGTTTTCGTCGCCCATTGGACTTCATCCTCGGTAAATTTATCAACCCCATTGTCGCCATAACCAACATTTGAGCTGACTGTCCCTTTGAACAGCACCGCTTTTTGCGGCACATACCCGATTTTGTTGAGCAGGGATTCCAAGTTGTATTCCTTGACATTTACGCCGTCTACAAGCACCTCTCCCTCGGTCGCGTCAAAGAAGCGGGGGATGAGGTTTATCAGCGTAGATTTCCCGCTGCCTGTGGAACCGATAAAGGCGACCGTTTCCCCTTTTGTGGCTGTGAAACTGATGCCCTCAAGGATAGGTTCCGCCGCACCGGGATATTTGAAGCTGACATTGTTGAATGTAACCTCGCCTTTCATCCCCGGCAAGCCCTCGTTTACGCCTCCGTCAACTATGCCGGGTTCCGTATCAAGCACTTCGTTGATGCGTTTGGCCGAAACACCGGCTCTCGGCAGCATAATGAACATCATGGTGAGCATCATAAAGGACATGATGACCTGCATAGCGTATTGTGAGAATACGACCATGTTGGAGAATACCACTAGTTTTTCCGGCACATCCGCCGCGTTTGGCATCATGCCGGCCGCGTCGATCAGGTATGCGCCTATCCAGTATATTGCCAGCGAAAGGCCGCTCATTATTATGGTCATTACCGGCATTATAACGACCATTGCGCGGTTGGTGAATAATTGAGTGTCAGTCAGTTCCTCGTTTGCTTTTTCAAATTTATCTTCCTGATAACCCTCGGCGTTATATGCGCGGACAACGCGCAGGCCGGTGAGGTTTTCCCTTGTGACGCGGGTGATGTTGTCGGTAAGGATTTGCATTTTTCTGAACTTTGGCATTACGAACACCATGAGCAGGGAAACCGTTATTAACACGATTAACACGGCGATGCCGGTCGTAACCGTCCACTCATAACCTTTACCGGCGATTTTGGTAATAGCCCAAGTCGCCATGATCGGAGCCTTGACAATGAGCTGCAACCCCATTGTGACAATCATTTGAACTTGCGTAATGTCATTGGTGGAACGTGTAATCAGGCTTGATGTTGAAAAGCGGTTAATTTCCTCCATTGAAAATGAATCGACCTTATTGAACAGCATACTGCGAAGCCTTTGCGAGAAAGACGCGGCGATTCTCGCGGCGAGATACCCGACAATAATCGCGGCGACAAGGCTTCCCAAAGCGCACATAAGCATATAGCCGCCAGCTATCCAAATGTCTTCCATCGCGCTGCCCGGCGTTTGGGTGAGCGTTGTGATTTCATACATATAATCAGGCATTTTCAGATCAAGCCAAACCTGAGTAACGATGAATCCAAAGCCGACACAGGCCAGCAGCCATTCTCTCGGCTTTAGATACTTAAAAATTTTGAGCATTTAAAATTCTCCATCACTTGATATTGCCACGGCTCAACATTCCATGTAAATATTTTTTACAAATCAAGCACATGTCATTGACATCGCTTTCTCTTCTCGCCAAGTATGTAATTCATTCATTTCATCCAGCCGAGTTATGTGCCACCAGCAAAACTGTGTTTCCTCTACGCCATTTTTCTTTGACGCTTGAAAAACCTGCATTATTAAGCATCTTAATCTGATTTTCTACTGTGCATGGCGTATCGTAATGATACTCTCTGTTATCGGTTATACCCTGTTCGTCTTTCAATCGAATAAGCTCACGGAAGTAGAACTCTTCCGTTTCTTGCGCGTTTTCATGTTCATGCTCTGAGAGCATATAATCGCATTCGATATAAACACCATCGGGCTTAATGCAGTTAAACACTTTCCGATATAAATCAGTCTTGGTCTCGTGGTCGTAATGATGTAGCGTCATAACGGATAACGCAGCGTCATAAAGACCGTTCCCAAAATCAAAATCAAGATAACTTGCTAAATGCAAATCAATTTTTTGTTCAGGGTAACTCTTTCTGAGCAGTTGAAGCATATTTTCAGCAATATCCAGTCCCGTAACCTCACAATTTGGGAAACGCTCAAAAATCGCTTCAAGTTCCAGCCCCGTGCCAATTCCAAAATCAATGATTGCTTTCGTGTGTTCCGGCAGAAAAGACGCTATTATTCGTTTGCTTTCAATACCGCCGACATGTTCCAGATGCACAGTGTTATAGTTTTCGGTACGACTGTTAAAAAATGCGCTCATTTCTTCTAATTTGTCCGACATAAAGCCCTCCATCAAAAGTAAGCGTCAAATAGCGCAACGTCTAGCAAGCCAGTTGAGTTAATGCTACAATTACAATGTAAACTTGAAAAAGCACAAGAGTAAATTCAAGACGAATCGGGGTAGTTGTAGATGAACACAAGAGAAATCGCGTCAGAATACCGACTAGCGCATTGGGCGCAGTTAATGCAGAACCGAAGGGACAGCGGACAGAGCATAAAAACGTTTTGCGAAAACATCGGCATCCACGCAAACAGTTACTATTACTGGCAGCGCAAGCTGCGCGAAGCGACTTGCGAGGAGTTAACCGGAATGGAAAGCGGAGCGGCTGGCTTGATGCCGCCGGGATTCGCGGAGGTGAAGCTCGCGACAATGGCAGCGCAGCCGCTGGCGGCATCTCAAAGCCAAAGCATATGCGTGGAGGTTCCCGGAGCGCGTATTACAGCTGACAGCGGGTATCCGGCGGAGAAACTTGCGTGCCTGATGAGGGCGGTGATGCAGCCATGCTGAGATATGACGGGAAGCGCGTATACCTTGCGTGCGGGCACACCGACATGAGGAAGTCAATCAATGGGCTGTCGATGATAGTGGAGTGCAGCTTTAAGCTCGACCCATTTGACGGTGCGCTGTTCGTGTTCTGCAACCGGAACCGGGACAGGCTGAAAATTCTCGAATGGGACGGCGATGGTTTCTGGATACATTTCAAGCGGCTCGAAAAAGGCAGGTTCAGGTGGCCGGCTTCGGGCGATGACGCGACCATGGTTCTGACAGGTGAGGAACTGTCCTATCTTCTGGGCGGGACGCGCATCGAATTGAAGATAAAACGCAATGAGGTTTTTGAACGCAAAGCGTCCTGAAAAGAGCTTAAATAAATAGGCGAAAAAATGCGAAAATGCTTGTAATTACAAGGGTTTTGCGATATAATACAACCATGGAAATGATGGTTAAAATCTCCGGGCTGGAGCAGAAAATTCAATCGCTTGAAGCTGTTGTTTCAAGCCAGACGGAGCTGATTTCAAGTCAGGCGGCTCAGCTTGCAAAGCAGGCTGCCCTCATTAAATTCTACGAGGAGCAGTACGCTTTGTCCCAGCGGCACCGTTTCGGCTCGTCCAGCGAACAGACCCCCGAGCAGCTCCGTTTCGAGAATTTTTTCAACGAGGCCGAGGATCAGGCGGATCCAACGTTGCCGGAACCCTCATTCGAGGAAATAACCTACAAGCGCAAGAAGCGCGTTGGCAAACGTGGCGAAGACCTGTCGGGGCTGCCGAAAGAACGCATTGATTATGAGTTGCCCGAATCGGAACGCGCTTGCCCCGAGTGCGGGGAAACAATGGGAGATATCGGCATAACCGTAAGGGACGAGATTGAAATCATCCCGGCGAAAGTGATTCACAAGGAACATGCCGTGCATGCCTACGGATGTGGCAACTGCGAAAAGAACGGCAATGACAGGCAAATCGTTAGGGCTGACGCGCCCGCCCCGCTGATCGGCGGCTCGCTGGCCTCGCCTTCCGCGGTCGCGCACATCGTGTCGCAGAAATACGTGAACGGCATCCCGCTATACCGCACTGAGAAAGGGCTGGCATACGATGGGGTCGTACTCTCCCGGCAAACCATGTCTAACTGGCTGGTATACTGCGCGCAAACCTATCTGGCGGCCATCTACTCGTTGCTGATAACATTTCTGATGCAAGAAGACGTAGGCCATGCGGATGAGACATCCGTCCAAGTCCTGCACGAGCCGGGCAGGAGCGCAAAAACCAAGTCATATGAGTGGGTTTACCGCACAGGCCGCTATTCGAAACACCCGCTGGTGATATTTGAGTACCAGGAGACGCGGAAACAAGATCACCCACTGGCGTTTCTCAAGGATTTCGAAGGGTACCTGCACACGGATGGCTACCAAGTTTACCATAATTTGCCGCCCGGCATTACCGTGGTGGGCTGCTGGGCCCATTGCCGGAGATATTGGGAGAAACTATACGAATCCATGAATGAGGCAGATCGCGATGGCTCCAATGCCGAGCGCGGGCTTGTGTATATCAATTTGCTGTTCGCGTTCGAGGACGAATTCCGCGATTTGATGCCGGATGAAAGGCTCAAAAAACGGCTAGAACTCAGCAAGCTTGTTTCTGACGACTTTTTTGGCTGGGTGGACACCATCACGGCGCTCCCAAAATCACTGTTGGGCGAAGCTGTTACCTACGCTCTGTCGCAACGCAAATACTTGGAAAACATATATCTTGACGGACGGCTGGATATTTCAAATAATGCCGCGGAAAGGGCTCTTCGCCCATTTTGCCAAGGCCGTAACTATGTGCTCAACATATCTATGTGCTCATCCATAGAATTAACCCGATATAATAGCAATGTAAATAACCGAAAGGAGCATTGCTATCATGTCAACAATCAAGGTGACCGCCGAGGTCAAACAGGAAATCGACCGCTACAGGCAATTCATGTTGGAGTACGAGTACACCGAAGGAACTGCGCTAGGTTACAGCACATATTTATCGCGGTTCTTGCGTCTGCCGCTGCACAAGGCGGCGGGTTCACTGCTTGAAAGAATTACCGCTTTTCTTGAGCTCCAACGCGAATGCAACACTCCGGGAGTCTTCAAAGAATGCCGTGCAGCTATGCGGCTGTACTACAAAATGGAAACGGGTGCGAACTTCCCCAAACGCCCTCCCAAAACGCACAACCCGGAAATCGAACTCATTCTGAATCAGTTTTATGACCATTCAATCAACGTCAAGCGAATCCAGCCAGCCACAGCTTTGGGAGATGCATCGTTCATTCGCACTTTTCTGGAATACATAGCAGATGGCGCTTTCTGCTGCATGGATAGCGTTACAGCTCATGAAATACGCGATTTTGTTGTCGAGCAACTTGCGAACCTATCCGATTCCACCAAAGGCAGCGCAGTTACAGCCATACGGAACTTTTTCCGGTTTCGGAAGTTCGAGGGGTTTTCGGTACATGAGTCCATATTCATGATACCTCTTTCACCGGCTGTATGGAAAAACTCCGTATTCCCCACGACTATCAATGAAGATGTATTCAACCGTCTCCCTGAAATACCCGACAGGACTACTCCGACAGGCAAGCGCGATTACTGTATAATGTTATGCTTTACCGAACTTGCCTTGCGTTGCATAGAAGTAGCCAGTCTGACCGTGGATGATTTTAGCTGGCACGAAAGTTATGTTTCCATTAAAAACACAAAGACCCATGCAGACCGGAGACTGCCAATTTCCGAGAAATTAGGACAAGCAATCGTAGAATACCTCCAGTTGGCCAGGCCAGAAACAATCAGCAGGACACTGTTTGTCAGATTCAAGCATGCCCGTGGAGAACCGATGGGGTGCAGCCAGATACGCGGCGTAGCAAGAAGGGTCTACGCAAAGAGCGGTGCTGATATTAAGTCAACCGGCACACATATACTCAGGCGGACAGCGGGCACGCTGCTGTATAATTCGGGCAGCTCACTTAAGCTTACAGCCGATATACTGGGGCATGAATCTCTGGACTCAACCGTGCGCTATACGAAGGCTGATATCGCGGGGCTGCGTCAAGTCGCCGCCCCGTGGCCAAGCATGGCGATAAAGGCAGGTGTTCAGAATGTCCGATGAACACTTGATAACGCAGCAAATTGATGAGTATATCACGTACAAGCGAAGCCTGGGGTTCAAGATATCCGTTGAAGCCGATGAGTTAAGGCGTTTTGCCGCTTTTACCAGAAAAATCGGTCACAGCGGTTCGTTGACATCCGAACTTGCTATGCAATGGGCGGCATTAAAAAGCGACTATAGCCGTTTCTACATGGCGCGGCGGCTTGAGACGGTACACACTTTCGCAAAATACATTTCCGCCTTTGATCCGCAGGCTCAAATACCGCAGCTTGGTATGTTCGGCAAATGCCACGGCAGGGTCAGCCCGCGTATCTATACCGACGAGGAAGTATCGCTGCTGATGGCCGAGGCAAGGACCCTATTCTCGCCTGATGGCATAAGGGCCTATACGGTATCGTTGGCAATCGGGCTGATGCGCACGGCAGGGCTAAGGGTTTCCGAACTCACATTGCTGAAAAATGAAGATGTACACGCGGACGAAGGGTATCTGTTTATCAACAGTTCCAAGTTCAAGAAGAGCCGCGTTGTCCCGCTACACGCAACGGCTGCCGAGGAACTGCGCAAGTATCGTCAATTCATCACAGAAAAACTTGGAAGCAGGGCTGAATCAGACTACTTTTTCACCAGTTCGTATGGGCGCAAATTTAACACCCGGGCGTTTGAGTACGCCTTTAGGTTGATTCGTCCGGTTTTAGATACTGGCGCCGCGCCCAATAATTCACGAAAAATCAGGCTGTATGATCTCCGGCACACCTTCGCTTGCGAGACCGTAAGGCATTGGCTTGAATCAGGGGCAGACGTTAATCAAAAGCTGTACCTGCTCTCCACATACATGGGGCACGCAAAGCCGGAGGACACATACTGGTATCTGTCGGCAACGCCGGGACTGCTCGCAATTTCGTGCGAACGATACGAGGCGGCGTTCGGAGCCGAACCCACCCAAGCTAGCAGCGAGGGGGTGCCGGAATGAAACCTGATAACAAAAGCTTTCAGATATTGATACAGAAATTCTTCTTGCAGTGGCTGATGGCACAGCGGAATGTTTCGCCGGAGACGGTCAAATCCTACAGGGATACATTCAGGCTTTTTATCAAGCATCTTGAAGCTGCTCACAAGATTAAGCCATCGGCAATAACGATAAACAATCTTGAAGCCGAATATATTATCGGGTTCCTCGACTACCTTGAGCAAGAGAGGGGAAACAGTCCAAAAACTATAAATGCCAGGCTTTCGGCAATAGGAAGCTACCTTAAGTTCCTTTCCTTTGAAATCCCGGAATACAGCGGCTTGTTAAGCCGCAGCCTGATGATCCCCTATCGGATAGAAACAAAGCGGGAAATGGACTTTTTGACCAAAGAAGAATACGGCGCCCTCTGGAATGCCTGTGATTCCAGCTCTGAACTTGGACGCCGCGACCAGTTGATGCTGCTGATTCTCTACAATACGGGAGTAAGGGTGTCAGAACTGCTTGGCCTTAAGATACGGGACATTATCACAAACGCGGATGGCCTGCCATCGTTCATCCATGTTCATGGCAAAGGCCGTAAAGAGCGCGACGTCCCCTTATGGAAGAGCACGGCAGCGTTCCTTCGCAAGTTTATGCAGTCCCATGATGCCGACCGTTTTGACAGCTTATTCATCAACCGCACCAACGAAGCCTTAACGCGGTCTGGCGTACGGTACAGGTTGAACCGCCTTGTCGAAATGGCTTCAGAATCAGCGCCCTCTATTGCCCGAAAGAGTGTCTCGGCACACACATTTCGCCACACGGTCGCTCTTAATCTGCTGCAATCCGGGGTTGACATTTCAACCATTGCAATATGGCTCGGGCACGAGAGCATCTTAACGACACATAAATATATGGTGGCAGATTTAGAAATGAAGCGCCGCACCCTTGCAAAAATCCAAGAACCAAGCGGAATCTCTTGCCAATTCAAGCCAGACGATGCTACGCTTGCTTTTCTAGCTACTCTGTAAGTCGTTATTCTATGTGCTCATTGCATAATCGGAAACGGGGATATTACGGAACTTCCGTTTCCGGGAGCACATAGATATGTTGAGCACATAGTTTCTGCCCTGGGCAAACGGCTTCACTGATCTCTCCGCAAGATTATTCGAGATTTCAAGCCTGCCATCAAGATATATGTTTTCCAAATACCCGCGCTGCAGCAAGGCATATGTCACGGCTTTACCCAGCAGCGACTTTGGGAGCGCGTTAAGCGAGCCGGCCCATTCAAAGAAATCATCGGAGACAGGCTTGCTGAACTTCAAGCGGCGCCCGTATCGTTCTTCCGGCGTCAACCCCCTGTACTCGTCCTCAAATGCGAACATCAAATTGCAATAAACAAGCCCCCGCTCAGCGATAGAGCCATCCCGCTTATCTTTGGGGACAGATTCATATAGGTCCGACCAGTACCTGCGGCAGTGGGACCAGCAGCCAACTACGACAATGTCATCCGGCAAATCATGATAAGCCTGATAGCCGTCAGTGTGCAAATAGCCTCTAAAACCTTTAAGAAAGGCTTTTGGATGCTCCCAGCTTCTAGTTTCTTTGTACTCATAGATGACAATTGGATATTTCGAGTATTTGCTGGTGCGGTAAAGCCATTCATATGAGTTTGTCTGCGCTTTTCTGCCCGGCTCGTGCAAAACCTGCACCGTTGTTTCGTCAGCGTGGGATATGTCTTCCTCTTTTAGGTAAAATATCAGCCGCATATAAATCGCAATAAGAAATGTTTGCGCACAGTATATCAGCCAGTTTGACATTGTTTGCCGGGATAGTATGACGCCATCGTATGTCAGCCCTCTCTCCGTGCGGTAAAGCGGTATCCCATTGACGAACTTTTGCGAAGCGATATGTGCGACTGCGGACGGCGAGGCCAATGACCCTGCGATAAGCGGGGAAGGCGATTCGGCTCTCTCGATTTGCCTGTCCGCCCCGTTCTTTTCGCAACATGCGCAACCATATGCGTGCGTCGCGTGTTCCACATGAATGACTTGCGCGGGGACAATCTTCAGCTCGTCCCGCAAGGTCACTCCGATGTCTACCATCAAATCTCCGCATTCGGGGCAAATGCGTTCCGATTCCGATAATTCATAATCTATGCGCTCAACCGGCAATCCATCAAGGTCTTCCTTGCGTTTACCTATTTGCTTTTTTCTTTTGTATGTGATTTCCTCAAACACCGGCTCAGGCAGCAGAGGGTCGGCTTGGTCTTCGGCTTCGTTGAACATGTTCTCGAAATAGAGCTGGTCCGGACTCTTTTCGCTGGATGACCCAAACCGGCGCCGTTGTGCTAATTTAAATTGCTCTTCATAGAATTTAAGCAGCAATTCTTGCTCAGCAATCGTCGCGCTTTGGCTCTCAACTGTAGCCTTTAAATCCTGATTTTCCTGCTCCAATTCGGAGATTCGCACCATCGTTTCCATACCAATATGATAGCACAAAAAACTAGTAATTGCAAGCATTATCTGTCAATTTCGGCAATATTTTTAGTAGATAATTCAGGAGATTTTGCGCTCAAAAACCTCATTGCGTTTCAGCTTCAATTCGATGCGCGTCCCACCCAAAAGATAGGATAGTTCTTCCCCAGTCAGTACCATCGTCGCGTCTTCCCCGGGAGACGGCCACCGGAAATGGCCCTTTTCAAGGCGTTTAAAGTAAAGACCAAAACCATCGCCATCCCATTCAAGAATTTTGATGCGGTCTCTGTTCCGGTTGCAGAACACGAACAGCGCTCCGTCGAACGGGTCGAGATTGAAGCTGCTTTCCACGATAAGCGACAGACCATTAATGGACTTCCTCATGTCCGTATGACCGCACGCGAGGTAGACGTGCTTCCCATCCAGCCTCAGCATGGCCGCACCTCCCGGATTAGCGCCGCCAGCTTGTCTGCCGGGTATTCGCCCACGGCGACGATCCGAACCCCGGCGGCTTCGATGCAGACTTGGCTTTGGAACGTAGCCGCAAGCGGCGGCGATGATTGCTGTTCCGACAGCTTCACCTCGGCGAAGCCCACGGGGATCAAGCCTGTAGCATTCCCCTGTACATTGGCTAGCTCTTCGCAAGCCGCTTCTCGCAGCTTCTTCTGCCAATAGAAATACCGGTTCTCGTGATATCCCGCATTCTTGCAGTACTGTTTGATGCTGAGCCCGCTCTCCTCACGTTCGCGCATAATGCCCGCCCAATGTGCAAGACGGTACTCGGCTGCGATGTCGTTAGTGTTCATTGCTACACCCTCCTGTTCGACTTGAATTCACACGGCGTGCTTTTTCAAGTGTTTTCATAGTCGATTGTAGCACTATGATGCCGAGTTTCCTACGCGTCGCCCAGTTTGACGCTTACCCAATAGAATCCCTATCCTCGGAAAGATGTTGTCAAGGGTAAAATGTCCAAAATGAAAAACCGGAGGGCTGCTAACTGCAGGCCCTCCGGGAATCGCGTTTCATGTAATTAATTCGTAACTGTTCAGTTGGTATCCGAAAAACTCGCAATGGTTACTCCCCTGCACACAATTTTCGTCCGACAATACAGGTTTTCACAGCGGTACTCGTGCATTGGCTGTAACCAACCAGTGTTTTTCGGATACCAACTGAACAGTCACATTAATTCTTTGCTTGTGCGATTAATATTACTCCTGTCATCCCCACAACAGATTTATCAGCATATCATTATCATCGTC
>Ga0099364_10011558_pt1 | contig 12049 bp, 14 predicted proteins | sample TergutTh196P3_FD_73070 | JGI IMG/M metagenome (GOLD analysis project Ga0099364, IMG submission 73070) | Microcerotermes parvus P3 segment gut microbial communities from Pointe-Noire, Republic of the Congo - Th196 P3 | ecosystem: Host-associated > Arthropoda: Insects > Digestive system > Gut ...
AGGATTGACCGGTCTTCTTTGCCCGAAAGCGTTTTTGCCTTTGATGTACGCTGTAATTGCGGCAATATTGACTTTGCCGCAGTTGAACATACAGTAATTGCCGATTACACCGGTACGGTTGTTACTGCCCGGCCAATCAAAATGACAAAAGGTAAAAAATGGCGGAACATACTCGGAAACTACAATTTTACCGGCTGCGAAACTACTTTTGACAGGTGGCTGAATTCGTTTCGGACTTCAGAAACAAAAACTAAAACACGCGGAACTGATAATCGCAAAAGAGACAGGAAACCGGACAGACAAAAAACTGTCAATCAGTGGTGGTACAGCGTTGAATTTGTCATAATGGAAAAGATTACCGGATACCGGCAATCCGACTTCGATCCGGCAGAAGGGTATCAGGCTTTTGTAGATGCCTGCGATGAATACTGGGAGAATTTTTCGGAAAAAGAAAAACTTCGTATATGGAAAGATTATAACTCTTAACATTAAATCAAATATTAATTATGAATGAAGAAGCTGAAGGCAAATATGCCACACTCAAAATGCCCTATATAGGCTATACCCGCATCCGCATCATCGAAAAACAGTGTTACAAATGGACAGTCGAAATTTGCGGTTCAGGAAAGGAACTCGAAGTTTATGATGATGAGTTTATCCTTGACGAATAATAATAAATCTCAAATAACAAACTAATATTCAATATTATGAAAGATAATAAAGAAAATGAAAGCGTAGCAGAAGGTATAATAGAACTGCTTCGAGACTCTGCTTTTGTGGCAATGTCATGGGGCGCAACCGGCTTCAGGAGCATACTGTACAACAATATGCCGGGACTTAATTTCACAGTAAACGGATTTCTTTTCAAGGGCGATGTAACAGTAGCCCTGAACGAAGGCGCCGACCTCTATGAAGTATATTGCCTCGATGCCGGCGGGAATGTGGTAAAATCCTGCAATGAAGTCTATTACGACGAACTTGTGGACAGAATTGACGGCTTTGTAGAAAAAGACACCTCGGATGAAGAATACTACCGAAAATGTAAAGGATGGCTTGCAGAAAATGAAGTTTTTATTCACTGTAATCGCGATAATGTATTGAAGAGAGCAGACAGCTCCTAAACTCCGGTTTCAATATCAACTAATAAAAAAACAATAAACACTAAAAAATTACAATTATGACACAACATTTTAAATTCTATCAGGACGCCAAATGTACAATTTGGCAAAGGTCGCACTTTTTCATTGCTGCCGACAGTTATGAAGCGGCGGTTGAAAAACTCAATGTTCTCAAAAATGAAGACCTCAATGAATGTGAAAACAATGACATTCAATTCATCGAATCGGAAGTTCTGTTTGATACGGCAGAATCGTTAACTCCTGAAGAAAATCAGGATTGTGCAACACTGGAAATTTTTAACGGCAGGGGAGATTATATAACAGGCAACGGAAAGCAACTGTTGCAGATTTAAAATCTTCAATATTTTCGCAATCATCTTTTCTGTTAAAAAACAGGGACTGTGCCATAAAACAGTCCCTGTTTTGATTACTGTTCATCATTCTTCTTTTGAATCATGCGCAAAGGTGAATAACAGTTCAACCTCATTTTTGAAATTATCGTAAAACACCAGGCTGATAACCTGCTGTTCTTCGCATTGCGATGTGTAATACATGCGGAAAAGTTCATTTTTCAATTCGTAACTGTCGTTGGGGATTAGCGCCTGACCATCAAGCGTTAACTCCCCGGAACCTTCAAATTGGAAAAAACGCACATAATACTTCGCATCGGCATACCTGCCGAGACGAATTAGTTCAAATCTTATTTCGGCTGTTTCGCCGGTTTTTAGCCTCTTAGGAACCGGCAAATGAGTAACCGTAAACCCGTAATCGTTCCTGATTTCGAGGTCATCTTTACATGAGTTGGCGAGCAACAAGACGCCAACGAGCGCTAAAAATGTAACGTAAACTAAAATATTACTTTTCATATAAACTTATTTAATGGTTAATTGACAATAAATTTTATACCCAAACTCAATTGATAGTGGAATCTGTTTACTGTTGAAGCGGGCAAAATGCGTTGCCTGAAACCTGTAAGCAAAATGATACCGTCAGTCAGATAAGTTTCTATTTCAAAACTTATAGCACAGCCAATAAGAAATTTACTTTTCGACATAAGCGTAGAGCCGTCATAAAGCAGATACCTGTCGCGGTTTACAAGTTCATACCCCGCCATGCCCGATAGCCCCGCCGAGAAGAAAAGCGTTTTGCTTCTGTCCGAAATGAGAGTCCGATAGTAACCCGCTTCACCTGTAAATTGCTCTACCGGAACCAACTGTTCCCTGTATTGATACCTTTTGCGAAGATACTCCGCCCCATAAGTCCATTGATGCCCCTTTTTGGTAAACTGGCTCAATGCGGCACCGGTATGTATTGAATTATTTCTAAAACCGTCCACCTTGCCGATTGTTGCCTGCAATCCCTGCTGACCGTGCAGACGGCGCTGCGCCTGAACAGGCAGGGTCAATATCAACAAAATCATTGAAAAAATAACGTTTCTCATGGCTGTTTCATTTTAAGGTTGTCAACAGTGCGGGCGCGTATCAAATCTTCATTCTCAACGGTAAAACCCTGATGACGACCTCCGTTTTTCTCGAACATCTCAACCACCAGACATTTGTCATCGGGTATTGTAAATTTTTCAAATGCAAGTACGGTCATCTCTCTTTTGCGCCCTCCCACGCCCGTAACATAGTTGAACGCTCTTACCGGAACAATAACCGTCTCCTGTATGGCAGTGCGTTTGGCGATTTTCTTATCGACAATCTTAAAACGTATAAAATCAATATCGTAAGAGACATTGGAGAGGTTTTTGATTTGCGTATGGAGATATATTATGTTTTGATGGGTATATATTCCTTTCAGCAGATACTGTACGCCGAACCGTTTGCTGCCTATATGTTTCACAAACCGCCTGTCGTTGGCGTGTATCGTCTTCATAATCAGCCGCACCATCATTGGCGATTCACTGCCCATCTCTTTCAGATATACCTCCATGGAGTTGTTGGGACGGTTAACCGCATCGCCGTCATGGATAAAGTCTTTCATTTCTACATTCAGCTTTTCCGGCTCGTCCGAGTATTTTACATTGAAAGAGAAGAAACTGCCGTCTTCGCAGATAACCGAAAAGTTGGTCTCTTTTTCAAACCCTCTGACTGCGGCTTTTATGCGGATAACGTTTTCGGCGTCTCCCGCCTTGCCTGCGATAAGGTTTGCGGAACCCAGATCAATATACCTGACGGCAGACGGAAAGATGAGATGCACGGTTTTGTCAAAAGAGACTTCCAACCTATAAGGCGGTATCATTCTGTCGTAACCGATAACGCGGGTAAAACCCTCAAAATCACCGGAAGAAATCTGTTGCGCTTCGCTTTGCGAAACCGCAACGGATAAAATTGCAAATACTGTTATTAAATGTTTCATTTTGTTGATTTTAAATTTATAATTCTTAATTTTTAATTGAAATTTTCCTTTGGTAAAAGGAAAATTTGATGTCCCGCTTTGAGATGTATTTTCACCACCCTCACTTTTCGGGCAAAATACTGCGAAGTTCCCTGTATTACCCCGCGCCCCATGTCTGCCGCAATCTGCTGACCTGCGCTTTGACTGAAAGTGATGGCTGTTCCCATACTTGAGCCTGTATTTGCCGCAACCTCTTTCAAAGCGTTTACCTCCATGGAGGGCGGAATGGCTATGCCCCGCTGTCCGTCAGTGTCGTAAACGGCTATATCGGCAGCATAAATACGTCCCTGATATTCAAAGGAGGTAATGGCAATGTCAAGCCTCTCGCCTATCCTTGCCTGTCCGGTAAGTATGGTATTTGCGGGTATCGCCATACCACCCGCCGTCATCGGCTCCGTCAGACGGATACGTACACTGCGTTGCGTTTCCAAACCATCGCTGACAGTCTGGTTATCGTGTATGCAGGCTCGTATGGTGTTTTTGACCGCCGTTTGACTGTTGGTTTCCGGCGAATAGAATCCGGTATTGCGTTCCCTGCCGTATGTTTCCACAAACTCCGCAGCGCCGATATACTGATGCAGCGCCGACACAACCTGCTCATGAACGCCTGTTACCGGAACAGCGCCGATTCTCTTTGAAGCATTGTCATTTGTTACCGGATTACTGCTCTCCATCGTCTCTATCGTACCCGCTGCTTCCGTCAGACCGGCTGCTCCCGCCGTCCCCTGCATATACCTTGCAGCCATCTGATACGACCTTTCCATCAACTCCAGCTGCTCTTCCATCGTACTCCTTTCCGGCTGCTGATTTTCCAACCGGCTTTTTAGAAGTTCAATCTCTTCCCGCATCTCCTTTTCCCTGTTATTCTCTTTTGGCTGTTCATAAAAAGAGCCGAGAGTACGGTTCATCTCCCGATAAGCGTCCACAGAGCTTTGTGTTGTTGTTGCTCTACCGCTTGAAGAAGCGTTTCCGGCAACGGGCGCCGATTTGTCGTCAATCAAAAACAAGCCGTCATCCCGACTGTCCACATTGACCAAAGCGGTAAAGTCTTCCAGCGTTCTCATACGCTGCTCCTGCATCTGCCGTGCGAACTCCTGCTCGTAGGCTGTGCGTTTGTCGTCTGCCATCTCGCTTTGAGCAGGCGCAGGTATCTCGGTATTCAAACCCATGCCCCTGTTCTGCTCCTCTTTCGTTTTTGAGGAAGGCGCAAAAATCAGATTCATAGCCCCTGCAAACAGAAGCCCCATGCCGGCAAAGACGGCAATTTTTTTTAAATCCGTTTTTTTACTGTTCATCGTCATAATTTTTAAATTTTAAAGTGTTAATAGTGTTAACTGTGTCGCTGTTTATTTGTCGAAGTCTTAAACCCTCAATATGTTCGACAGTCAGTTCCGTTCTGTTAATGCCGTAAACGGAAGCAACAGCCATATAGACGGCAATAGCCGCAAAGACAACTAATGAGGCAATAACCACAACAAGCCTCTTTTTGGGCGATAACCTGTCGCACATCATACGCAGACGGTTTTTCGCCTTTTTCCCGATTTCCCCTGTTTTCCCTGTTATTTTCATGTGATTTGATTTTAGCGGTTTATAACTCTAATATCTCTGTTTTCCATCACGTCGAACGCTTCAAGAGTAAATCCGTGCGGGTTGTTGTCCGAGCGTACCGAGTTGACCAGACTGCACCGCGTAATGAGGCTGCGCTCTGTCATGTTGCTCTCGCGTATGATGAACTGCCGGGAGTATGCAACAGCACGGTACGGGTAGGAGTTAAAATCGCAAACGATGCTGTCCACCTGTACTGTCTGGTTTATGTTTCCCGATATTATTCTGTTGTAATACCCCTTTTCCGACAGGTCACGGTAATAGTTGAAAGCGCTTCTGTCCGAGAGCAGCAATGCCCTGCGGATGTTGTTTTCGATAGCGTTTTTATCCGGCGCAAGGGTAAAAAAGAGTTCATGGAATCGGCGAATGTGTTCCCGCGCCTCAACGGGGCGGTTTTGCGCCATATCCTGCGAAAGAGCCAGCATCAGGGATTTACCCTGGTCAAGCACGTAGATCTTCTGCCGTTGAGCTTCTGCAAAACGGTATGCGCTCCATACCGAATAGCCGGTAACGGCGGCGCACAGGCAGATAAAGACGATTCCGAAAAAACGTATCTGCTTAAAACATGATTCAATGTTTTTTAAACTTTTAAATTCCATCTTTTTATTTTTTAAATTTATTTATCATTCTCTAATTCTTTGATTTTTAGTTCTTAACTCTTAATTCTTAATTTCTAATTCCTAATTCTTTAATAATCTTCCCGATATATTACCTGAGGTAGCTCCCGCCGCTCCTGCAACAAACGAGCCTCCCCTGACGGCAGCCGAATTAACGTTGCGCCCATAATTGCCCATGCCCCCTGCCTGAATAATCCAGTTGGCAACAGTCGGCACAGTGAAATAGCCTATTATTCCAATCAGCATGAAGATAATATAGACGCCGTTTGAAGCGTCAACGCTGAATGTCGGGTCTGTTGCCAGCCGCTCAATATCGTTTTGCAGTATCAGTATCTGTATCTTTGCCAGTATTGCGCTGAAGAGGTCGGCTACGGGCAGCCAGAGATAGACACTGACATATCTGCAAAACCACTGCGTCATGGTAGCCTGAAAGCCGTCCCATACAGAGACGGCAAAGGCTACCGGTCCGAGGATGGAGAGCACAATCAGAAAAAATGTCCTGAGCGTATCTATCAGCAGCGCCGCCGCATGGAAAATCAGTTCAAGTATCTCGCGGAAGAGGTTGCGTACAGTTCTGCGCATATTGTACATGCCGCGTTCTATATACATTCCCGCAATGGTCATCAGGTCGCCCGGACTCCATCCCAGCTCGTCCAGTTGCCTGTCAAACTCTTCGTTGGAAACAAGGTAAGCGGTAGAAGGGTCGCGCATCATAGCCTCGTATTCAAGTCTGTCCTTCTGTTCCTGATAGACACGCATGTCCATGGTCTGTGATTCAAGCAACTGGTTTGTCCCTTTAACCACAGGGCTTAACACGGTATTCATGGTTCCCAGTACTATTGTCGGGAAAAACATGATGCACAGCCCTATTGCGAAAGGGCGCAACAGCGGATATACGTCTATCGGCTCGGTTCTTGCCAGCGATTGCCACACGCGATGAGCTACATAAAAGAGAGCGCCCAACCCCGCGATACCTTTGGCAACACCCGCCATAGCAGCGCACAGGGGCGTCATTTCAGTATAAAGAGTGCGTAGTATCTGGTGTAAATTTTCAAACTCCATAGTTGTCAATTTTCAATTACGAATTACGAATTACGAATTAGGAATTATAAGTTGTTATAACTGTTTGGTTTTCAATTGTCAATTCCTAATTCCTAATTCCTAATTGTATTTTACCAGTATTTTTCGTTAGTATTGCCGTACAGAGCGAGGACGCGGTTTACATCGCCTGTTTTCTTAGCCCGCAGATACGATACAGAGATGTTTTTCCTTGTGTAGTACGCTACAAGGTCTCGATGACGTTTCACCTGCGTATAGATGCGGTCGATGATAACCATTCGTTCTGCATCGTTCATGGACAGACCGTTGACGGAAATGATCTCTTTTATTTCCGCCAGCAAGTCCGAACTCTCGTTAAGCAGGATAGCATAACCGTTTCCTATGGCGGTAACTTCGCTTTCGGTGAAATTACCGTCATTGATGATTTTTTGGAAGTTAGTCACGTAGATCTCGGAAATCTCACCTACTAAAAGGACTGTTTTCTGAACTTTTTGGGCGTCTTTGATTAGATTGTTGACAGACTTTAAGGCGTCATAAAACACCTTTCCCTGTTCAAATATACGGGACGTCTCCTGAAAGTTTTTGACGGTGTTGGTTGCCGTAGTTGACGCTTCCACTATCTGCTTTGCCGTATTGACAATACCCTGAGCAAGGTTCAAAGGATCGGTTACTACCCACTGCGCTTTTACAGGCAGCACGCTCAAAGCGGCAATAGCCGCCGTTAAAATGATTTTTAATTTTCTTTCCGTTTTCATTTTTTTAATTGTTTAATTTGTTTTTAAATAATTCCTAATTCGTAATTCCTAATTCGTAATTCGTAATTCCTAATTGATAATTGCCTCAGCGCCGGTTCCATATCGCCAAGTTCTTCTACAAGCCGGAAAAGTTCCATCTTTTCCGATTCTTCGGTGGTATAACACATATATTCCGCTAAACTGACCTCTGTGGCATAAACGGCAGACTTCACGCCTCCCAGTCCAATCCACACCTCTTTGTATTTTCGGTTGGGATCGTTGGACCGGTTGATGCTCAAAATCTGCGATTTCTCCTTTTCGGTAAGTCCAAGCAATGTCTGAATACTGTCGAACCTGTTCATGTATTTGCGTTGGTCGAGAAGGATTTTGCAGTCGCTGTTATTGATGATGCTCTCTTTTACGACAGGACTTGAGATGATGTCGTCCACCTCCTGCGTTACCACAATAGCCTCCCCGAAATATTTACGCACGGTTTTGTACATATATTTCAGATACTCTGCCATGTTATTGGACGCCAGCGCCTTCCATGCCTCTTCCACAATAAGGAGTTTGCGAACCCCTTTCAACCGCCTCATCTTGTTGATGAAAGCCTCCATAATAATGATGGTAACAACGGGAAACAGTTCTCTGTTTTCCTTAATGCTGTCTATCTCAAAAACAATGAAGCGTTTGGAAAGCATGTCTATGTTTTCTTTGGAGTTGAGCAAAAAGTCAAAACGTCCCCCTTTGTAATACTGGCGAAGCGTGGTGAGCATGTTATCTATATTGAAATCCGCCCTATTCACCTTTATTTCCCTTTCGTCCAGCTCCTGCCGGTAAACGTCCCTGATGTATTCGTAGAAAGTATCAAAACAGGGAGTAATGCTTCTGTCGTTCTGTATCCTTTTGATATATGCGGAAACAGCATTTCCCAGCTCTCCCGACTCCGTTTTTGTGATTTTATCATCTTCGCTTTTCCAGAGAGTCAGAAGCAGCGTTTTGATGCTCTCCTTCTTTTCCACGTCAAAGCGGTAATCAGCCGTATAAAACGGATTAAACGAAATAGGGTTTTCTTCCGTATATGTAAAGTATATCCCGTCCTTTCCATGCGTTTTGCGGTTGATAAGTTCGCACAAGCCCTGATAGGAGTTTCCTGTATCCACAAGCACGATATGCGCCCCCTGTTCCCAATACTGCCGCACGAGATGATTCATAAAAAACGATTTTCCCGAACCCGATGGTCCCAAAACAAACTTGTTGCGGTTGGTAATGATTCCGCTTTTCATTGGTTCGTCCGATATGTCCAAATGGATTGGTTTACCCGTCAGCCTGTCAGCCATCTTTATTCCGAAAGGCGACAGAGACGAGCGGTAGTTCGTCTCCCCGCAGAAGAAACACAAAGCCTGCTCTATAAAAGTGTAAAAACTCTCCTCCGCAGGAAAATCTGCCTGATTACCCGGAATACCCGCCCAGTACAATGTCGGCGCATCTACTGTGTTGTGCCTTGGACGGCATTCCATCTGAGCAAGAGCGCCGCCCGCATCGTTTTTTATCTGTTTCAGTTCTTCGGGATTGTCGCTCCATGCCATCACGTTGAAGTGAGCGCGAACGGAGGTTAATCCCAGACTGTGCGCCTCGTTAAGATATTGCTCCGTCCATTCGCGATTTATTTGATTGGCTCTGCTGTAACGCGACAGCGAGTGCATGTTGCGGGCTGTTTTCTCAAACTTTTTCAAATTATCGGCATGGTTATCAATAAAAATCCACTGCGAATAAATATGGTTGCAGGGCAGCATCACGCCGACAGGCGCGGCAAACGACAGGTTGCAGCCGCTGCGGTCGGTCGAGAGTCGTTCATAGCGGCTGTCGGTGCGCACCTTTGCGGGCAGGTCGTCAGGGTCGGAAAGGGTATGCAGGCACAGGATATTGTCGCCGATACGCATCTGACTTGCATCTAAACATATATCTTCCAGACAGGTTGCATTGTCCATGGAGAGGGAAAAGTATTGCTCTATAAGTCCGGCGCTCTTTTCCGTTCCTGTGATCTCTTCATCGGCAAGGCGCGTCAGTTTTACATATCCGCTCTCGTTCACAATCCTTTGAAACTGGTCGGCGCTCTCAATGAAACGCAGAACCGTTTCCCTGTCCCGTATCTCTCTCGGCACGATAAAGCCCCTGCTGAGTGAGTTGAACATGCTCTGCTGCCTCATACGTTCCTTCGTTGTTTTGGTCAAAAAAAGAAAACAGCGGTGATTAAGAAACGGACGCTCGGCAAAGTGCCGTTCAAACGAGCGGGACAAAAAACTCATGTTATCCCGCTGCATGTCGGAACGGTAGTTATCCTTTACAAACCAGTCCTGTTTGTACACGACAGTGTAATCGGGCAACACCTTTATTGCCTTTGCCCACGCCGCATGGATAGCTTCATACTCCGCCGCCGTTACAGTAAACAGCTCCGGCAAATCAACTCTGTAGGCTACAGTAATATCAGCATCTTTTGAAACGATGCATCCGTTTTCTACCGCCAGCAGCGGAAAACGGCTTTCAAGTGTGGTTGCTTTCATTATATTCCTCATAGTCAGTTCAATTACGAATTACGAATTACGAATTACGAATTACGAATTAGGAATCGAGCGATACGCAGCCGGTTTATGAGATAGCATGGACGGCGCATATTCGCCTGCAGTTTCATAAGTCCGTGAGCGCCGTACTTTCCGTTGAGCGTAAAGGCAAGCCATACTAAAGCGGTAGCCGCCCCCGCGCCGAACAGGATACAAATCCACTGATTGACGCCTATCATGTAGATAACGACAAACATCACGAACATGGCAAGCAGTCCGCCGGCGAAAAGAAACAGGTATTGGCTTTGCAAACCGCGAAATTCAGCAGGTTTGCCGATACCTTTGTTTACATTAAATTCTGCCATTTTTCTTTAATTTTCAATTTCAATTAAAGGAAGAATGAGCGCAGGATTGTAGCCGCCACGATAAGGAAGATACACGCGCCGAACCATGAAGCGGCGGTTTTAGAGGTGTCGGGGTCGCCGCTTGAAAACTTGGAATAAACTTTTACCCCGCCGATAAGCCCGACTACTGCGCCTATGGCGTAGATCAGCCTTGTCGCCGGTTCGAAATAGCTTGTTACCATGGCGGTTGCTTCGGTGATGCCTGCCGACCCGTTGCCCTGCGCTAATGCGCCAACGGCTGCAAAGGTCGTGACAGCCGTTAATAAATTTCGTCTTTTATTCATACTGTTGTTTTTTAAAAATTGGTTAATAAAAAAATATCGGGGGCGAATATATGAGGGCTTTTCGCCTGATAATCAACCCTGACGGCATTTAGCGGCTTTTGTCGATGTTTGTCCGAAACGGCATGTTGTCCCGTCAACTTCCATAAGGACGGTTATTGGGCAATTTACAGGAAATATTAAGAAACAGTTTTTAGATTTTCTTTGCAATATCGTCAATATCAAACAACAGCAGCTGGCGGTCGGCATTATCTTCGGTAATCAGATTAGAGACCGTTACGCCCATAAGACGTATTTTGACGTTTTCAAGATTCAACGACTTGCGGATTTTTGTTACCTCCCGATGCAGTGCGTTGAAATCTTTTATATAATTCTGAACGGTGCGGCTGCGGGTTATCTGCCGAAAATCTGCAAACTTGATTTTAAGAGTTACCGTTCTTCCCGTGGTATCTGCATGTTGCAGCCTTTCCATAAGCTCTTTTTCAAGTTTATACAACTCGGCTATAATTTCAAACTGAGTTGTAAGGTCTTTTGCGTAAGTCAATTCCGTGCCGACAGATTTTCGTTCATGATCCGGCTCGACATTCCGGTTGTCTATCCCCCTCGCCATATTGTAAAAAAACTCTCCGGCTTTCCCGAAATTTCTTACAAGAGCCTCCATGTTCCATTGTTTCAGGTCAAAGCCGGTATGTATTCCGAGTCTGTGCATCTTTAAAGCGGTTACTTTGCCTATACCATAAAAACTTTCAACAGCCAGAGTGTCAATAAACGGCTGAGCATCTTCGGGTTTTATGACAAACAGTCCGTTGGGCTTATTGATGTCGGACGCTATTTTTGCAAGAAACTTATTATATGAAACGCCTGCCGATGCTGTTAATCCTGTGACGGATTTTATTTCGCTCCTTATTTTTTCAGCGATTACTGTTGCCGAACCGATATTTTTTTTGTCGGTGGTTACATCCAAAAATCCTTCATCGAGTGAAAGATTTTCAACCAGATCGGTGTATTCATGGAAAATTTTAAAGATTTGAGAGGATATTTCGGAATATCTGGCAAAATTATGATTTACAAAAATAAGATCGGGACAGAGCCTTTGGGCAATTACAGAAGACATTGCCGACCTTACTCCAAACCTTCTTGCCTCATAGCTTGCCGCCGCCACCACGCTTCGGGCTCCGCTTCCCCCAACGGCGACAGGCTTGCCGCGCAGTTCGGGATTATCGAATTGCGCAACCGCCGCAAAAAAGGCGTCCATATCTATATGTATGAT
>Ga0099364_10011559_pt1 | contig 12048 bp, 13 predicted proteins | sample TergutTh196P3_FD_73070 | JGI IMG/M metagenome (GOLD analysis project Ga0099364, IMG submission 73070) | Microcerotermes parvus P3 segment gut microbial communities from Pointe-Noire, Republic of the Congo - Th196 P3 | ecosystem: Host-associated > Arthropoda: Insects > Digestive system > Gut ...
TTCTTTTTCTCCTTCTTCTCTGCCTTCTAAAAGACCTTCTTTTTTCCCTTCTTCTCTGCCTTCTAAAAGACCTTCTTTTTTCCCTTCTTCTCGACCTTTTAAAATACCTTCTTCTCGACCTTTTACAATGCCTTCTTCGCGACCTTTTAATATGCCCTCTTCTCTACCTTCCATCCTATAAGTCTCGATAACAGTGTCGTCATCTGTCTTGTTTCGTAAATATTTTTCATAGGTTCTGCGTTCTTTAACGCTCATTTTGAGCATATCTAATTTGACTACTGCTTCTTGTAAACCAGCTGCACTAAAATCAGGTTTGACTATTGAATTTTTCAACGTATAAACCCATTCATCGAATTTAGAGTTAATCTGTTCATGAAACATATTTGGTAATATTAAAAAATATTCAGGATGGATATCTAATACTGCTCCACCCGGTGTAAGGCCGTATGTCTGAGAAAAGGGAATAATTTCCTGATAGTGAAGTCCCTCAAATCCAGTTAATTTAGCACGGAACAAATAATCCTGTTTAGCATGAATATTAAAATAGGCTATACCAATCATATATATTTTTTTAATATCATATTTTTCGCCAACGGATACCTGTTCTACAACAGCTTTACTAACATCAAACAATAATTTTCCAAAAAAATCAACTTGAGTGAATACTTGTATTTCAAATATTACAATTTCACCATTATTAATCCTTGCTTTAAGGTCGACACGATTGGTCTTAAAAGTTGCATCGTCTATATTTCCTTCACTTTCAAGAATGTCGATAACTTTTACATCACACCCCAACAGTTCGCTTAAAAATCCCTCAAGGATTACAAAATTGGATTTTTCTCTTAACAATGTCTTAATTGCGAAGTCAAAAGATATTATTGTTCGTTCTTGATTCATTCTATTTCTCCTTTTGAAAGAATATTTTTGATTTGGTCTAACGTATAGCCTTTTTCTAATAGTTCAAAAATAATTTTTCTCTCTTCTTTTTTACCTTCTTCGCGACCTTTTAGAATACCTTTTTTTTCACCTTCTTCGCGGCCTTCTAAAAGACCTTCTTTTTTACCTTCTTCTCTGCCTTTTAATATGCCCTCTTCGCGACCTTCCATTCGATAGGTTTCGATAACAGTATCGTCATCTGTCTTGTTTCGTAAATACTTTTCATAGGTTCTGCGTTCTTTCACGCTCATTTTGAGCATATCTAATTTAACTACTGCTTCTTGTAAACCTGCTGCACTAAAATCAGGTTTTACTACTGAATTTTTCAGTGTATAAACCCATTCATCGAATTTTGAGTTAATCTGTTCATGAAACATATTGGGTAATATTAAAAAATATTCAGGATGGATATCTAATACAGCTCCTCCCGGTGTAAGACCGTATGTCTGAGAAAAGGGAATAATTTCTTGATAATGAAGTCCCTCAAATCCAGCTAATTTAGCACGAAATAGGTAATCCTGTTTAGCATGAATATTAAAATAAGCTATACCTATCATATATATCTTTTTAATATCATACTTTTCACCAACAGAAACTTGTTCTACAACTGCTTTACTAACATCAAACAATAATTTTCCAAAGAAATCAACTTGAGTGAATACTTGTATTTCAAATATTACAATTTCTCCATTATTAATCCTTGCTTTAAGGTCGACGCGATTGGTCTTAAAAGTTGCATCGTCTATATTCCCTTCACTTTCAAGAATGTCGATAACTTTTACATCACACCCCAATAGCTCACTTAAAAATCCCTCAAGGATCACAAAATTGGATTTTTCTCTTAACAATGTCTTAATTGCGAAGTCAAAAGAAATAATTGTGCGTTCTTGATTCATTTTGATTCTCCTTTTATATACTTCGTTTTTGTTTATAAATAAATTACTTGTTGAATAGCGACAGAATAAAAAAACAGCCTATATTTGTCAAGATAAATTTATGTAATTCTGTACGGAACACATTTATTCGTTCCTAATTCTCCATCCTGTACGGAACGCATTTATTCGTTCCTAATTCTCCATCCTGTACGGAACGCATTTATTCGTTCCTAATTCGGTTGTGTTCCATATCGAACTAGAAACGAATAAATGCGTTCCGTACAGACATTGAAAAAAATATTGACAAAAATCAAAAGATTTTTCACTTTGTACACAAATTGATTAAATTTACTATTAATAGACTTGTTAATGTAAATTATCGGAGGACATTATGAAAAAAATCGCTTTCTATATCACTATTTTGATATTACTTGCGTTTGCTTCACTACTATATGGAGACACTTGGGATAACTTGACTGGTAAAAACACCCTTTATTCCGATGCTGTTTTAAACACTTTACACGCAGAAACCCTCCCACAACAACCATCAAATTATAACGAACCCGGTGCGGGTACATCAACGAACCCATACAAAATAGAAAACCTAGCAAATTTGCGATGGCTTTCGGAAATGCCTTCAGATTGGTGGATTGATGACATAACTCAGGTTCACTTCATCCAAAGAGCTGATATTGATGCACAAGAGACAATAAATTGGAATGAAGGTGCTGGATTTACACCGATTGGAAATTTAACAGTTTCAGGTTTTTTTATTGGTGTATATGACGGAAATTTCTTTTCCATCAATGACTTGTTCGTGTCATTAACATTTGAAAGTGAAATTGTAAATGCTGGATTATTTGGAAGAACTGATAATTCAGAAATAATGAACGTCTATCTAAAAGATAGTTATATAAAAGGATATTCCGGTAGTAAAAGCTCTTCTGTCGGAGGAATTGTAGGGTATGCAGAAAATAATACAAATATATCAGCATGTTATGTTATAGCTGAAAATATATTTTCAACAGGTGATGCAGCATTTGCTGGTGGAATTGTTGGCAGACTATTAAACTCGTCAATAATTAAATGTTTTTCCATTAGTAGTATATCATCAAATGGATTTTCTGCATTTTCCGGTGGCATAGTTGGTTATGCTGAATCTAATTCGTCAGTAACAATAGGTTATTCAATTGGTAATATTAGTGCAATATCTAGCACATTTGCTGATGCAGGTGGTGTTGTGGGTGTTCTAATAAATTCCTTTACAACAGAATGTTATTCTGTAGGCAATGTTCATTCATCTTCTAGCTTTTTAACTATGCATACTAAAGGTGGACTTGTAGGCTATGCTGAGAATTCATCCATTTCTAATAGTTTTTGGGATATAAACACAACTGATGTAATCCTTTCCGCTGGTGGAAGTGTACCAAGTAGCCTTGTAATTGATTGCTTTGGACTTTCAACAGAACAAATGAAACAAATATCCTCTTATACTGAATATGGATGGGACTTTGCTGATGTTTGGGGAATAGATTCAATTATAAATGATGGCTATCCTTATTTACGTGACACAATTGACAAAATAACAGACATACATGAGAACAGCGACAATATTCAGCTTGAAAAAACGAAATTATATGCAAATTTTCCCAATCCTTTTAACCCCACTACAACTATAATGTACCATATTGCGGTTCCAGATGAAGTAAAGTTGGTAATTTACAATATCAAAGGACAGCTGGTAAAAACTCTTGTAAATGATTTTCAAGGTGTCGGGAATTATTCCGTGGTTTGGCATGGCGATAATGATAATGCTAATACAGTTGCATCTGGAGTATATTTCTATAAACTGCAAACAAGCTCTGTTAGCTATATACGGAGGATGGTGTTGGTTAAATAATTTGTACATATTTATTCGGTAGGGAACGCACCCAAATCCTGTAGGGAACGCATTTATTCGTTCCTAGTTCGGTTGTGTTCCAAACAGAAGCAGGAACGAATAAATGCGTTCCCTACAGACGAAATGGGATCCCAACTGAACTAGGAACGAATAAATGCGTTCCCTACAAAATGGCTGCATTTTAAACGAGGGATAGTATGAACGACATTCTGACTACTGGTGTTTTTGTCTGATTTTATCTTTAACTTCCTCAAATATTGGGTTCTAATTTTGATATAGATTTTGGATTTAGTGCAAATCTCCAAACAGAAATATGTAATCCCAAAATATCTACAAATAAAGCAACAAGAGCCATTGTTTCAACTAAAGATTTGAAATCTTTCTCACTCATCAAAATATAGAAGAAAAAAAAAGAAATTGTTGCCAACATAATAACAGTAAACCACCCCATAACCAATCTCAGAGAATGCCATTGTGAGTCCTGTTTTTTCTTTTGGTTAAAAATTAATTTGATTTGCCGAAGTTTTTCTTCTTCTCTCTTTTTCTCAATATCAATATTCATTTCTGCCATATTACTTCCTCTTTAAATGTGCCAAAATTATGCTCATAAAAGCTCCGACAAAAACTGCAATAGCAGCCGAAACGACAGTTAGTACAATATCTTTATTGATCTCGAACTGAAAAAATTCTCCGCTTGCAAAAATGAAAGTAAGAAAAAATGCAAAAGATGACAGTATAGTTGCAATTAGAGTCATATATAAAGAAACTTGCCTTTGTTTGTTTTTTCTTTTATATTCAGTTTTGTTTTCTTCTAACACAATATCTTTTTGATTTAACAATTTTAGCATTTCAATAAGTTTTTCAACCTGTTCTATTAAATTATCTTTATTTGTGAGATCAAGATATTGGTATTGATTAACAAATTGAGGAATATAAGAATTTTTATCCAGAATAATAGGAATAATCCTTTTTTGACTATTATTTTGAATTTGACTTGTAAATAATCCTAATTCATAATAAAACCACGTGGTAACTATTTCTTTGGCTGGAAGAATTGCCAGCATTATGTCTGCATCCAATACAGATTGATAAATAGAATTTACTATATTCTCACCAAACATAATTACTTTTTCATAATCTATAACATCTAAATAAGCAATTTGCATCTTCTCTTTCAAAGAAATCACAAAATCCTCATTTTCTTGATTGTAAGTAATCCAAATTTTCATTTCTACCTCTTTTATATCCTTTGTTGAGTTCACTTATAGCACCACTAAGTAAAGAGTAGCACTTGCATTTACCCCATTCCGTTTTACACGCTTCTCCATTCATTTGTTGGTTGAACGTGTCCGGTCGATCATCAACCCATAAAATTATATTATCTTTAAATCTTTTTGTTTCAAAGTTTGATTTAGCATTAACAATCTTGTTATACTATTCTTCGTTTAAAATGCACCCATATTCGTAGGGAACGAATTTATTCGTTCCGTCTCTGATCTAAACTTGACCTACTAAATCTTGCTATGAAGAACCGGCTTAATCAGCAGCACTACCTGTCATTGCGAGCACGTAACCTTGTTTACAATGCTCTACCCGTTACCGCGAAGCAATCCATTGACCCCGATATCTTCTTTTAGACAGCAATAAACGAGAAAACCGGGGTCAATGGATTGCTTCGCGGTAACGGGTAGAGCATTGTAAACAAGGTTACGTGCTCGCAATCGACCATGAAACAGCTTCACCACCATGCATGAAAATGAATGTTGCAATGTTGTATCATGATGTATATGAAGTAGATAGCAGACCATTTTGTCCATTCATTTTCGTATTATGACGGATGGTGCTATTGATCATGATAGTTCATCCTAGCAAAATTTTAACGCAAGAAAATATATAGGGAACGCATTTATTATTTCCAAAATATTATCCCAACCGAACAAGGAACGAATAAATGCGTTCCGTACAGGCATAGTGGCATTCCCCGCAAAATCAATCTCCGCCATCTTTTTTGTCATCGTCAATATAAATATCTTTAGATGCTTTTTTAAATTCTTTTATAGCGTTCCCTAAACTTTTTGCAAGGTCTGGTAATTTTTTTGCTCCGAAAAGTAAAAGTACTATTAGCAAAATTAACAGTAATTCATGTACTCCAATACGCATTGTGACCTCCATAGACTCACATTTTTACGCCTTAATAGCGTTCTTACGTTTAATATGGACATTATTTTTTTTAACAAAATATCGTCAAGTTTTTTTTTCTTGACAAAAAAACAAACAAAAATTAAATTGCGTACAAATATAGAATATAGGAGAAATAATGGACATCTTTTTATCAAAGTTTTTTTGGGGTGGTCTTTTAATTTTCTGGGGATTGGGACTGATACTTGAAAAATTATTCAAGTTGAACATTCCCTTCGGACGATTCATTATCGCTTTCATCTTGATTTATTGCGGGATTTACATCATCACACGTAGCACTGTAAAGCAAAAAAAAATAGAAGTAAATTCTAGTTTTTTTTCAAGCACAACTTTAACAAGTTCTGAAGGCAATCGACAGTTTAACGTAGTGTTCGGCAGCAATGTGGTAGATATTAGCGATTATACCTATCCTGAGCCTGTAGAAATCAATACAATATTTGGTTCTTCAACCGTATTGATAGCTAAAGATAGAACTTATTCAATCCGTGCCAATACAGGTTTAGGTGAAACAATTTTACCTTTTGAAAGGGAACAGTATTTAGGTTCAAATGTCTACATTGTAGGAAATAAAGAATCCGAAGAAAAGACCGAGATTGTGTTGAATACCGTATTTGCTAGCACTCATGTGAAATTTAAAAGTGAAGATAAACGAGAAAGGTAAACTTGGACTTCTTATTATACAAAGAAAAAATCCAATCTAAATTAAGTAAATTAGGATTGGCTTTATTTGAAACTAAAATAATTAATTACGGAGAAGTACTAGAATTTATTTCAGATGACATGTTTCTAAAAATTACGCTTTATTATAACAAAAAGAATCAGTTCAAATGTGTGGTAAATAAAGTAGTTCCTGAAGATAAAGAAGGCGTAATTGTTGCAGAATTAATGAGTAAAGAAAAGTCATTATTAGAAATAACAGATAGCTTAAATAATGAAGATGAATGGCACGCAGGCAGCGATGAATCCGGAAAAGGAGACTATTTTGGTCCGTTAGTAGTCGCTGCCTTTACGTGCACAATAAAAGATTATCAAAAATTTAATATATACGGAATAAAAGACTCTAAATTATTATCAGATGAAAGAATAAATCTTCTTGCTGAAAAATTATTTTTAGATTATCGTGGACAATACGAATATTTTATTTTAATGCCTGAACAATATAATGAATTATATGCCAAGTTTTCACAATATAAACCCGGTTTAAACGACATGCTTGCTTGGATGCACGCAAAAGTAATTGGAAATCTTTCAAAGCGACATAATTTCAATAAAGTAACAATTGATAAATTTGCTAATGAAAAATTAATTAAATATTATGTAAATAAAGAATCTACTTTAAATTTAAATATTTATACGAAAGCAGAATCAGATTTAACTGTAGCTGCTGCTTCTATTATTGCACGTTATTTGTATGTAAAAAGTTTAGATGAACTCTCTAAAAAATATGGGATTGATTTTTTAAAAGGGGCTTCTAAAAGAGTTAAAGAGCAGAAAATGGAGCTTACAACAGATATTTTGCCATTTGTATGTAAGATGCATTTTAAGTAGAGACTCCCCCCTACCCCCCCTCATAGAGGGGGGTAGGGGGGAGTTCCCTACATTTCCTTAATCTTCTTCCGTAAACATGTCTTTTCCAACACCGCAAACGGGGCAAACCCAATCTTCTGGTAGGTTATTGAAATCGACATTATCATTTTCTTGTGGATCATAAACAAATCCACATGCATCGCAACGGTATTTTTTCATAATAGCTCCTAATAATTTTCTGCTAAAAGCTCAAAATAAGCTTTTGCGTGTTTACATGCTGGGCACTCGTCTGGTGCAGCGTTGTTTTCTGTAACAAAGCCACAGTTCAAGCACTTCCAAGCAACTTTTTCATTTTTATTAAAGACTGTGTTATCTTTAATATTTTGTAGTAGTTTGCTATATCTTTTTTCATGTTTTTCTTCAACTTTTGCAATAAGTTTAAAAACAGTAGCAACGTCAGGATAGCCTTCTTGTTCAGCTGTTGCGGCAAAGTGTGGGTATAAATCCGACCATTCTTCTTTTTCACCGGCGGCAGCATATGATAAATTTTTCATAGTATCTTCAGATAGTGCAACAGGATAGCCCGCGTCATTAAGAATAATAACTTCTTCGTTCATGCCATGTTCTAACAGTTTTTTATAGAAAAGTTTAGCATGTTCTTTTTCGTTATCAGCGGTTTCGATAAAGATATTAGCAATTTGATGATAGCCTTGCTTATTTGCTACTTTAGCATAATAAGTGTATCGCATTCTGGCTTGTGATTCTCCAGCAAATGCTTTCATTAAGTTTAAGGCTGTTTTTGTCTCTTTAAAATTGGACATAGGTTACTCCTTCCAATATATTTACTTTTTCCACAACATATGTAAGTTGCAGAATTCTCTAACTTCAAGAACTTTTTCCATCTTAATTGGGAATTTTGCCGTTGGTTTATCACCCGGTTTAAGTTCTTTTCTAATCACTTTCTTCGCAGTTCTGCACTCGATATAAGCGATGTGGTGTTCCTCTGTCATTGGATGTTCAACGCTGCCAATGTTCACTTGAATAGAATCGCCGTTGTCAATAATTTCAGGAACATGCTTTTCGTTAGCAGCATCGGTAGTGTTTGGTTCAAGCAATGTCATTTCTTCGCCACAGCAGTATAAAGCGCCTGCACCTGAACATACAATTTCTACCAAATTGTTACAGAGTTTACAGTAGTAATTTTCTCTTATTTGCGTCATTTCTACCTCCTTAAAATATAACTTTCATTAATAATTTTGTTACATTCTATTTTTATCTTGACAAATATTCATAAATAATAATCATGTACACAAAATAAACAAAGGAGCAACATCATGAAACTGAAAACTATTCTTTTTATGGCGTTTATACTATTATTTACGCTAAATTGTAGCTCACAGGAGGCTAACACTGTGAAAGTTTTAATGCGAACCAGCATGGGCGATATCGAGTTGGAACTCGATAGAAACATGGCACCGATAACGGTGGATAATTTTGTGGGATTGGCAATGGGAACTAAAGAGTTCACCGACCCAAACACAGGCACACTTACAACACGTAATTTTTACGACGGGTTAATTTTTCATAGAGTCATAAAGGACTTTATGATTCAGGGCGGATGCCCACTTGGCAACGGTACCGGCGGTCCGGGTTACCGTTTCGAAGACGAAACTTATACACGCGGTGAACAAATCACCGGTGTGATTAACAACGAACAATCAGCTTACGCTGTGTATTCTCAGATGATTATTCCTTACCTACAAAGTACTCAAAGTAATGGCGAGGAACCAAATGCTGAATTATTGGAAATAGCAATGCAATGTCAGCAAGAACAAAGCTTTTCACCTATGTACGGACGTGATGTGGCTTTTTTTGAAAGCGTAACAGGTTCAGAACCCGTGTATACACAAGGTGAACTTATCGCTACTGTAGATTATGGTACTATTGCTATGGCGAACTCTGGACCAAATACAAACGGTTCTCAATTCTTTATCGTGACAAATAGAGAAGGTACACCCTGGCTTAACGGCAGACACACTGTTTTTGGACGAGTGACAAAAGGTATGGAAGTTGTTCATGCAATTGAAGATGTCGAAAAGGGAGCAAATGACAGACCACAAACAGAAGTGAGAATAATTTCGGTACGAGTTGAGGATTAATTTGTTTCTGTAGGGAACGCCACTATGCCTGTACGGAACGCATTTATTCGTTCCTAGTTCGGTTGGGTTTTTATGCCTGTACGGAACGCATTTATTCGTTCCTAGTTCGGTTGGGTTTTTACGCCTGTACGGAACGCATTTATTCGTTCCTGCTTCGGTTTGGAACACAATCGAACTAGGAACGAATAAATGCGTTCCCTACAGGCAGAGTGGCGTTCCCTACAGGCAGAGTGGCGTTCCCTACAGGCAAAGTGGCGTTCCCCACAATAAATATGATTTTATATGTCAATAACACGAATAAATAATTCATTTCAAATAATCGATCAAACTTTATTACCCGAAGCTGAGCACTACATAACAATTGAAAACTATGATGTTATGATCGACGCAATAAAAACTCTTAAAATTAGAGGTGCGCCATCAATAGGCATTGCTGCTTTAGCCGCTGCATATCTTGGTGCATTATGTTTAAAAAATGATCCTGATTTTTATAACAAAATGATCGATATTTTGGATAAAATTGAAAATAGTAGACCAACAGCTGTAAACCTCTTTCATGCAACAAATAAGGTTAAAAACATTTTATCAACTAATGCTAGTGATACAACAGAAAAAATCAGCAACCTTGTTGATGAGTTATTCAAATATGAGCTAAACGCTTGCGAGGAAATGGCGGAAGCAGGTTATAACATTATACCCAAGCATATAAACACATTTCTTACTCATTGTAATACTGGATCATTAGCAACCTACGGTTCTGGCACAGCATTAGGTGTTTTAAAAAGAATCGCAAAGCATAGAAATATAGTTGTTTATGTTACAGAAACCCGACCTCTTCTACAAGGTGCAAGACTTACTATCTACGAACTAGAAAAAGAAGGTATTAACTCTGTTCTTATAACTGATAGCATGGCAGCATGGACTATAAAAAACAAAAATATTCAAGCTATTATCACTGGTGCAGATAGAATAGCTAGAAATGGAGACACTGCGAATAAAATAGGAACCTATAATCTTGCTATTATTGCCAAACATTTTAAAATTCCTTTCTATGTTGTTGCGCCAGACTCAACTGTTGACAATAGTATTAACAGCGGAGAAGACATGATTATTGAGGAAAGAGACGCCTCTGAAATAAAATATTTCAACAATAAATTAATTACTATTAAAACTGCAAATGTATTCAACCCTGCTTTTGACATAACACCAGCAGAGTTAATTACGAAGATAATATGCAAACAGTAGTTATAAAAAAACAAACAGATTATAATTTACCAGAAACACTATCAAATATTAATAATATATTTAATATATTTAATTTAGAAGATTTGCTTAAAAACAAAACAAATATTTTAATAAAACCTAATCTTTTAGCTGCGCATCACCCTGATAAAGCTGTTACTACACACCCTGTTATCGTTGAAGCTGTTATCATTGCTTTGAAAAAATTAAATAAGAATATTATAGTAGGTGATAGTCCGGGCGGGACAGTGAAAGCTAGTGTTGTATACGAAGAAACTGGTATTAAAAACATCTGCGATAAACACAATATTAAACTTGTTGATTTTGGAAAAGATGGCATTGTTACATACAAATCGGATATTGTTACTTTATATTTTGACAAGAATATTATTGATGTTGATGCTATAATTAATATTGCTAAAATGAAAACACATTGTTTAATGTTGTACACCGGAGCTGTTAAAAACCTTTACGGAGCTATACCCGGTCTGTATAAATCGGAACTACACAAACTATTTCCTAATCCGAATGAGTTTTCTAAAGTACTTTCTACTATATACAACTATATTAAACCGAAAATAGCTCTTAATATTATTGACGGGATTGTTGGAATGGAAGGTGATGGTCCTTCAGCAGGCAATCCATACCCGTTTGGTATGATTATCGCTGCTGAAAAAGCAACTGCTGCTGATTATGTAGCTTCGAAAATTATGGGTTTTAATTTTGAGAATATTATATATTTAAAACAGAGTTTAAAAGATGACAATATTAATGAAAACGATATTAATATTCATGATTTTAATGATTTTGAGCATAAGAAAGTAAAGATTAAAAGAGTTATTTTTATTAATAAAATTCTTGATAAAATGCCCAGATTAATTAAAAATATCTTAAATTTATATCTTAGCAAATTTCCTAAATTTAAAAAGAACTGTAAAATGTGTATGATTTGTAAAAATTCATGCCCAGTAAAAGCTATTGGCTTGAAAGATAATAAATTGTTTATTGACAAAAATATATGCATTAAATGTTTATGTTGTCACGAAATGTGTCCGGTGGCGGCGATTGATATTTAAGTCAGTAGGGAACGCATTTATTCGTTCCTACTCCCCCCCCCCCCCCCCCCCCTGGGGGGGGGGGGGGGGGGGGGTTTGGGGGGGGGGGTTTTTTTTTTTTTTTTTTTTTTTTTTTTTTGGGGGGGTTTGTT
>Ga0099364_10011560_pt1 | contig 12047 bp, 7 predicted proteins | sample TergutTh196P3_FD_73070 | JGI IMG/M metagenome (GOLD analysis project Ga0099364, IMG submission 73070) | Microcerotermes parvus P3 segment gut microbial communities from Pointe-Noire, Republic of the Congo - Th196 P3 | ecosystem: Host-associated > Arthropoda: Insects > Digestive system > Gut ...
GGGCATAAAATGGATATTGAGCTGTTACGCGAAAGGGCAAGGATAATAAGGCAGGTAAGGGCTTTTTTTGACAGCCATGGCTATCTTGAAACAGACACGCCCCTCCTTGCACCCGACCTTATACCCGAATCCTGCCTTGAAGTTTTTGAAACAGTCTACCTGCCGCCAAAGGGAAGCCGCCTCGAAAAAAAGCCATACTGGCTAATCCCTTCGCCGGAAATCTGGATGAAAAAACTCTTGGCCCGCCACCGCACAAGCCTTTACCAGATATGTAAATGCTTCAGAAACGGCGAATCCTCCGGCCGCTGGCACAGCCCCGAGTTCACCATGCTTGAGTACTACACCATGGAGGCGGACTACAAGGATTCACTGCACATAACGGAAGAGCTTTTTAGGCATTTACTTGGGAAGGAAAGCCGGAGCGATCTTTCTCCTCCCTTCATTCAGATCACAGTGGAAGAAGCTTTCTCCCGCTATGCCGGTTTCGATCTCTACAAGGCCGCTGTCTCACAGGGAGACATGGAAGAAGAAGCCCGCCGCCTCGGCCTAAACCCTCCCGCCGGTCTTCCCGTTCCCGCCCTTTACGACCTGATCTTCATCCATACAGTAGAACCGCATCTAATAATGGAAAAACCCGTCGTCCTGACTGACTATCCAGCTTTCGTCCCCTGCCTGGCAAAAAAAAGCCACGACGGCAATACAGTAGAACGCTGGGAGTTATACGCAAACGGAATAGAACTTGCCAACTGCTTTTCCGAAGAAACCCGCCCCGAAGAAGTACGCCGCTTCTTTGAAAACGAAAAAGCTGAGAAGGAAAAGAGCGCACTAGTCCAACACAAGGTTGATGACGACTACTGGAAGATATTTGACACATTTCCCAACAGGAACTCGTTTCCTAACGGGAACTCGTTTCCTAACGGGAACTCGTTTCCCGAATCGTCCGGTGTGGCCATGGGAATGGACAGGCTCATAATGCTCTTATGCGGAAAAAAAACAATTGACGGAGTTTTACCGTTTCCGATATAAATTTTACCACGAACCACACGAACTTTACGAACTTTTTGTTTCATATTTTTCCTTAGCATCCTGATTATTTTAGCTTTCGGGAAAGAATTAATGTGTGTCCCTGTTCGTGTTGGTTAGTGTGGTTTGTGGTAAAATTCTTCATGTCTTAGTTCGTGGTGGCAGGAGGTTAATGGTAAAAAAATCCCACTCTCCCAATATCAACTCCGCGATCTAATATCGAACCCCAAACTCCAGCGCCTTATCCTTCGCGACAACCGTCAGGCGGCGGAGATTGCTGATCCTGTTAGCGTCTGATGGGTGGGTGCTGAGGAACTGTGGAACGGAGCCGCCGCCCATAGCGCTCATACGCTCCCAAAAGACAACCGCTTCGTCGGGGTTGTAACCCGCAATGGCCATGAGGATAAGGCCGTATTCATCAGCTTCAAACTCGTGGGTGCGGCTGAAGGGCAGGGTGCCGAAAAGCGTAGAACCCACTCCAAAGGCAGTCATGAACAGGGCCTGGGATTCAGGAGAGCTTGAGGCCGTGAGGAGTGAAACCCCCACCGCACCAAGCTGTTGAAGTATGTCGGCGCTGATTCTCTGCTGGCCATGGTTTAAAAGGATATGCGCAATTTCGTGGCCCATTACCACCGCAATTCCGGCTTCAGTTTGGGTTACAGGAAGTATGCCTGTGTAAAAAACAATTTTCCCTCCGGGCATGGCCCATGCGTTGATCGAGTCGTCCTGGATCAGGGTGAACTCCCACTCATAATCTTCCAGGTAACTCGAATAGCCTTCGGAAGAAAGCCACATATGGGCGGCATCAGCCAGCCTGTTCCCGACCCGGTTAAGCATCTCAGCATCCCGGGTACCTCTGACAACCGTGTTCTCCCGTAGAAATTCATCGTACTGTTCAAATGCCATGGGGAAGAGGCTTCGGTTACTCACAAGAGCCATGGTTCTGTTCCCTGTCAGGGGATTGGTGGCACAGGTCGAAAGTAACATCAGAGTGGCTATAAAAATGATAGTAATTATTGATAACTTTTTCATAGATTACATTGTACAGTTAAATACAGGAAAATAAAAGATATTTATTTAATAAAAATGTATAATGAACCATGAAAAAAAGGCGCACCGGACTCTATGGATCAGCTTTTGCGGTGTTGATTTTTATTTTCCTTCTCTCCATGCCCGAGTATCTTTTTGAAGTTTACTATTCACCTGTTGTCTATGATCGGGAGGGACGACTCCTGGGTGCCAGAGTTGCACTGGACGGCCAGTGGCGTTTCCCCGAATCGGACACGCTGAACGAAAAGTTCGTCATTGCTCTTATTGAAGCCGAAGATCACAGGTTCAGACTGCATCCTGGGATCGATCCTTTGGCTGTTGCAAGAGCGCTGGTTCAGAACATCAGGGCGGGGAGGGTGGTCTCCGGAGCTTCCACCATCACCATGCAGACCATACGTCTTTCAAGGAGCCAAAAGTTCGGGGGATCTCCTCCACGGACATTGCTGGAAAAGTTCGTTGAAGCCTGGCTTGCACTCAGACTGGAACTGGGAAGATCCAAGGATGATATTCTTTTGCTTTACGCCGCGAATGCTCCCTTCGGGGCAAATGTGGTAGGTCTTGAAGCCGCTGCCTGGCGCTGGTTCGGAAGGAGCAGCGAAGACCTTTCCTGGGCGGAAGCCGCCACCCTTGCGGTGCTGCCCAACAGCCCCGGCCTGATCCACCCGGGCCGTAACAGGTATGCCCTCGGGCGGAGGCGGGACGCCCTTCTGGAAAAGCTTCATACTAAGGGGTATATTGATACCGAAACCCTCATCCTGTCGCTTGCGGAGAACCTCCCCGGAGAGCCGCTCCCCCTGCCAAGGCTGGCTCCGCATCTCCTTGATCGCCTTGTCCTGGAAGCCGGAGGTGTGGCTGCTTATTCCTCCTCCTCCCATATAGATCCTGATTTTTACATCACCACTATAGACAGGGATATCCAGGAAAGAGCCTCGGATATTCTGAACCGTGCATCGGATCGATTCGCGGAAAACCACATCATGAACGGCGCCTGTCTGATCATCAACACAAGCACGGGAGAAGTGCTGGCCTATGTGGGCAACACGGGAACCAGCCGCACCGGAGAGGCTGGACATGGAAGGGATGTAGACATCATCATGTCCACCAGGAGTTCCGGCAGCCTCCTCAAGCCTTTCCTCTACGCCGCCATGCTGGACGCAGGAGACATACTCCCTTCCTCCCTTGTAAGCGACATCCCCACCCGCATGGGGAGTTTCGCCCCCGAAAACATCACACGCACCTACCTTGGTGTAGTTCCCGCCAACGAAGCCCTGGCACGTTCCCTCAACGTCCCCGCCGCCCGGTCTCTCCGAACCTATGGCGTCGACCGCTTCGCCCGCCTCCTTCGATCGTTAGGACTCACAACCCTTTTCCGTCCCGGTAACGAATACGGCCTCCCCCTCATCCTGGGCGGCGCTGAAGTTACCATCTGGGAAATCACCGCCCTCTACGCCGGCCTCGGAAGAGCCACTGAAGCCTCCCCCAATAGCCCCGTCTATTACCCTCCCTCAGTCTCCCCACAACCCACAACCCACAACCCACAACCTACGACCCACAACCCCCTCTCCCCCGGAGCTGCATGGCTCACTCTGGAAGCTCTGGTTTCGACGGTGCGTCCCGGCGAGGAGGCCATCTGGCAGGAATTCGCCAGCGCGAGAAACATTGCGTGGAAAACCGGCACCAGCTACGGGTTTCGTGATGCCTGGGCCATTGGGGTAACGCCGGACTGGACAGTGGGTGTCTGGATTGGAAACGCCACCGGGGAGGGGAGGGCGGAGCTTCGAAGCGCCGTTACGGCTGCACCTGTACTGTTCGAGATTTTCTCCGCTCTTTCGGCGATGAGCCCGGGCCGTTCCGGGAGCTGGTTTGTTCAGCCTGCAGGAGAGCTTCGGCATATCGAGGTATGCGCCGTTTCCGGGTTTCCGGCGGGAATACACTGCGAAAACTTGCGTTATGCGCAACTTCCGGCTCACGCTCCCGCCGCAAGGCCCTGCCCATTCTGCCGCACGGTGATTCTTAATGAAAGCCTGGATCGCCGCATTGTCCTTGAGCCAGGCTCTGATATTACTGCGGTGGAAAGAAAATGGTTTGTGCTTCCTCCGGCGGAGGAGTGGTATTACCGCCGCTGGAACCTCGATTACAGGCCCCTGCCGCCCTTTTTGGGAGATGGAACCGGTCAGGGGGATATTACACTGGCTCTGTTCAACCCCGAGCCGGACAGTTCCATCTATGTTCCACGCGAACTCGACGGCAGGGACGGAAGGATTGTCTTTTCCGCCGCTCACCGCATTGCCGGCGAAACAATACACTGGCATCTGGACGGTGATTATCTTGGCTCGACAAGTACCTTTCACGAAATGGAATCCCGTCCCCCGCCCGGATACCGCACCCTCACTCTCGTTGATTCCAGGGGAAACACAATAACACGCAGCTTTACTGTTTTATCGGTAGTGGAGTAAGGTGATATACAGGAGAAACAATGTCAAACAAAATTGAAATGAAGAACCCCATAGCTGAGCTTGACGGAGATGAAATGACCCGGATTCTCTGGGCTCTGATAAAGGAAAAACTCATACATCCCTGGGTCAATCTTAAAACAGAATACTACGACCTGGGACTGGAAAACCGGGATGCGACTAACGATGAAGTCACCGCAGAATCCGCAAGAGCAATACAGCGGCTGGGAGTGGGAGTAAAATGCGCAACCATTACGAGTAACGCCGCACGTAAAAAAGAATATAACCTTGAGGTTCTGCATCCCAGCCCCAATGTGACAATCCGGGCCATGCTGGATGGAACGGTGTTCAGGAAACCCATTACTGTGTCCAGCATTAAACCAACTGTCAGCACCTGGAAGAAGCCCATTGTCATAGGCCGCCATGCCTACGGTGATGTATACAAGGCGGTGGAGATGCGTATCCCCGGCCCGGGGAAAGTTGAGCTGGTTTATACTTCCGCCGGCGGCAGCGAGGAACGCATAACGGTAGCGGAAATGAAGGACAGCGGCATTGTCCAGGCAATGCACAATCTGGATGATTCGATTAAGAATTTCGCCAGAGCCTGCTTTCTCTATGCCCTGGACGAAAAACTGCCGGTCTGGTTTGCTGCAAAGGATACGATCCTGAAAACCTACGACGGCCGCTTCGTGGAGATCTTCGATGATATTTATAAGGGAGAATTCCGGGAAAAATTCAGCGAGGCCGGTCTTGACTATTTTTATACCCTCATCGACGACGCCGTGGCGCGGGTTGTTAAGGGAGAGGGCGGCTTTCTCTGGGCCTGCAAGAACTATGACGGGGACGTGATGAGCGACATGGTTGCCAGCGCCGCCGGCAGCCTGGCCATGATGACGAGCGTTCTGGTATCTCCCTCCGGGGTTTTTGAGTACGAAGCCGCGCATGGCACGGTGCAGCAGCATTACTACCGCTGGAAGAAGGGAGAGAAAACCAGCACAAATCCCACGGCTCTTATCTTCGCCTGGACTGGCGCTCTCGCCAAAAGGGGAGACCTGGACGGTACTCCAGAGCTCGTATATTTCGCAAAACGGCTGGAAAACGCCGTGTTAAGTGCCATAGAAGACGGCGAAATGACCAGAGATCTTTTAAGTCTCAAAGATCACGTAGGTCAAAGAGATCCGCAGGGTCAAAGAGACCAAAATGGTCTCAGCAGTCCTGCTCCCCAAGCCGCACTGGATTCCTGGGAGTTTCTTGACGCTGTACAGCGACGGATGATGGATCAATAGGCGGGAACTCTCTTGTACAAAATACGGCCTAAATAGTATATTTAAAAATAAAACGGAGAAAAAATGCCGGAAAAAAGGGTCTACGCAGATTATAATGCCACCACACCCCTCAGAGATGAGGTGAAACAGGCTATGAGGGACAGTCTTGATATATTTGGGAACGCTTCCAGCATGCACAGTTCGGGCCGGCTTGCCCGAAGCAAGGTTGAAGAAGCCCGCAGGGCAGTTGCCGCGCTTTTGGGAGCTTCTCCGGAAGAGATCACCTTCAGTTCTGGCGGCTCGGAATCAAACAATACCATTTTTGAAACCGTTAGGCGTCTGGCAGGTTATCCCGGCGGTAAACCAATGATTGAAGACAGAGATGAAATTATCATCTCGGCTATTGAGCACCCCTGTGTTTTTAATTCGGCGGAGTATACAAAAAGCCTGGGCTGCAAGGTGCACATTATCCCCGTCGACGAAACCGGAAAACTGAAGATGGACGCTTTCCGGGCGGCGCTGGGCAGCAAAACGCTTTTTGTTTCCATCATGATGGCAAATAACGAAACAGGCACCGTTCAGGACATAAAGGAAATTACCCGCCTGGCAAAGGACGCCGGGGCCCTGGTGCATTCAGACGCGATTCAGGCTGTGGGGAAGATCCCTGTTAATGTTTCCGGCCTTGGTGTAGATTACCTGACCCTCTCCGCCCATAAAATATACGGGCCCAAGGGAGTGGGAGCTCTTTATATAAGGAAGTCCGGCAAAGGAATAAAAACGCCGTTCATGCCCCTGATACTCGGGGGTCATCAGGAAGAGGGGCTTAGGGCAGGAACCTACAATAACGCAGGCATTATTGGGCTTGGAAAGGCGGCGGAACTGGCGAAGAAGGATCTGGATACATATTATAAAAAAACATCCGCTCTCAGAAACAGGCTTAAAGAGGGGCTTATGGGAGCTATTCCCAATATTATTATGAACGGCCATGCAGTGGAAACTCTTCCCAACACCCTGAATGTTTCATTTCCCGGTGCGGAAGGAGAGGCCATACTGCTTTCCATGGACATTGAGGGAATAGAAGCTTCCACAGGGTCGGCCTGTGCGTCGGGGAGCTTAGAGCCGTCACATGTGTTAACTGCTATGGGGGCCGGGCCGGAACTGGCACACGGCTCAATACGGTTCAGCCTGGGCTGGCAGACAACCGAAGATGATGTTGATTATATTGTGAAAACACTGCCGCCCATCATCAAAAGACTGAGGGAAATGTCTACAATAAAAGCCTAATGCATTTATAACGAAGGAGAAAATATGTCTGATTGGTTATACTCGGAAACTGTAAAGGATCATTTTACCAAGCCAAGGAATGTACTTTTGGAAGACGAGTCCGCTTTTCAGCCTGACGGCAGGGGTCTAACAGGAAATATTAAGTGCGGAGATCAGATGCTGATGCTCCTCAAAATAAATGATGATATCATCACTGATGTACGCTGGAAGACTTACGGCTGCGCCAGCGCCATTGCATCTACCAGCGTGTTATCTGAGTTAATCAAGGGAATGAACATCAAAGATGCCTACGAAATCAAGCCGCAAGACCTCGTGGACAAGCTTGGAGGTCTTCCCGATTACAAGATCCACTGCTCCGTGTTGGGCGACAAGGCAATGAGAGCGGCCATAGATGATTATCTTTCAAAACACGGCAGGGCAGGGGAGTTCAAGGAAGCCTCCACAATTATCTGCTCCTGTCTGGATATCACTGACAAGGACATTGAAAAAGCCTTTATGGACGGCTCAAGGAGCTGGGAACAGCTTCAGATGGCTACGAAAATAGGTACAGTCTGCGGCGGATGCAAGAGCAAAGCCATGGAGCTGCTCCACGGCCTCTCCCACATATATGGTCATTAGGCGATTTTCTGAAAGTAATTCCTGTCTGTCTATAAGGTCAAAGCCGCCGGAGTAAAATCCAACAGGTCAAGTATTTCCCGCTTTTCGTCCACTCCAGGATATACTTCCTTCAGCGCGAGGCCCTTGGGTGTCAGTTGAAAAACGCATCTTTCTGTAACATAGATGACATTCTGCCCCCGCCTTATAGCGTTCTTTGCCGAGAAACTTATCGCGGTGATTTCCTTTTTGAATTTCCTGACACTGCCTTCCTCTTTTATCGTTACTTTGCCGTCTTCCCTTACGGCAACAAGCCCCTTGGTTGTAAAACTCATACAGAACACAATATTTTTTGTGGCATGGATGATATTGGCAAATCCGCCTATTCCCGAATAATTTTTATTAAGCTTATGAACATTTATATTGCCTTCCCAGTCGGCCTCCAGTCCGCCCAAAAAGCAGATATCAAGGCCGCCGCCGTCATAAAAATCAAACTGGGTTGCCTGATCGCAGATCATGTCCGCGCCGATGGTAGCTCCGAAGGCAATGCCCGGCGCCGGAAGCCCGCCAATACCGCCGGCCTCGACGGTAATTGTTATATCTTTTAAAATGCCTAACTTTGACGCATATCTCCCCACATTTTCCGGAAAGCCTATGCCAATGTTGACTATCTGTCCTGGGCGGAGTTCCCTTGCGGCCCTCTCTCCCATGATATCCCCTGATATGTCTCCCGTGTCCGGCTTGGAATACTTGCTTGCGGCTATCTTGGTGATATAGTAATCCATTTGAGTGGCCGGCACATGAACATCACCCGACAAAGCCGGGTTGTAGGGAATCACCTCCGGAGGATTTTCGCATACCACAATATAGTCAACCAAAATCCCAGGGATGATCACATTGCGCGGCCTGGCAAACATATGGCTCACCTTTTCTACCTGCACAATCACCTTGCCCCCGTTGCGCTTGGTCGCCTGTGCCATGGCCAGGGCGTCTACGGTTAGATATTCCTTCTCGAAAGATATATTGCCGTTTGGATCGACAGTAGTCCCCTTGATAAATGCCACATCTATTTTAGGCGTATGAAAAAGAAGATAGTCCTTCCCGTCGATTTCGTGTACTTTGACGATTTCTCTCTTTGATATATCATTCAGGGCGCAGGTATCGATCCGGGGATCAACAAAAATACCTACCCCCACCTCGCTCAGTATCCAGTCCTTGCCGGAAGCTGCAGCTCTCACCGAATGGGACAGAAGTCCCAGAGGCAGACAGTAAGCCTCGATTTTATTATCCAGCGCCGCCTTCACCGTGGCAGGCATGCTGTTGTAATGGCTGGCTATAACTTCCCGCACAGCTCCGGCCTTCACGCTTCGATCCATGTAACGATCCTCGTCCCAGGCCCCCAACCCCCCCGTGCAGAAAACACGCAGTTCCCTCGGAGAACCTGTCCTGACAAACCTCTCATACAGGGCATCCTGAAGCGCCTCAGGATTCGACAGCGCTAAAAATGAATTGACCGCCACACAGTCCCCGTCCCTGATATACCCTACCGCTTTCTCTGCCGAAATAATCTGAAACATATTGCCTCCGGTTATTTAATTTTAATGTACGGAGGAGGTGATGCCAAGATCGATCATCGAATTATTTCGTGCCATTCGATGATTACCAAGATTGATCATCGAATTACACTAATTTATACGAATTATACTAATTAAATTTTTTAGTAATTATTCGTTTTAATTCGTGCCCATTCGATGATAGATTTTTAGTTGGAGCGTTCCGACTAAAATTCATTTATTTTACCTAAAATACTTGATTTCTCCAAAAAATGTATTATATTAGATATATGAATACTTTAACTGCCATCAATAACTATCCTCTGGACTATGCCGATTCTAATGACCCGGTAGAGCTTGATAGAGGGGTTCGGAGTGCCATAAGGGGTGTCGGTCTTTCGATTCTGACCATAAGTCTTACACTGGCCAGAATCAAATCTGAGAAGCTTTTTTTGGATTTGGGCTGGAAAAACATGACCGCATATATCGAAGGCCTCAGTAAAGATACCAAAAGCGATAGGGGAAATGTGTTTAGCTGGCTAAAAATAGGTGAAACATATATAAAGCACAGGGACGAACTCGAAAAAATCGGCTTTTCCAGCGGAGATAGCCCCACAAAACTGCCCTATCTGGAGCGGGCACTGGAAAATGCGCCGAAAGAAGAGGTTTATAACAAGCTCATGACCATGTCCGTACGCGATTTCAAGAAATTTGCCAAGTCCGGTAAGGAAAAAAGCGTTGAGGCTCCTCCGTTTTGGGAGATACGCGGAAACATCCTCTACATAGAGGGAAAGAGAGCAATAATCCTAAACACGAACCTTGGCAGTAGTACCACCAACATGCTGTTGTCCGCAATCGGTGCCGCCTGCCGCGCTCTGGAACGGAAGGGATATCTGGTAGCGGTTCATCTAAAAACCTGGAAAGAAGTTGAACTCTTCGAGCACCCAGCCAGACGAATCAGATCGATGATACAGCGAAGGTGAAGCCCGCCCTCGAAAAGCATGGGTGACAGCCTCTTCTCACTAAGGAGCTCACGAAGGACACGAGGGAGCTGGCAATTGCTGGGTAATTTATTTTAGCTCTTTGTGTTCTTAGTGAACTTAGTGAGCTTTCCTGACCACTCTAGAGTGGTCAGGTTTGAGAGATGAATTGACCCGCTTCAGAAAGGGCCCTGTAAAAGCGGGCGGAGAATATCAGGTGCTGGATGAGGGGGTCTTTTTCGTTAGCGGAAATTTCAGCTTCCCAGCCGTCTGTCTCGGGGAATAGAAAGCCGACTATGTCTTTTACGCTGCTATCTTTGATGTGATCGTTGGCACGGTCAAGAGTTTTCAGGGCTTTTTCTTTTTCTCTTTCGTCAAGGCGGTTATGCTTGTTTCTGGTGATTGCCTTCTCCGCTGCTTCCGCTGCGCCGAGGGAAAAACTATTTATTTTTTTTATTCCGTCAAACAGATTGGTTTTTGCTTTTTCATATTTTTTTTCCCTGTCAAGAGATTCTTCCGGGGAGTTATATGCCTTTTCAGTTTCTTTGAAAACCTTGTCAAAAATTGCGTTTATTTCGTCCCGGCGTTCTCTTAGGGACAGAAGTTCATCTAACGGAGCGGTTTCAAGGCCTTTTATTGCAAGACCCTCTTCGGAGAGGGAGAAGTTCCTGACGTTTTTGTGAAGCTCAAAACGGCTTTCGAACCAGGAGGCATAGAGGGAGAGGCGCTTGTCGGTTAGGACATTGCCGCCGCCTTGACGTTTCGCCTGAAAGGGCTGGCCGTCCCTTAGCGCACGGATGTTCCAGGTCTCGGCGGGAGAAAATCGTGAGGACTCGGCGTGGGATCTTTCCTCAAAAAGCGCGCCCTTAAAGTGGGTTTTGAGTCCGGGAAATGAAAGGTCGAGTCCCGCTATCCAGATTATGTTAGTGCCCAGAAGGCGTGAAAAATCCCATGCGCTGGTTGCCACCGAACCTCCGGCGCCCATGTCTCCTTTGGGACCAACCTGATCTTCGATGAACCGCCCCAGCGGAAAAAAGGAACCCGAAAGAAAAATCCCTCCAACATTATGCCTGAGGCAGGGAGGGTAAACGGCGGACTCTGTGATCATGCGAGTTCTAAGGGTTCCGGTTTCCGGATTATATGTGCGGTCAAGATGACGGAAATTCCAGTATTGTGGATCAACTGAAACTACAAAATCCGGCTCAATTCCCCGGGCCAAAAGAAAACGGAGGCTTGTGTCAACCGCAACGATCACACAGCGTTTATATATTTCGCCGAGAACTGGAGCGGCAGCGTCAAGCGTGGGGCCTGCGGCGGCAAGAAGCACGGGAATGTTTTTACCCGACAGAATCCCTTCAAGGCAGGATATGCCAGGAAAATCCCGCACGGCGTCAAGATTCTTCAGCAGATTTTTCACCCAGCGTTTTCCGAAGCGTTTCTGAGTTGCCCTGTTCACATTTGTTCTTGTGTTCCAGGCCGCTATCCTGTCTTCCGCTCCGGAATACCACTCCCTGTCCAGACCACAGAGGGCCTGATTTCTTATTATGACTGGAGGGCTGCCGGGAGTGTACCTGAAAAGTGAAAGAGCGCCCGTAACATCCTCGCCTGTGCCGCCCAGAACAAAGATGAGCCCCTTATGTGAAAGCAAGCCCCCAAGATCCCTGGTCTCCATTGCCTTTATAATTATTTCCGGGTATTTTTCAATCACAATTATTGGTTTTGAGGGATGTTTCCGGGCAAGAGCTTCCGCGGCATATCCAAGACCGAACCCAAGAATCAGTGAAGGGTCTTCATCCGCATTACCGCCAAAAGCCGCCTCACCAAGCCGTTCCGCCTCACGCCGGG
>Ga0099364_10011561_pt1 | contig 12047 bp, 10 predicted proteins | sample TergutTh196P3_FD_73070 | JGI IMG/M metagenome (GOLD analysis project Ga0099364, IMG submission 73070) | Microcerotermes parvus P3 segment gut microbial communities from Pointe-Noire, Republic of the Congo - Th196 P3 | ecosystem: Host-associated > Arthropoda: Insects > Digestive system > Gut ...
GGTCGGTCTTACCGGATATCCGCAAGCGCTACAACCGGTCATAGTAGCTTTGGAAATAAAGTCTTCCTAATCATATCCTGAATGAGACATTTCTTCATCAAACTCGTAACTGCTCAATGAAACATTACATTTTTCGCATTTATCATACGCTTCGGGATTGTCCCATCCACAATTTTTACATCTCATCAATGTATTGTTTATTAGATTGTTAAAAAATCAATTGACAGCTGTTGTTGAGGCTCCGCCGTACTGCATTCGCGGCTCCGCCGTACTGCGTTCACGGCTTCGCCGTACTGCATTCGCGGCTCCGCCGTACTGCATTCGCGGCTCCACCGTACTGCATTCGCGGCTCCACCGTGTTGCGTTTGCGGCTTCGCCGTGTTGCATTCGCGGCTTCGCCGTGTTGCGTTTGCGGCTTCGCCATGCAGGAAAATACTTCGTTATACTATAATTTAATCGTTGCCGCATCAATGAATTTTGCCTTTTTGAGGGCGGTTTTCAACTCTTCCGATTCCGTAAAACGGACATTCAGTTTCTTGATTTTGGAGGCGTTTACTTCCGCTTCGGTATCCGAGCCTGTGGCGCTTGCCGTCAGTCGAAAAGACCCTAAAGAGCCTAACTGTACCGTTTTGCCGTTCAGGAGTTGTGTCGTTGCTACTTTGAATAATTGCGATACTGCCATTTCTGCTTCCTTGGGATTCAACGTTGTTTCGTCAGCCAAAAATTGGGCTATTTCGCGTTCTTTTACTAATCCTGTACTCTTTAAGAGCGGATACCAGCGTTTGGGTGCGGTCACATCGCTCGGATTGCCGCGTTGCGTTTTGTTGTAAATAAGTGACATAGTTGTCTATATTAAAGGTTCGTTAAATTTCGACAATCAAAGTGGTATGTCAGTAAAAAGCGATTATGCTTTATGCTTGAAAAAATCATTCATAAACAAGTTGATAAGTTTTTTTAAATTAATTTTGAAAAGAACTGATAATATAAAAAAATAGTATTATTTTTGTCGAAATTTAACGAACCTTTAATTTAGACAGGATCTCTACGTACTTGATTGACAGATTACTTAGTTAAGTATATAAGGGCATTTCCAAAAACCCCTTACGTCACCCTGAATTCGTTTCAGGATTTTCTTTGCTTTCAGGAGATTGCGGATCAAGTTCACAATGAAGGAAGTGTAATAAACCTGGCACCCAGACACAGCGATCTCTCCATCAGTGTTACATTTTACAGTAAAAAATCATGTTTATTATTCCCTGTTTTTTAATAATTTTGTAATTTTGCCGCTATTATTGAATGATGACGATGTTAAATGACATATATAAACGGCTGGCAGGGCTTATTATTAAACCAGGTGAAACATGGGAGGAATTAAGCCGGCAAGAGGAGAAACAGGAAATGTTTCTGTCGCGTTTTATTTATCCTGTGCTGGGAATTATTACTTTGTCGGCATTTTTGGGTATCTTGTTTACACGCAAGGAGTTTGATTTTGAAGTTGCATTAAAAATCACTCTGCGTACGCTGATTTCGGTTGCAGGAGGTTTTTTTCTGGGCGCTTACCTCCTGTATGAAGTGTGGAAAAATGTTTTCAAGCAGCCGAAAAATGCGGAGTTATGCCGGCTTTTTGTAGGTTATTCGTCTTCGTTAATGTTTGTTTTAAACATCGTTACGGCATTGTTGCCTGAGTTTTTCTTTCTTCAAATCCTTGTTTTGTATACAGTTTATATTATATGGGAAGGCTCTGCCTTTTTTATGAAAGTGAAAGAAGAAGTACGGTTGAAATTTACTGTTATTGCATCATTGATCGTGACAATAACTCCTTTCGTGATTGAACAGGCGCTGCGTATGCTGATGCCCGGATTTCGAATATAACAGTTAATAAGTTGTGGGTAAAGAAAAAATAAGTAATCATATTACGATAAAGAATAAACGGGCGACTTTTGATTATGAGTTGCTCGAAACGTTTACTGCCGGTATTGCACTGACCGGGACGGAGATCAAATCAATCCGTTTGGGCAAGGCAAGTCTGGTAGATACGTATTGTATCGTTGAACGGAAAGAAGTATGGGTAAAAAATATGTATATCGCCGAATATTTTTACGGCACGTATAATAATCATTCAACTCGCCGCGACCGAAAATTGTTGCTGAACAGAAAGGAGATACGAAAAATTGACGTGGCTGCAAAAAACAGCGGCTTTACAATTATTCCAGTCCGTTTGTTTATCAATGAACGTGGATTGGTAAAGATCGTCATTGCCATTGCCAAAGGAAAAAAGGAATACGATAAACGTCACGCCATCCGCGAACGGGATGAGTTGCGGGAGAGATTTAGAGTGTAGTGGTTAGTGGTTAATGGTTAATGGTTAATGATTAATAAAAAGTTAGAAGAGCGGATTTTAATTCTCGACGGAGGGCTGGGTACGATGATACAGGGATTCCAGCTGTCAGAAAAGGATTACCGGGGCGCAAGGTTTGCCGATCATCCCATTGCGTTGAAAGGGAATAATGATTTGTTAAATATCACACGTCCGGATATTATTTGCGCCATACAACGCCAATACCTCGAAGCAGGCGCTGATATTTGTACGACCAATACTTTCAATGCGAACTTCATATCTATGGAAGACTATGGTTTGCAACACCTTGTACGGGAAATAAACCTCGAAGCGGGAAAACTGTCGCGAGCGTTAGCGGATGATTTTATGCGCCAGTATCCTGAAAGGACTGTTTTTGTCGCCGGCTCCATTGGTCCGACTAACAAAACCGCTTCAATGAGTCCGGATGTGGGCGACCCTGCCCGGCGCGCTGTATCATACATGGATTTATACCATGCCTGTTATGAGCAAATTGATGCATTAATTGATGGAGGAATTGATGTTATCCTGTTCGAAACGACTTTTGATACGTTGAATGTAAAAGCCGGTTTAGACGCTGCCTTACAGGTTTTAAAGGATAAAAACCACCCCTTGCCGATCATGCTTTCACTGACGCTGTCCGGCAAAGGCGGACGTACTTTCTCCGGTCAGACCTTATCTGCCTTCCTTGCTTCTGTTCAACATGTTCCGCTATTGAGCGTCGGGTTAAACTGCTCGTTCGGCGCTTCGGAAATGAAACCTTTCCTGAAAGAATTAGCCAGTATCGCACCTTATTATATCAGCGCTTATCCAAACGCCGGTTTACCGAATCAGTCAGGACAGTATGACGAGACGCCAGAAAGCATGGCTGCGAAGATGAAAGAATTTGTGGATGAAGGGCTTGTGAATATTATTGGCGGTTGTTGCGGAACAACGCCGGCACATATCGCTCAATTCCAGGCATTAGTCAAAGGAGCAAAACCGAATCAACCCGTCGCAAAAACCAACACTCTATGGCTTTCCGGTCTCGAATTGCTCGAAGCGAAACCGGAAAATAACTTTATCTCCATCGGCGAACGGTGTAACGTGGCAGGCTCGCGCAGGTTTTTACGTTTGATCAAAGAGGGAAACACCGAAGAAGCGCTTGCCATTGCCCGCCGTCAGGTGGAAGACGGCGCCCGGGTGATAGATATCAATATGGATGACGGACTGTTGGATGCCGTCCGAGAAATGACCACTTTTTTGAATCTGATAGCCTCCGAGCCAGATATTGCCCGTGTACCAGTGATGATTGATTCGTCTAAATGGGAAGTTATCGAACAGGGATTGATGTGCGTTCAGGGGAAAAGCATTGTCAATTCGATAAGCCTCAAAGAAGGTGAAGCATTGTTTTTGGCACGTGCCGGACGGATCCGTCAATTGGGCGCTGCTGTCGTAGTGATGGCTTTTGACGAACAGGGACAAGCCGATACTTACGAACGAAAAATTGAAGTATGCCGACGGGCTTACCGGTTGTTGACCGAACGGGTTGGTTTTCCGCCGCAGGATATTATTTTCGATCCGAATGTCCTCGCTATTGCAACCGGAATGGCTGAGCACAACAGCTACGGGCTTGACTTTATTCGTGCTGTCGCCTGGATCAAACAACATTTACCGGAGGCTAAAGTAAGTGGGGGCGTCAGCAACCTGTCGTTTTCGTTCCGCGGAAATAATTATGTGCGGGAGGCCATGCATGCCGTTTTCCTGTATCATGCCATACAGGCAGGAATGGATATGGGAATCGTCAATCCCTCATCTGCCATGATGTATGAAGATATTGAGCCTTCTTTCCGTACTTTATTGGAAGATGTTATCCTGGCGCGCCGACCGGAGGCAGCCGACGAATTAATTGAATATGCACAACAGAACACACATCAGAACGTTCCGGAAACATCGAAAAAAACGAACGATACCTGGCGCGAACTGCCAGTCAACAAGCGATTGGAATACGCCTTGATCAAAGGAATCAGCGAGTATCTGGAAGCCGATTTGCAGGATGCTTTACCACTCTACGACAGGGCTGTACAAATCATCGACACTCCTCTGATGAATGGGATGAACCGGGTCGGCGAGTTGTTCGGCGAAGGCAAAATGTTCCTTCCACAGGTCGTCAAGACAGCCCGTACGATGAAAAAAGCGGTAGAGTTTTTGCAACCGTATATCGAACGCGAAAAATCTGCTTCCGAAGCATCCAAAGCCGGTAAAATCGTGTTTGCCACAGTCAAGGGCGATGTGCATGATATCGGCAAGAATATTGTTTCCATCGTACTGACATGCAATAACTACGAAGTAATCGACCTTGGGGTCATGGTTCCGGCAGAAAAAATCATCGAAGCGGTCGTTCGTGAAAAACCGGATTTGTTGTGTCTTTCCGGATTGATTACGCCGTCACTGGATGAAATGATTCATGTGACGAAAGCAATGCAAAACGCAGGTCAGGAAATCCCAATCCTGATTGGTGGCGCTACCACATCAAGAATCCATACGGCGCTAAAGATTGCGCCTCATTACGATTATCCGGTCGTACATGCAACCGACGCATCGCAAGGTCCGTTGATTGCCTCCCGTCTGTTAAATCCTTCAACGGAAGAGCAATATAGTTTTGAATTAAATAAAGAATACGAAAGGCTGCGTACTTTGTCAGGGCAACAAAAAGAACGATTGATCTCCCTCACCGAAGCCCGCGCAAACAGACCTTTGATTGACTGGACATCATACATTCCTGCTATTCCTGCCAGGAAAGAGGTACAGGATGTTTGTTTTCCGCTAAATATTATCATTCCATACATTAACTGGTCGTATTTTTTTACGGCTTGGGGGTTGAGTGGGCGTTATGATTCGCTATTGCAATTTAGTTTTCAGTTTGGTTCTCAGAATTTAGATGAACGTATTGGTATGCTGTCCCAATCATCAGACATTGAAGAATGTTATGCCTCATGGATTGCGCAATGGTCCAAAGACGAACAAACAAAAGCTAAAGAAGCAGTAAAACTGTTTCAGGATGCACAGGTTTTGTTGCGTGAATTGACGGTGAATCAGGTAAAATGCCGTGCACGCTATGGTTTTTTTGAGGCGGTAAGCGAGGGGGACGATATTCTTTTGAACAAAGGTGAAGAACGGATTCCAACATTGCGTCAGCAGTTATTCAATGACAGGAATGTATATCGCTCTTTATCAGACTGTATCATGCCAGATTCCAAAGGATGCGCAGATTATATGGGCGCTTTTGTGGTGACAGCCGGAACCGGATTTGAAGCCTGGATGAAACGGTTTGAAAAAGAAAAAGACAGTTACCGCCAAATATTGCTCCAAACTTTAACTGACCGGTTGGTGGAAGCATCCTCCGAATACCTTCATCAGTTGGTTCGCAAAGAATTTTGGGGTTATGCTGCCGACGAATCCGTATCTATCCCCGATTTATTCAAAGGAAAATACCAGGGTATCCGTCCGGCAATCGGGTACCCTTCCCTACCCGACCAAAGTATCATCTTTACATTGGATAAATTGCTGCAATTCGACAAAGCAGGCGTTCGGCTGACAGAAAACGGCGCCATGGCGCCTTCGGCAACAGTCGCCGGACTGTATTTCGCCCACCCTGCTGCACGGTATTTTATGATTGGAAGCATTTCCGAAGAACAATTACAGGATTATGCCACCCGCCGCCGGGAATCTATAGAGAAAATCAGGAAGTTTTTAGCGTCAATTATTCACAGAATCACATAATTTCCACAGCATTAACACATTTGCAGACTGAAATAAACATAAAGATATGTGAATTTTAAAATATCTGTTATGTTAAATTTCATTCTATTCGTTTATCCGAACGAAGATAGAGGTAACTTATGTTTAAAGAAGTTTGGTAAATACCCTTATCGCCACTTAGTTTGAATCCCTGTTCGAGGAAGGGCAATGCTTTTTTCAGACAGTTCAATCCTTTGCGGGTTTCGGCTGCGCGTCGTGATTGCTCGTCGAAAGGAATGGTTTCTAATATTTCAACAGCTTGATTATAATACAAAGAACCCAGGCTATAGTATGCTTTATGGGATTGCTTGTCGCTTTTGATGGACTGTTTGTAATATTTTATCGCCTTAGCGGTTTCCTTTTTCTGTTCAGCTATTCCTCCAAGTGCAAGATAGAGGTTTGAGATGTTCGCTTTGTCTAATTTGAGTAATTTTTCCAATGGCAGGCGAGCGTTATCCGCATCACCTTCTGATAGAAAGAGATCAGCTTCTGTGTAGAGTTGTGCAATCTGTTCCTGTTGCGTTTTGTTTTGTGCAATCAAAGTGGATCCCATGGAAAGAATCAGGAACCAGGTCAGCAATCGTTTCATCGTTCAATGTATTAAAAATGTTAGTATTATCGAATATTGGCAATTGAGATAATATCGGCAAAAACACCTGCGGCAGTTACTTCGGCGCCGGCTCCGTAGCCTTTGATAATCATGGGAAATTCATGATAACGTTCGGTCGTGATCAGGATGATATTGTTGCTTCCTTCCAATTCGTAAAAAGGATGATGGCTGTCTACTTCCATCAGTCCTACTTCGCACGTACCGTTTTCCATCCGGGCTACAAATCGCAGGCGTTTGTTTTGAAGCGCTAACTGTTTTCGTTTTTCCTCAAATTCCCGGTCTAAATGATGGATTTGTTTCCAAAAATTCTCTATCGAGCCTTTAAAATAACTGTCGGGGATAAAAAGTTTCTTGACAACATCCGCCTGTTCCAATTTGTACCCTGCTTCCCGTGCCAGAACAACAAGTTTGCGGATCACATCCGTTCCACTTAAATCAATACGGGGATCGGGTTCGGAATATCCAGCTTCAAAAGCCATCCGGATCGCTTGACTCAGTTGAATATTTTCACTGATCGTATTGAAGATATAATTGATCGTGCCTGAAAAGACGCCTTCAAATTTGAGGATATGATCCCCGCTGTTCATCAGGCTATTCATTGTATTAATAATTGGCAGCCCTGCTCCTACATTGGTTTCAAACAGGAATTTAATATCCCGCTTGCGCGAAATCTCTTTTAATATTTTATAATTCGCATAAGATGAAGAGGCTGCAATCTTATTAGCTGCTACGACAGAGATATTTTTATTGAGAAAAACTTCGTACAGTGATGCGATTTCATCGCTTGCAGTACAATCCACAAAAACCGAATTGTATATATTCATTTGCAGAATTTCGTCACACAGTTTGGCAGGCGATGTCTCTGATCCATTTGTTTCCAATTCTTTTTGGTAATTATTCAAATCTAACCCTTCTCTGCGAAATATCATGCGATCAATATTGGCAATGCCAACCACATTCAACTTGAGTCTGTTTTGTTTCATCAGTTTAGGTTGTTGATGCTGAATTTGTTCCAATAACTGTCCTCCAACGGTACCTGTTCCGGTCAGAAAGATATTGAGGACTTTGTATTCCGAAAGAAAAAACGAGTCGTGAATGGAATTTAAAGCTTTACGCAAATATTCCCGTTTTATAACGAATGAAATATTGATTTCGGAAGCGCCCTGCGCACAGGCAATTACACTGATTCCTGCCCGTCCCAGCGTGCCAAACAATTTGCCGGCAATACCTGGGGTATGTTTCATACTTTCACCTACGATGGCAACGGTAGCTAAGTCTTTTTTGACGATCATATCATTGATTTCGCCCTGTGATCGTTCCAGCGCAAATTCTTCGTTCAATACCCTGGCAGCTAAATCAGCGTCTTCTGTTCTTACTGCTATGGTGGTATTGTTTTCGGAGCTGGCTTGTGAAACCATAAACACACTGATTCCGTTTTGAGCTAAAGCTCTAAAAATACGGTGATTGACCCCAATAACGCCTACCATACCCAAACCTTGAACAGTCACTAAACAGGTATCATTGATAGATGAGATTCCTTTGATTACGGATTTGTTTTGACCTGCATGATATTCATTTGAAATATAAGTTCCCGGCACATCCGGGTTGAATGTGTTCCGAACCCGGATGGGAATATTTTTGTGATATACCGGATAAATCGTAGGAGGATAGATCACTCTGGCTCCGAAATTACATAACTCCATAGCTTCGATAAAAGACAATCTGTCAATCACATATGCAGAACTAATTACTTTCGGATCGGCAGTCATAAACCCGTCCACATCCGTCCAGATTTCTAAAATGGAGGCATCTAATGCGGCTGCCAGGATGGAGGCCGTATAGTCGGAACCGCCACGCCCCAGATTGGTAATTTCTCCGCTTTCCTTATTTGATGAAATAAAACCGGGTACCAGTGCTACGTTGGGAAGTGACTCGAATGTCTCTTTAATCAGGCGATTGGTCGATTCGAAATCGACGATATGTTTATCGAATTGTTTGACAGTCTTGATAAAATGACGTGAATCGTATAATTTGGCGTCTTTGATCACATGGGAAATGATATAGGATGAAAGGCGTTCGCCGTAACTGACGATGGTATCGGATGTTTTCTGTGAAAGGTCTTTAATCAGATAGACGCCCTTGAAAATATTCTCAAGTTCATCAAGCATTGTTGTCGTGCGTTCGAGCACTTTGCTTTGTTCAACTACGGGAACAATATCTTTAATGAGTGTCAAGTGACGGGTGACCATTTCATCTAATCCATCCTGATAGGCTATATCACCTTTTGAAGCTATTTTTGAGGTGTGCAATAACTGGTCTGTGATGCCTCCCAGGGCAGATATGACAACGATTACGGGTTCATCAATTGCCTCTACAATTTTCTTTACATTTAAAACACTTTTTACGGAACCAACAGACGTTCCGCCAAACTTTAATACTTTCATCTGATCTATAACTAATTTTTGCGGTGCAAATATAGGGAAATTTTGATAATTAAATATAATATTCATTGACATACATAAAAGATATTGTAATTTTGCAGTCAAATTTGTGTAAAGAAAAAGAAATGAAAGAGTGTATTTTTGTAAAGAGAAAATTTGGTATTGCATTGCATATTAAATTGTTGTATATCAGTCTCTTTATCGCCACCATAGCACAGGCGCAAACCAAAGAGATTACCATCCTTGCAGTAAACGACATGCACGCTGCCATCGACCGTTTTCCCCAGTTTATCGCTTTGGTGGACAGTATGCGAACCATATATCCCGACCTGTTGCTTTTTGCGGTAGGCGATAACCGCACAGGCAATCCGGCCAACGACATGCACCCACATTCCTATCCGATGGTGGCATTGATGAACAGGGCGGGGTTTCATCTTTCTGCCGTAGGCAATCATGAGTTTGACGATAGTGGGATTGACGGTTTTCGCAGTATGGTCAACAATTCCAATTTCAGGTATGTAGGCGCCAATATGTATACGCCCGATACAATGCGCCTGCATGTAGAGCCTTACAAAATATTCGACATTGGCGGTATACGGATCGGAGCGCTTGGGCTTTTACAGACAGGTATTAACGGATTGCCCGACAGCCATCCCGACAACCTCAAAAATATCACGTTTCGGCCATGGGAACAAGTCGCCGAACAATACAGTTGGTTACGCGATCAATGCCACGTCTTTCTTTTGATCGTACACGAAGCATACGAACTATGCGTTAAATTTCTCTATCAATATCCGTATGCCGATGTGCTGATTGGCGGGCATTCGCACACACGCATCGATTCCACCGAGTTGCACAACGGGGTGATGATTACGCAGGCGGGATCAAGCCTGAGATACGTCACCCATATCACGCTGCAAGTGACCGATGGAATCGTTACACACAAGGAATCGAAACTGTTAGACGTCGATGCTTTTTCGTGCCGGGATGATGAGACACAGGCGATGGTAGATGATTTTAACAACAACGATGCGCTTCAACGGGTACTGACGCAAGCCATCACCGATTTCAGCAGTAACGAGGAGTTGGGTTATATGATGATGGACGCTATCCGCATGGAAACAGGCGCAGACGTTGCTATTCATAACCCCGGAGGCGTTCGTATCAGAACGTTCCCGAAAGGTCCCATCACCGTACGCGATATCTATATTATTGACCCGTTCAACAACGAAGTCATCGAATACAATCTGACAGGCGAAGAATTGCTACGGCTGATGGAAGCAGTATATGTCTCCCAATACAATCAGCCCCCTTTTGTATCGGGAATCACTTACGAGATGGAATTATACCCCCAGGGGCAGATAAAGAACCTGGATGTAAAATTAACCGACGGTTCCCGTATCAATCTGCAAAGAAATTATAAAGTGGTGATCAACAGTTATCTGTCAGCCGTCTGCCAATTCGAGAAAGCCGGTGAAGGAAAATCCACCTTTCGCACAGTCGCCGAAGTTGCCATCGACTATCTCGCAAAACAACCGGCGGTGGACTACAAAGGGGTGAAACGGATGACGATTAAAAAATAATGCTTATTGTTTTATTGTAATAACGTAACGCTGTTCATGCAGATTGGTTTTTTGACAGTGATGGAAATCATTACGCTAAACCCAGGGTTGAAAAATATATGCATGTGAATATGTTGGTAATAACTACTTTTATGATGAACAGTCGGTAGATATCAGAAGGTATTTCCATGTACTATTGATTTCGTAGTTTTCAAACTGAGAATTCAATTGTGAAACATATACGAACGCCAAGGATAGCAAATTTTGAACGAAATACACATCGGAAAGATTTTCCATGATTTCACCTCCTTATAAAAAACAGTAAAAAAAACAAAAATATTTGGATATTCAAATCATTTATTTTATTTTTGCTAAAAAATAATTCATTGATAATAAATATTTTTTTATTAATCATAAAACATTGTATGAAAAGAGAAATACTATATAAAACTATTTACAATATTTTATCATTCTTTCGGAATCAATGTAAAAAAGTAATAGGCACATTGATTATTCCGGTAAATCAAATACAGGGAGAACGGTTTAATTCAGTGGCAACAATTCCCGATTCCCGACAAGTCGGAAAAGGTTTTGTAAAAACTCTACGTAGACCGGTTGCACGTAACGACATCTTAAGGATTAATGATTCCCATAAATGTACTGTTAGAGCGAAAAATAAAGATGTCTTTTCAATTTTCGACTTTTTATGCAGTAATAAAAAGCAATAATAAATAAAATAAATTAGAAATATGAAAAAAATATATATTGTTTGCCTACTATTGTTCGCAGCAGTTGTAAACGGTTACACTCAGTTTTTTATTGAAGGAAATTTGGGGGTGAGTTTTAATGTAAATAAGGGAACAGGTGTCGAGAATAATGAGAGTCGTGCATCCACATTAATTTTTGGCGTTGCGCCCAAAATGGGATATTGGTTGAATGATCGAATGGCAGCAGGCGTTTCAGTATCCTACAATAGACATAATCAAACGAACAGGAATATAAATAATCCAGCCCAGGAAGAACAATTGGTAAAATCGTTTTCCTCTCAATTTGGATTTTCCGTTTTTGGTCGTTACCAATTGTTTTCTATAAAGAAACTCTCCGTACTTGCTGAAAGTTCATGGGGAGTCAATAGGGGTACAACGAAATTCAAACAGCAATCAATTTCTGAAGCCTCTGCTTCATTTACTTCAATGGATATCAATATTTATCCTGTGATTTCATACGATTTGACAAACAGGATAAGCATTTTAACAATTTGCGAATTTGCACGTTTAGGTTTTAATACCGGATCATCA
>Ga0099364_10011562_pt1 | contig 12047 bp, 5 predicted proteins | sample TergutTh196P3_FD_73070 | JGI IMG/M metagenome (GOLD analysis project Ga0099364, IMG submission 73070) | Microcerotermes parvus P3 segment gut microbial communities from Pointe-Noire, Republic of the Congo - Th196 P3 | ecosystem: Host-associated > Arthropoda: Insects > Digestive system > Gut ...
CGTTGCGTTCGTATTCGTAGTCGACTCGTTCCTGGCGTTCCTCGTCGCTGAGCCGAACAATAGATTTTTCCGTGTTCATGAGGATTCCTCCATGAGTTGGGGGGTAAAAAAGCCCCAACAGTAGAGAAAAAATCACGTTTTTAGGCAACATGAATTTTTAGAATGGACACACCACTACGGCTATTCGCAAGAATGGATTATACATTAGCAATTTAATTATCTTTTACTCCAAACGACTGCCACATTTTACCGCAACGGCCTCTTTCATGAAATCCAAACCAGTGAAATTTACGGGCTATGGCACGTTGTTGATGTAAACAACGGTTTTGTCTTGTTTGATTGCAGTAGTCGTTACGGTATTGTCCGTTTTAATACTGCGCCGATAGCCAACCTGTTCGATCGACGGGACATTCTGGTTGGGCGAATACGGAACCGGAAGCGACTGGGAAGTGGCAACCGCAACGGAAATGGGTGCCGAATCGGTTTGTACTGTCTGTCCCGTCCCGACGGGTGCCGTGTGCCAGGCAACCGACAGCGAGGTGTTCGGCATGGTCGTTGATACGGAGTTCGCTGGAATTCCGTTCGTCTCATATTCGGATGTTTCATCAACCGTTTCCTCTACAGCTGGAAGATGGTACGTTTGTTCCGAGCCAAGATTTTTCAAAATGGCTTCCGAAGGACTGCGTTGCGGGAATGCCGGTTGTAAATCACTCGAATCCGGTGTTGTATTCACTTCACGGCCTGGAGTTGTTGGATAGGGCATTTCCTGGAGTGATTGCGGCGCAATGGGTGCCAAAACCTCATGGGACGACGACGGCTCAACGGCGGGTGACAGCATTTGCGACGGCGTCATGCGTATCGGAATGGCATTCGGAGCGGGTGCCGCTTCGGTGGGCAATATCCCGCTTGGAACCGGCAATCTCGGCGCAGGCGGAGCTTGCCGCAATTCCAGCGGATAAATCATGCCTTCGATGTCCGAAACGTCCGGCGTCTGTTGCGGGATGTTGCCTCCTGGCAAGATCGGAGCCGCCGGCAAGGTCATGCCCATGTTCTCATTTTCGCGCGACACGAGTTGGTTGTAATCCGCTTCGCGAATGCTGCCGGGGTCAAGCCAGATGCCGTTTTCATCCAGTTGCATGATGCCCAGTTCGAGACACAAGGCGGAACGCATTCCGTAATGATCGACCCAAATCGCCATAAACTGGTTTTGGGCACTGAGCAAACTGTTGAGAGCTTCCACCAGGTCGCGGGCAAGCGTGTTGCTCATGCTTGTCGAGTCTTGGCCGACTCCCGGCGGTTCTTCCATTGCGAGTTGGGCCAAATGCACCCGCGAAATGGCGACGAGAACCGCACGTCGTTGCACCTCGAAGTCGAACTGCACATTGTCGATGTTCCGCAACGAGTCGCGCAACGTTCGGTTGACGCCATCGACAAAGTTGTAGTAATTCCGCCGCGCACGCTGGTAGTTGATCTGTGCCTGTCGATAGGCGTTGCGTTCGAGCAACCGGGTCATGGGGGCGTCCCACTCGACGCCGACATTAATTTTGCCGTTCCGACGGTCAAACGCCACTGGATTGTTTGTACGGGTTCCAAGTTCGCCGTTGACTGAAAAACTCAAATTGCTCTGCAACTCGTTGGCCGCGATTTCGATATCCCGCCAACTGTTGACCAGCTCGGCCCGGGCGTTCATCCAATCCAGCCGGTATTGCGAGGCAACCTTGATTGCCGTGTCCGCTGTAATGTCGATCGGTGTCATCGCAATGGCGTCCAGTCGGGCGCGGGCTTGTTCGAGCGATAATTGCCGCACATCGCCGGTCAATTTCCGCATCACTTGCGTCATAAAGAACCGATAAGGGTCCTGCTGCGCATCAGTCAGTGCCCGGGAAGAGGTGTCTTCCGGCAGACGTGTTGACGTCAGCGTGTTTTGCATATTCAGCGCAGCAATACATTCCATGCTGTCCGGATCGATCCGCCCCATGCCGAGCATCGTCACCAGGTCCTGACGGCTGATTTTCCTGATATTTTCAATCAATCGGAACGTCATTCGCAGGTCGTTTTCCAGCTTGGGGACATCCTTTCGCAATTGCGCCACACGCTCGACAAATGTTGCCTCGCTGAAACTGACCGGGTCGATGTAACCTTCAAACTGTTCGGTTTCCTGCTCCAGAAAGCGAATGTTGGAAATCCGCTCGGGTATTTTGGCTTCCAATTTGTCAATGTCTGCGTAAACATTGGCGATTTCGCCTTTGAGCCGGTCATAAAGAGAATTCAATCCGTCAATCAGTGTGTTGGGAATCTGTTGATTCTTATCGCGAACAACGAGATAATGTGTTTCCAGACCTTCCTGAATGGCGGTCAGTTCCGGCGACATGATTTCAAACTGTTGCAGGAGCGGATCTTTGATTTGCACTTTCAGATCCGGCGGCAAACCAAGACGGCTGGTCACGAACTGCTCGACCGACGAATTGTACGCGTTGACCTGCGACATCAACTGGCTTTGCGAACTCAGGTAACTTGCTCTGGCCTGCTCGACTTGGATGTATTGTCTGACACGTCCCGCTTCAAACAGGGCAATGAACTGTTTTTCTGTATCCCGGTTCGAGATGACGTTGTTTTGTTGGTTGGCAATACGAATCTGCGACGCCAGCAACGAAATGTAACCGCCGCTCAGGTTCGAACCGATGCTTGAAGGAGTCGGTGAACCATTGGCGACCGGCATTGTGACGTTGTTACCGCCGAAAATGACGGTCTTGTAAAATCCCTGCCGATAATAAGCCATCTGCCGGACATTGGCCAGCAGGTTGCGCTCGGAACGGGTCAGGCTTTCGAGGACGTACTCTCGCCCGCCGTTACGGAGGAACGGTTGCAGGAAATTGGCACTGAGGATCGTCTGGTAGGCTTGGGTGTCCGGACCGGCCAGTTGCCAGGTGATCGAGTTGGCCAACTCCACCACTGCCTGGCCGCCGGTGGCCAGCTTTTTATTGAAACCAACCCAATTGCTGTTCGTCCAGGTGGAATCGCGAACTGCGCCGTTGGACGAATAAAACATCGAACTGCCGCCGAATAACTGCGTATCGAACTGGAATCGCTGGGCGGAAACGGCCAAGGCCGACAAGTACAGGTTTTCGAGAGCCGTTTGGTATTCCGGTGAGTGAATCTGGGCAAGCTGAAACGCGGTTTCCTTGTCCAAAGTTACGTAACCCTCGTCGTTGAATGGCAAATATTGTTGCCAGTGCGGGTTTTCGATAAATTGGGTATGACCATTTTCGTCCCAATCGCCATTTCGCTTGCCGTCAACGCAGTGCATATAATGATGTGCCGTTGCGTCATCCGGCGGCATCGGTTCGCAGTCCGGGTGATAGGGATCGTAAAATCGCGAGTTGGGACCCGGCTGCAAACCATAATCGACCAGTTCCCAACGTTTGTCCCGGGCTACCGCCGAAAGCAGTTCGTTGACTTCGTTGTCGGCCTGGTGACGATAACGTTGGCGGCTACATCCCGCAAGTGGAAAGAAAACTGCTACCGAAAACAATACAAGAAGGGAAATTTGAGTTTTTTTCAAGATTTTTTTCTGAAAAAAACTTGTTTTTCGATACGATTTGATTCTCGTCATAATTTTTCTCTCTGCCTTGACCGGCTGACTGAAGCAGTGGCTTCTGAAAAGCGATGCAATTAAATAACAGTCGAAAAGAATTGCTAAAAGTTTTAATGGCTTAATTTTGCGACAAATCATGGCGCAAAGTTTTGTTCAACCACAAGCTCATTACCCGATACTTATTCGCGTATCTGTCTTATAACATCGTCGGTAATCTGGTAAAACTTTAGCGGTTATTCCGAAAATAACAGTGAACGTTCTTTTACTAATTCTTTGTTTTATGTTGAATTTTTCAAAATGTGAAAAAAATGGTGCATTTCAACGTATTTCAACTTTCGTTCTTGACTTTTGGCTGGACGGCAAATAACATGGATAAGAAGTTGGATTGTTTTTTTGCAAATCACCCGGCAGAAAACGATCCTCTCATCACAGAAAATGGTGTCTTTTCAAACAGAACTTGATTGGCGCAACTAAAATGAGTATCTGGAATAAAGTATTGCTTGTCTTGATTTTTCTTTGTGCGGCTGCGTTTGTTTATTTTGGTGCCGAAGCATTGAAGATGCGCCGCGATTCGCAAAAGAAACTGGTCGATGCACGCAAGTCGCTGGAAGAAGAGCAAAAGAAGAACCGGGATTACCTGTTCGGGACGGGACAGGACGACGGTTTCATCTTCCTTCGCAATGACGTCGATCGTCTTCGCAAGTTTCGCGGCACCCGTGCATGGCCCCATTGCCTGCCCCAGGCTCCAGCCGTGGTGAGCGGCACTCTGGTGACGCTGCAATTACAGGTTGACGCTTTGCCGGAACCATCGGTTGCCCAACCGGATGAAGCTGCGGCCATGACGGATAGGCAGGACACGGTTGCGCAGGACGCGGATACACAAGGAACTGAACCACAAACCCCGGTCGCGGATTCCAGCGAGACCATGCTCCCGGATGCCGCGTCACCAAACACGTCCACACCCTCGACTCTGCCGCAAGACCGTGTTTTACCCGGTACAATCGTCTATTTGTTTGACAAACGGGCCATTGCCGATGGGGGTTGTCTGCTCGGGGAATTTACGGTTGCCAAAGTCGAAAACACGGAGAATATTGCGACACTGACCAATGTCTATCCGATGACGGAAGCTGAAATCAAACGGATCAACGACAGCGTTGCGCAAGTCGCGCCGTGGGCGGTCTATACCGTATTGCCGCGTGAGCTTCCCAAAACGGTTCTGGCCGGAAATGGCGAACAAGCCACTGACATTGCGGCAGTCGCACCGGAGCCGGGTGACGACGACGTAACAGAGGATGCTTCCGAAGAAATTGCGACTCAAACACCGTCGGAAGCATTGACGGACCCGACGGAAGACCCGCGCCCGGCATTGGCACAAACGTTTGCGTCGCTCAATCATAAACGAATGCAGTTGTTGAACATGATCGAGATGCAAACAACGCAAAAAGCATCGCTTGAAACGACTCAAAACGAAGCGGCGAAAATGATCGAGTTTTACCACAAGGAAATCGAAGGCACTCAGGCACAACACCAGGAATCCCAACTTCAATTTGCGGAAATCAAAAAACTGTATGATGCAACCACGGCGGAAATTGCAACTATCGAAGAACTCATCGCCAGTCTCAAATCGCTGAATAAGAAAATGCTGGCCGACCTGACTCAGGCACAGCTTCGTGCATCGGAAATCCTGCTTGAACGCAACGCTTCCCTCTCGATGGCACATTGATTCTCCGCTTTGACCGCTTTCTCCTTTGTGTCCCTCAATCGGCGATTCTTTTAGCCGGTTGAGGGGTTTTTCTTCTTATCGGTGGAATGCACACGAGATGCCCCGGATCAATCCGTGCGTTCTCTGAATATCGCGGCTCTGAACGGTTGCGCCATCGTTCTATGGCTACATATCGTGCTTTTGCGTATTGTAAGCGTCCATGATCTGATTGAGTACGTAATCATCGTCTTTTGCCTCGGCGAGGAGACCGGCATAGGCGTCGATGTGCTTGCTGAAGTCAGTTACAGGTGATTCGGTGAGAGTGCGAGGACGGCCAAAGATTGGCCATTTGTAAAAGCAAAACGCCGCACACAGGACGATCAGGTGGCACAAGATGACCGAAAGCGGCCAGATGTGCAGCAACGTCAGCAGAACATGCGGCGATTCCTCACTGACGTCGTTTGACCGCTCAAAGTCGATTTCCGAATATCCGATATAAATGCAAGCTCGTTTTTTTGGCGTGCCGAAGGTGTCAATCAACCGTCCGGCCAGTTTGCGATGCTCGTGGTTGACGAGCGGGAAATTGAGCAGAAAACCGGCATGGGTGACGAAAATTGCCTGACTTTGGCCGACTTTCTTCCGTGCAACAAGCACACGGCCATCGACTGACTGACTCTTGCCGGACGTGACAACCGTTTCGCCATCGGCAAGCAACAGCGGTTCAACGTTATCAGCAAAACCCCAGTCTTCATAGCAGGTCAGTTGCAACTTGTCGGCGTCCATGTCGTTTGTCCAATCCGGGTCGCCGGAAATTGCGGTGACTTTGTACTGCTTTTCCTGCAACCCGGTTTCAAACCACTGGCATTTCGTATTCCGCCCAATCCACTGCGAATCATCATGATCGAAAAGGATGAACGGGAACGGATCATTGGAAGGATCGTCCTGCTTATCGGTGTTTTGCTTGTCGTCTTTCGTTTTGCTGTTCGGATTTGCCAGAAACGATCTGAGACGATTTTCCGCGTCGAATTTCCGGGAAGCGATTTTTCGGCGATCTTCCTCCGTCGGTGCCGCGTCTTCCACGGCGGACCAATAATCCACGGTCGATTCAAACGCGCGGCCCACATAGACGAAGGTTCGCCCCGGCTTGGCCTCAAGCCAGTTTTCGATCTGCTTGACGGTTTCTTCTCGCGGACTGCCGGTGCGACGCGCAAACCAGATCAGCACATCGCAATTTTTGGCGTAGGAATTGATAACCATTTCGGTTCGCAACGCATGACCGCGACGTGTTGCCATGTGATGAAAGACAGAAATGCCGTTCAAACTCCGATCATACGTCGGCGGCGGAAGGTATGTCGTTTGCACCTCCTGTTGACAGCCGACCACCCCGGCCAACAGCATCGCAGTGATGGTGAGCAATAGCGGCATGATTGCCGATGGCTGAGATGTGTGTTTCCGTGGTTTTCGTATTGGCATAAAAGCTGGTGTTGTACTCTCACACAGAGGAACACTGGTTTTCAAGACTTTAACATATAAAAACGCTACAAAAATGATAACATGAAATTGACATGAGACACACGGTCCTTCAGAGCCATGATCCCAAACCTTAATCATGACGAAGTGCTAACCGATGATTTTGCAAAATCGCCCATAAGCGTCCTGCCAGACGGCGGTGTCTTGCGGCAGGTATTCGATAACCTCGAAGCTGTCACGGACGACTTCACGGGCTTGCGGGATGCCACTGACGTCACCGGAAGCGACCGCCTGCATCATGAGGTTGCCGATGGCCGTTGCTTCAATCGGTCCGGCAACCACGCGACGCCCGCAGGCGTCGGCTGCCGCCTGACAGAGCTGGCGATTCTTGGTGCCGCCGCCGACGATATGCACCGTGTCGATCTTTGTGCCGGTGAGCGATTCGCACATTTCGAGCGTGTAACGGAATTTCATCGCAATGCTTTCCAGTGCACAACGCAAAATCGCCCCTTCCGTTTGCGGTACTGTCTGGCCGGTTCGCGAGCAATACTGCCGAATCGCTTCGGGCATGTCGGTCGGCGAAAGAAACTCGCGTTCGTCCGGGTTAATAAACGCTGCAAGCGACGGGGCGTTCGCGGCCAGTGCGTTGAGGTGTTCCCAGTCCCAGTTGCGTCCTGCCTGATTCCAGACGCGGCGGCATTCCTGAATGAGCCACAGTCCGCTGATGTTCTTGAGTAGCCGCATCGTATTGCCGACGCCGCCTTCGTTGGTGAAATTGAACCCGGCGACTTGGGCGTTGACAATCGGCTTTTCCGTTTCGACGCCCAGCAAAGCCCAGGTGCCGAGACTGATGTAGCACCAGTCGGTTTGGCCGGTTGGACGCGAGGTCGGCACGGCCATGACGGCACTGGCTGTATCGTGTGTGCCAGGCAACACGACGTTCGCCGCCGAAAGACCGCTCGCTTTGGCAACGTTCGGCGTCAATTTGCCAAGCACCGTCCCCGGCATGGTGACCGGTGCGAAAATATCCGTCGGCAACCCAAACCGTTCGAGCAGGTTGACGGCCCAGTTGCCAGTGAGCGGGTTATAGAATTGCGTCGTTGTCGAGTTGGTGAATTCATTGGCCTTGACGCCGGAGAGAAGCCAGTGGAACAGATCGGGCATCATGAGAAAACGTTCGGCCATGTCGAGAACCGGCGAATGGGCCCATTTCATGGCCAGCAACTGGTAGAGTGTGTTGAACTGCATGAATTGCAGACCGGTGTTCGCGAAAATGTCATCGCGGGACACGATTTCAAACGCACGTTCCATTGCCCCGTCCGTGCGCGGATCGCGGTAACAGAAGGGGATGCCGAGCAACGTGTCGTTCCGTCCGAGCAGACCGAAATCAACGCCCCAGGTATCGACGCCGACACTGACGATGTTCGCACCATAGAGTGCCCCCGCTGCCTGCAAACCTGCGGCAACGTGACCCCATTGGCCGGGGAAGTTCCAGTAAAGACTGCCCGCCATTTCGACCGGCCCGTTCTCGAAGCGATAGACTTCCTCAAGATTGAGCCGCTTGCCGTCGAAGTGCCCGATGATGTGCCGTCCGCTCGACGCCCCCATGTCAATTGCCAGATAGGATTTTGTTGCCACGATCTTTTCCTTTACTTGTCTCTCTATTGTTCGGAGTTGTTGAAAATTGAACGACCAGGTTATTTTAACCGACGACATGGAAAAATTCAAGATGTGACGGTATTGAGACTTTTCACAATTTCTATAACCCCCGACTTACGCCGGGGGTTATAGAGATATTGCCCCATTCAAAGCAAGTTCGTGTAGTCAATCAACCTCAGAAATCCGGAAATCTCACGTTTGTTTTCAATATTTTTATCAGCCAACTCGTAAACACTTGAAAAAAAATTGCGTTTTCTTGACGGGTCAAAGTTTTTTTTGTAAATTGAAGGGTATCTGTTCACGGGTTATGTTTTTCGCGCAGAGGGCGCAAAGATCGCAGAGAGACTAAGGGAAAGTTTTTTTGGGAGTATTTGATGTTACTAAGGGAGTGGCGGCAAGTCACCCTTAGTAACCTTGCGTCTCCTCTCCCTTCGGTATTCCCTGAGTAACTCTGCGTCCTCAGCGGTCTCTGCGCGAAGTAAAAATCTTCGTGGTGAAAAATGACTGTGAACGGTTACATTGAAAGGAACCAGTCAGGGTGGTCACGCTGTGACCACAGGAATAGCAAGTTTGGCATGGCGGTCACGGTGTGACCGTCGAATTTTAGTTCAGGAGAAGACTCACGATGAATCGAATGCTACTTTCAGCCGCTCTTTGTGCGGTCGTTGCGGTGGGATTTTTGTCCATCAATTCGTTCGGGCAATGGCAACCTGCGGGAGAGAAAATTAAATCGGTTTTTGCTTCGCAAGTCGATCCGGCGAACCCGCACCCGGAATACCCACGTCCCCAGATGGTTCGCAAAAACTGGCAAAATCTGAATGGTCTCTGGGACTATGCCATCGTTCCGGCAGACCAGGAGTACAGCGAATCACAGGGTAAGATTCTCGTACCCTTTGCGGCGGAATCGTCGTTGTCCGGCGTCGGCAAGCCTGTGACGAAGGACAACGTACTTTACTACAAACGGCAGTTCGATGCCCCGGAGAATTGGCAGGACAATCGGGTTTTGTTGCACTTCGGCGCGGTGGACTGGGAAACGAAGGTCTTTGTCAACGGCAAAGAAGTCGGTTCGCACAAGGGCGGCTACAGCCCATTTTCGTTTGATATTACCGATGCTCTGAACGCAAGCGGCCCACAGGAACTGCTCGTGCGCGTGTGGGACCCGACCGACGCGAGTTTCATTGCCCGCGGCAAGCAGGTCAACAGACCGAACGGCATCTGGTACACCGCCGTGACCGGCATCTGGCGAACCGTCTGGCTCGAAACCGTGCCGAAAACCTACATCGAGAGCATTAAACTGACGCCGAATGTTAATGATGGTACGATCACTCTCGAAGCTAATATTATCGGGGCTCAAGAAGACGACATGCTTCTTGTTAGGGATTTAGAAAAGCCTGTTGCTACAGATACTACGAAAAATATTACGAATTTTGTATCAAGCACAGGTGTTCGAGTAGGCAAGCCTCTGACGCTGAAGATTGACAATCCGACGCTTTGGACGCCTGACAACCCCTTCCTGTACGATTTGAGTATCACAATTGGACGGCCTACTGCTGATAATAAGAGTGCGTTGACGGAAATTGATTCCGTCAAAAGCTACTTCGGAATGCGAGAAGTTGCTCTTGGTAAGGACGAAAACGGCGTCACGCGAATTATGCTCAACGGCAAGTTTCTGTTCCAGCACGGGCCGCTCGACCAGGGTTGGTGGCCGGACGGACTTTATACCGCCCCGACCGACGCGGCACTGCGTTACGACGTCGAAATGACGAAGAACATGGGCTTCAACATGCTGAGAAAACATGTCAAAGTTGAACCTGACCGGTTCTATTACTGGTGCGACAAGCTCGGTATCCTCGTTTGGCAGGACATGCCCAGTGGCGACCGTTACATCGGCGGACGCGACCCGGACATCGAACGCACACAGGAATCCGCCGACCAGTTTTACGCGGAAATCACCGAGATGATGACAACGCTGGTCAACCATCCGTCGATCGTGATTTGGGTGCCGTTCAACGAAGGTTGGGGACAATTCCAAACGGCAAAAGTCGCGGAATATTGCGCGAAACTCGACCCGACCCGGTTGATCAACAGTGTCAGCGGTTGGACAGACCGCAAAGTCGGACACATTCATGACATTCACAGCTATCCCGGCCCGGCCATTCCGCCGCTGGAAGAGGAACGTGCCGTTGTGCTTGGCGAATACGGCGGGTTGGGGTTGCCGATTGAAGATCACACCTGGCTCGACAAGGGCAACTGGGGTTATGTTTCCTACCAAAACAAGGCCGAACTGTTCGACGCCTACGAGGTTCTCAACCAAAAGCTGCATGTCCTCATCGGGGAAGGGCTTTCCGCCGCTGTTTACACGCAGACAACCGACGTGGAAATCGAATGCAACGGCCTGATGACTTATGATCGCGCGGTGACAAAATTCGACGTCGGCCGCATGTTCAAAATCAACCAGGCGTTGCGTTATGCCCCGCCGACGATCAGGGAAGTCGTGCCGACCTCGCAACGCCGTGCACAACAGTGGAAATACACGACGGACAAACCGGGCGACCATTGGATGAAAGTGGATTTCGACGATTCCACTTGGAAGACCGGCCCCGGCGGGTTCGGAACGGAGCAAACGCCCGGTGCGGTGGTTCGCACGGTTTGGGATACGAGCGACATTTGGATTCGCCGGACGTTTGAACTGGGTGCCGACGATGTTGCCAACATCGGACAACTGTTCCTCAATATTCACCACGATGAAGACGCGGACGTTTATATCAACGGCGTTCTTGCGGCCCAACGTACCGGATTTGTCAGCCGCTACGGTCAGGCAGTAATTTCACCTGAAGCGAAAGCGGCGTTGAAGCCCGGTGTGAATACGATCGCGGTGAAATGTCATCAGACGGACGGCGGGCAGTACATCGACGCCGGCATCGAAACGGTCACGCCCACTCCGCGCGGTCAGCAACCGCTTTGGTAACAAGTCGGATTGTCAAACAAAGCCGGAATGAAGTGCTATACACACATGAGCAAGGGACAGGAATAGCAGCCGGGAACGTAAGTAACCGGTTGACGACAGACCAACGGCCAAACCCGTCGTTGCCGCTCCGGGTTGCTGTTTCTGACCTGCTACGTTCGAGTGGTGGAAAGTGAATATCATACGCAAGTTGAAGGGACGCTTTGGTATTATCACAGTATGATTGAGGCTCTGCGCAATGCCGGGAATTGTCCGTTGCTGGAGGAACTGGAAATCACGCTTGCACGACTGGAAACAATGATCGAAGAAAGAGAGAACCAACCATGAGTTACGAGTACAGCGGACCGGGAATTGACCAGGAATACACGCCGCCGAAATCGAATAAAACGCGAAACTGCTGTCTGTTCGCCGCCGGCGGGTGCGGTTGTTTGACGGTGGTGATCGCCATCGCCATCGGCGTTGCATCTTTCTATGGATTTCGAAGCATGTCGGGTTTGTTGGGAACAACCGCCAATGCCGTTGTCATTACCAACGCTTTGGAACGGTACAGCCAGGAACACGGATACTATCCCCCGGCCTATACGGTTGACGAAAACGGGCAACCTCTGCACAGTTGGCGAGTGCTCATTCTTCCCTATCTTGCTACAGCGCAGAAT
>Ga0099364_10011563_pt1 | contig 12045 bp, 8 predicted proteins | sample TergutTh196P3_FD_73070 | JGI IMG/M metagenome (GOLD analysis project Ga0099364, IMG submission 73070) | Microcerotermes parvus P3 segment gut microbial communities from Pointe-Noire, Republic of the Congo - Th196 P3 | ecosystem: Host-associated > Arthropoda: Insects > Digestive system > Gut ...
TGCCTTCTATAGCACCTACTATGGCGAGCTCTTCGCAGCGGCTGGAAATGTTCATTAATATAGCTAGATGATCCGGTACGGCCCCTACATGGAAAGGCTTAATCCCTGCTCTGGAAGCCAAAACAGGAACCTCAACGCAGGCCATGGAAGGAAGATTCTCTATTAGACCTGTATTGGGTAAATTGCCGTTGAATTCGAAGGGTGTATTATCTCCAAAGAGGGCATTAAATATGTTGGATGCATATTCACCGCCCCTTTGCAGGTCTGTAGTTTCTGAGTTAAGTACCTTTATAAATTCATCTTCCCAGGTTTGTTCTTTTTCTATATATTCATCCAGAATATAAGCATAAGCTCCCGGGTTCCAACCTGTTCCATGGGTGCAATATTTTTCTATTAGATCGGGTCTTTTGCGGAACCAGGGCAGGTATTCTGAGTTATGCCCGGAAGACTCTGTTGGGAAGTATCCCAAGTTAAGGAACATTTCGTTCCTAACCGGTTCAAAGTCGTAAATTTCTTTTCTGGTTAATACTGCTTCTCTAAGCAGGGGAATAGCATCTTTACCCTTCCATTTAAAATCCAGATAAAAAGCCTGATGGTTTATCCCTGCGCAGGTGTAATCTATATCTTTCATGTCAGCTTTTAACCAACCTGCAAGCATTTCAGCTGTTCCCTGTACAGAGTGGCAGAGCCCTGTGATATTTAACTTGCTCTGCTTCTGTAAATAGCTGCAAAGCAGGGCCATGGGGTTTGTATAATTAAGTACCACTGCATTGGGGCAGAGCTGCTCTACATCCCGTATTATATCGAGCATTACAGGAGCAGTACGCAAGAAGCGGAAAATTCCCGATGGTCCCCTCGTATCACCTACATTTATATCTACACCGTATGCCTTTGGTATCTCTATATCGTGTCTCCAGACATCCACCCCGCCCTGGAGTATAGTTATTAGAACACCGTCTGCCCCGGACAGGGCTTTCTTCCTGTCTGTGGTGGAAAAAACCGTAGCTTCGTAGCCGCCGTATTTTATTAGCTTTTCCAGAGCCTGGGCGGCATATTTTAGCCTGCCTTCATGTATATCTACCAGGTGGAATTCTGCGTCCCTGAAACTTTCGAAACTTAGTATATCTCTTGCCAGATCCTGGGTAAATCCCAGGGAGCCGGCACCTATAAAAGCAAATTTCTTTTTCATATTTTCTTTGGTATCCTTCTAATTGATATTGTTAATTAACTTGCGCAATTAACTAAGTAAAGCTATTATAAGTGGCTAATTCCGAATCTGTCAAGCAAAAAATTATTTTATTTCAACTTTTTTTTCTTGCTTTTAGATAAATATATGGTTGACAAGTAAAAATTTCGCTTTTATAATTTCCACAATTAATTATGTATATTAATTAACCTTAAAAAAATTTAAAGTATATAAGGCGTAATATGACAAATCATACCAGCCCAAAACAGATTGGCGATTATAACAAAAACCAGATGCTTACAATATTAAGGGAAAGAGGACCTACTTCCAGGGTGGAGCTTTCCCGTATGCTTGGGATCAGCCAAACAGCAGTAACCCGTAATACTACCCAGCTTTTAGAGAAGAATATTATTCTGGAATGTGATGCAGAACAATCCGATATGGGCCGAAAACCCATACCCATTAAATTGTGCAGCGATTTTTGCCATATACTGGGTGCCGATATAGTAGGCGGCACCTTAAAAGTTGCTTTAGCTGATTTTTTAGGGGAAATCGTAAAATACCATGAAGAACCAATAAAAATCAGCGAAGGTGCTCAGGCTGTTTTAGATCAACTAAGTACCGGTTTAATTAGCATTGTAAATGAGTCAGGGATTCCCAAGGATAAAATTTGGGCAGCAATTATAGGTACTCCCGGTATTTTTTATCCGGAAATTGGCAAGAGCAAATTTACCTCTTTTTTGGATCAGTGGGACGAGATAGACATAAAATCCCGTATTTACGAAGCTCTTTCCATACATACCATCATAGATAACGATGTAAACCTGGATATTATAGGGGAAAGCTGGAAGGGGGTTGGCAAGCAATACCAGGATATACTTTATGTAAAACTGGGCCAAGGTCTGGCTGCACGTATGCTTCTTCAAAACAGGCTGGTCCGAGGCAAGTACAATATGGCTGGTGAAATTGGCTTTATGCTGCCCGGTATGGCGGATAAAAAAGTAAACAACTACGAACACATGCTAAGTAATGCCACAATTACAAAAAAATACAGGGAAATGAATGGAAAAAGCCCTGTTTCTACGATATCCGACCTTATTATACTGGTAGAAAACAAAGATACTATTGCTTCCGAGGTTCTTGAATACCTATTGGAACATTTTTCTGTAGTTTTACAGAACTGTGCTACGATTTTAGATCCCGAAGTAATCATACTTGGAGGAGATGCCTCTAATTTAAGGGATAAAGATATTTCACTTATAAAAGAGCGTATAGAGAAAAACTTCCCCCTTACACAGAATATTATTCGTTCTGAGCTAAGCAAAAATGCCTGTTTGCATGGAGCGATTAAAATGGGTCTGGATCATATAGGAGAAAAAATTACAGACATATGGTAAAAAAATGGAGGATAAAGTGCAGTTAATAATAGGTGTAGATGGAGGCGGAACAAAAACTGCCCTCTGTGCAGCAGATATTGATGATTCTATGCTGCGATATACAAAAGTGGCAGGAGCATCCTGGCGGGAGCATGGCATACCCAAGGTTGTACAAAACCTGAAGGAAGCTGTGAGCGATCTTGTAGGGGAGAAGTATAATAATATTGCGGGAATTGTAATGGGGCTTCCATGTTACGGAGAGAGTGCAGATGGAGATGCTGCATTGGATCAGACCATTACCAATATGTTTGCCCCCATACCTGTTTACTTAACTAACGATGTGGAAGTAGGCTGGGCAGGCTCCATGGCATTAGAGCCGGGAATAAATGTAGTAGCCGGTACAGGTTCTATTGCTTTTGGTAAAGATAACAAAGGAACCACTGCACGCAGTGGTGGCTGGAGTGAGTTTTTTGGGGATGAAGGTTCCTGTTACTGGATGGGACGGCGAGTAATGGAGCTGTTTTCCAAGCAGTCTGATGGCAGAATGCCAAAAGATGCTCTTTATTCCACTGTTTGCCATGAATTTAACCTGGAAAATGATATAAGTTTTATTGATATTATGCACTCAGGATACTTAGGCTACCGTAACCAGGTAGCAGGTTTGCAGATTTTGGCAGAAAAAGCGGCTTTGGCAGGTTCTGAAAGTGCAAAGGAATTGTACCGGGAAGCTGTGGACGAACTTTTGCTTCTTGTAAAAGCAGTAAAAAATAAACTGGACTTTAAAGAAGACTTTTGGAATGTTTCCTATTCGGGCGGTCTTTTTAAAGCAGGAGATCTGGTACTGCCCCGCTTTTCCGGTGAAATAGAAAAGATGGGGGGAAAGTTGTGCACCCCGCGTTTTGAGCCTGTAGACGGAGCCGTTTTATTGGCCTTTAAGCACTTTTTCCCCAAGGGGATAAATCGTATACAGGATATATTAATGGAGAAGAAAAAATGACAAATTGCAAAACATTCTTTGGACAGGACGATGTTTTTTTTCAGGAAAAAAGCTGTATTAATACAGCAACAGAAATTGCATCACAACCATTAATATGGAGAGAACTTGCTAAATTGCTGCAGGAAAAAAAGCAATATATTTGTGATTTTATGGAAGGTCTTGGCGAATTATCTAAACTTAGAATTATTTTAACAGGTGCAGGCAGCTCAGCCTTTATAGGCGAAGCAGTCGCCTCCTTTGCCGCAAACAGTTCAGGGGTAAAATGCGAAGCCATACATACCACAGATATTGTTTCAGCACCAAATACGGTTTTATTCGACGATATCCCAACCCTTTTGATCTCTTTTGCCCGATCCGGAAACTCACCTGAGTCTGTAGGAGCGGTTGAATACGCCAGAAAAAAAATAAAAACCCTGCACGAAGCTGCCATTATCTGCGATGGAAGCAGCAAGTTGTCTAATGCTACAAAAGAAAACAAAAGCAGCTTTATTCTGCTTATGCCCGAAGGCTCCAATGACAAGGGTTTTGCCATGACATCCAGTGTAAGCTGTATGATGTTAGCCGCTTTTGCACTCTTAAACTATAAAAAGATAGACGAAATTATTAAAGATATAAACTCCCTTTCAGAAAGCCTTGCAAATAACAGCAGGAATATAACAGATGCAGCTCTTAAACTTGCCAAAAAAAGTTTCGATAGGGCAGTGTACCTGGGAAGCGGCGGATTTAAGGGCATAACCCATGAGGCATCTTTAAAGATGATGGAACTTACAAACGGAATAGTTAATTCCTCTTTTGACAGTGCAACAGGCTTTAGGCATGGACCTAAAACAGTAATTAAAGACAGCACCCTTAGCCTCCATTTTATTTCCAATGATCCCTTTACCGCAAAATACGATATAGATCTGCTTTTGGAACTCTTTAACGAAAAAAACAAAAACATGGTTGCAGCAATTTGCAATGAAAAAAATGATGCTCTTAAAGCCGACGATATTGTTATTTTAGGAATAGGGAGTTCCGGTTTTGCAAAGGACATATGTAATGGATTAATGGGTCTTGTGTTTTTTCAAACATTTGCCATGTATAAATCTCTGGAACTTGGTATAACAACGGACAATCCTTCTCCCGGAGGTCAGGTTAACCGGGTGGTAAAAGGCGTAACAGTTTACCCTTATGCAGAATAAAGCATGAAAGATAAAATTCATACTGTAATTTTTGACCTTGACGGTACACTTTCCGATTCCGGTATTTTAACCATGGCGGCTTTTAAAATTATTCTACCCCGTCATGGCATAGAGATTCCGAGTATAGATGCAATACGCAGAACTACAGGTTATGCCAATCCTGAGTTTTACTATATTCTTTTTCCTGATATTCCCAAAGAAAAAGTAAGGATAGTTGCAGAAGAGGTAGAAAAAAAAGAAAGCTTAGATCTTTCCTCTTACAGTGAAGAGCTCCTCTTTCCGGGAGTTCGTGAACTTTTACATAAGCTAAAAGAAAAAAATATTTGTCTTAAAATTGCCAGTACCGGCGATACAGATCATGTTTTCCCCATAGTAAAAGTAACAGGCATAGAAGACCTCTTTGAAAAAATTTCCTGCCATAGACCTGACAAAACGGAAATGCTAAGGGAGCTGACTACAGAAGGTGAAAAATCCGGATATGTAATGGTAGGCGATATGAAAAAGGATTATGAAGCTGCCCGTGCCAACGGCATTACTTCCATAGGTGCATGTTTTGGTTATTGTGTTAAAGAGCAAAGTAATTTTGATTATTATGTTGACCATCCCCTGGATATCTTAAAAATACTAAATATATAAATCCTATCTAAAAGAGGTGTTATATGAAAGCTTTAAACGAAGTCTTTGAAGACTATTATGGTGATCCCAATGACGTAAGTGCAGCAGGCCGTGCGAGAAAAATGCAGGCTCTGATAATGGAAATAGCAGTTAAGGCAAAGAAGCGTAATCCTGACTTTCAAATTGTTCCTCAAGATACTTTGGAATATGCCCATGTAGATGGAAACCCGGATAATGATTATGACAAAAATTTTATAGATTTGCTTGATGGCTGGGGCATAGAAAACTATAGTGCAGTCACTGTTAAGCGTCTTGCAAATTTAACTAAAATAGGCATAAAGGGAACAGCAAATACAAATGGCAGCACCTTAAAAGTTGTTGCGGATAACCAAAAAATTGCTTTTGAAAACAATATACTTTGGCACCCTCGCTTAAGTGCAGAACTTTATCAATCTCCGGGTATAGGTAATCCTGCCTATATGCCCATCTATTCACCTTCGTCCAACAGCTACAATATTATTCATGATCCTGTGCCTGCCGGTGTAGGAGACACTATAAACAACAGCGATGTAAACAAAATGATGGATGCAAAAAATCACCTTTACATGATTAGCTGCGGTAAATATTGTAATTGGCAGGAATGGGAAGAGAATCCCGAAAGGTATTTGGACATAACAAAAACAGCAGGGTATTTAGTCCCCTTTAAGGGCGGCCGCTTTAAACCCACAGGAGATGCGGAAATAGTAGAACGCGCAATAAAAGAGCATGGAAGTGAATGGGACTTTTTTTATATTGCCAAAGGATATACCAAGGACCAGGGCAGGAAGATGTATATAGACGAACTTTGCGCTTCCCAGTGGGATGCCTTTTATATAGATGCCCATTATAATGACATGGATTCCCTTAGCAAAGAAGAAGTGGAAGCTTTAAAATATAAACCTCAGGGAGGAAGGCGGCAGGTTATAGCCTATTTAAGCATAGGAACAACGGAAACATACAGGTGGTATGTGGAACCCATCATGCGCAATCCTGCCAACGAAAGAACATTTTTACACGGCATTGTAGAGAATGAGAAATTTATTCCGGCAAGGGAAAGGTTTTGGGATGTAGGCATTCCCAACTGGATGTTATGGCCTGCTTACTCAGGGCAATATGCCAACGAAGCCACACCTATTTGGTGGCACCCTGAATGGAGGGATATAATAGTAAGGGGAGGCAGCCCATATAAAAATCCGGACTATAACCATTCACGCTTTGAGGAGGGAAGATCATCCATAGACAGGATAGTTGATGTTGGCTTTGACGGGGTGTATTTGGATAATGTAAGCAGGGCAGCATCTTCAGTTTCCAGTTGGGATGTATTACAGAACTATAATAAGGCAAACCCAAGCTGGTTTTTGGAATCTTCCAATTAAGGATTTTTACCGGAAACTATAACCAGCCAAAGAAAAGTCTTATGCTGTCTATCAGTCTTTTAAAAAAACCACCCCTTTCCACTTCATAGGCAGTGTGTACAGGTATTACGCGCAATACTCCGAGGCTGTCGTATACTGTTATGTTTCCAACATGGGTTCCGGCAGAAATTGGAGCTATGATAGGTTCTACGATCTCTATGTCATAAACAATGTTTTCACCCCTTTCCCTAAAAGCAGTGAATGTTAGGCTTTCATCCCAATTAAGCTCCACATAGTTATCCCTGCCTTTCCAGACACGGGGCAGGGGAATGTGGGGTGTGTCAATCCTCAGTGTTCTGTAATTATTAAAAGCCCACTCAAGAAGAAGCTCCCCGTCATTATCGCGTATTCTGTCTCCTCCCTGCTCATAGGGCGCTCCCATAATTATTGCAATAAAACGTGTATCATTTCTTTCTGCTGTAAGAGCTATGTTAAATCCGGCGGCAGGAATGGAGCCTGTCTTTAAACCATCAACGCCGTTTACCCTTTCTAAAAGGGAATTGCGGTTGCGCTGCAGCCTTGCTGCCTGTAGCGGGTATGAGCTGTTTAATTGGTGCTCAGGAAGCGGATAGCTATATTCAATTACAGAGTGAAAATCCACTAGACTTTGCGGATATGCTTCCAGGTATATGCGGCAAAATTTTGCAAAGTCGTTAGCAGTGGTCATGTTAAGTTCTGAATAGCCTGAAGCATCAACAAAGCTTGTATGAATTAAACCTAAAGAGTGAGCTTCCCTGTTCATCATTGCAACAAAGTCGTCAATAGTAGGGGCAAAGCGCAGGGCTACAGCCGCCGCAGCATCATTACCGGAAGCAACAGCAAGTCCCAATAAAAGTTCTCTTAGGCTTAAACTTTGCCCCTGTCCCAGGTGCATAAGGGAAGAGAGGGGGAGCTGATTTACTGCCCAGCTTTCTCTCCCGGGCTCAATAATTTCGTCTAACGATGCTCTCCCTGCATTTATTTCTCTAAACGCCAAATACATAGTCATTAGTTTAGTCATGGAGGCAGGGGGTATCTCCAGGTCAGGATTTTTGGTATAGATAATAGTGCCTGTTGCAGCATCCATAACAACTGCAGAACGTGAGGCTATTTCCGGGGCAAGCCATGTAGCAGACTGTGCATTAAGGGGAAATGTTAAAAAAAGTAAGAGTATAAAAACAAAAAAACAGATCGCTGAGAGTTTTTTTGGATAATGTGCATATTCTTTTCGCATGATTGTTAAAATTCGGCTTGCCCCGGTGAGCGCGGGAAGGGAATTACATCGCGTATATTTACCATTCCTGTGACATACTGTATCAGGCGTTCAAAGCCAAGGCCAAAACCGGAGTGGGGTACTGTACCAAAACGTCTTAGATCAAGATACCACTGGTAATCTGCCTTGTTAAAATTCAGCTCTTCTATTCTTTTTTCCAGTTTTTCCAGGTTTTCTTCGCGTTCAGATCCGCCTATTATTTCGCCTAACCTTGGAACCAGTACATCCATGGCACGAACTGTTTTCCCGTCAGGGTTTTGCTTCATGTAAAAGGCTTTAATTTCCTTTGGGTAATCTGTAACAATTACCGGACCCTTGGCAAGCTTTTCCGCCAAAAAACGTTCATGCTCAGTTTGAATATCACAGCCCCAATATGGTTTAAAGTCAAAGGCTTCGTTTGAGTTTTCAAGTTCTTTTATTGCATCTGTGTATGTGATATGTGCGAATTTAGATTCTGCAACAAGTTCAAGAGTTTCTATTATTCCCTTTTCGTAGTGATTGTTAAAGAAATTTAAATCTTCTATACAGTCTTTAAGAACAGCCCTAAAAAGGTATTTTAAAAAATCTTCTGCAAGAGTCATATTGTCTTCCAGCCGTGCAAAGGCCAGTTCAGGTTCTATCATCCAGAACTCAGATAAATGACGGGTGGTATGGGAGTTTTCTGCACGGAAGGTGGGACCAAATGTATAAACCCTTGTTAAAGCCTCTGCATAAGCTTCAGCTTCCAGCTGCCCTGTAACTGCAAGCCCTGTCCATTTGGCAAAAAAATCCTTGCTGTAATCCGGATCTTTCCCGGATTTTGACAGTGCCTTAAGATCAAGAGTAGTCACCTGAAACATTGCCCCGGCACCTTCTCCGTCACTTGAGGTAATTATTGGAGTATTAATATACATAAAGTGCCGGCTTTGGAAAAATTGATGTATGGCAAAGGCTAAAGTGTTTCTTACCCTGCTTACTGCTCCAAAGGTATTTGTCCTTGGTCTTAAATGTGCAATTTCTCTTAAAAATTCAAGGGAATGGCGCTTTTTTTGCAGGGGATATGTGTCTGTAGGAGCTGCTCCCAGTATTAATAGGGAGTCTGCTGCTACTTCCAATTTTTGCCCTGAAGAAGGAGATGCTAAAAGTTTACCATTAATTTCTACAGCGGCACCTGTACTTAGTTCTGCCAGTGCCTCTTTTGTTTCATCTTTAAGTTCCCGGCTTAAATCGAAAGTGCACTGTATGCTTTCAAGACAGGAACCGTCATTTACTTCCACGAAAACCAGGTTTTTCATATCCCGTTTTGTTCTTGTCCATCCCCTGATGCAAAGAGACTGTCCATCCGGATTATACTTTAAAATTTCTTTTATTAGTGGAAGCATAGTGGAATTATATTCAGGGATCGAATCTGCCGTCAATTGGGATACGCACCAGGTTTACAAATTCACCGGGGTAGCGGCTTATAAAAGCCGTAATTGATGTTTCTGCAGCACTTTCAAATACAGCCACCTGAAAAGTACCTCTTTCGTTAAAGTAGGGGATTAATACCGCTACATGATAGTACTGTCTAATTCTTGGTATGCCTCTTGGATTAGCGGCAGTGGTGGGAGGACCCATTTCTGCATTTACAGCGGCAAGGTATATTCTGCCGGGTTCATCAATAGCCAGAGTATAAAGAAGCGGTAACAGGGATTCTGCAGGAAAACCTGCTTCCTCTATATATGCAGGGTGCCTTATGTTTATTCCTCCGCCTAACATTCTTATATTAAGGCGGGAAAATGGTATCTCTCTTACTTCAATTTCTTCCAGGGAAGAAAAAGAGGGCGAGCGCAGTATACCCCCTGCCTGTGAAGCCAGGTTTCTGTTCCAGTCAAGACCAAAAAAGGGGTCTCTTTCACTCTCCCATATATCTGTGTAAGAAGAGCCCCGGCTGCCAAAGAATTCCTTTAAGGGAGCTATGGGAAGCCTTTCTCCTGTGAAAGGTCTTAATATTCCATCTACTACCCATTTTACAAAACCCGAACAATTTAATCCCATAAAGCCGTTATGCGAAGATGGGTTTTGGGGCAGTAGAGTATTTATATAAACATATTCACCGTATTCGTTAATTGCACCATCATCTATATAGGCAAGTTCAGGGAGTCTTTCCCTTATTGCTCTGATAAAAGACATGCTGTCCCTGTACATAAAAGGTTCCGGATCCAGATAACGGCGGGGAAGCTGATTCCCCATAAGAGCCAAAACTTCTTCTATAGGTAATACCATTATTCTTTCAAAGGGAAGGGGCAGGGGATAGGATTGAATTAAAAATGCATCGTATATTACAAAATCCACAAAGGACCTTTCTTCCGAAAAAGGTCTGAATTGCAGGTATACATTAAAATCGCTTCTTGGAAAATAAATTATTCTGGATAAACTGTTGTTATTATCTCTACGCCTAATTAAAGACCATGAACCCTGATTCCAGCTGTTAAAATTTCCGTTCTGTCCTCGGGCAAGAACTATGGCAAATTCTTCACGGTTTGCCTGGGAGCTTTCTACCCTTAACTGTACCTGTCCTCCTCCTCTAAGGTTGTAGATCTCTCTTTGCCCCAGACGGGAGAGAACCCTTTCCGGGCTTTCCCTGAACCAGGAATCCATTATTCCGGCTCTTATATAAGAATCATCTTCTATCCTTCTGCTAAGTACATCCTGTGAAAATAAAAATGTGCTTTTTAGGATTAATAAAAATAATATAATGAAGCAGCGAAGATTTTTTCCTTTCATTACCTTATTATCGGTAAAATTGAATCCACTGTGAAGCAGGTAGCTCTAAAGAGTTCGCTGTAGAGTCTGTATGAAAATGCTAAATGTCTGTTAAGACTATCATTACTTTCTATTTCCTCCTCCCAGTTTTCGGTGTCGGGAAATAAAAATCCTGCAATATCCTTAACTCTGCTGGCAGAAATTGCCTCGTTTGCTTTTTCCAGCTTGATCATTATTCTTTCCCTGTCTTTATCTGCCAGGAATCCTTTTTTACTGCGGGAATAGGCTTTTTCCGCAGTATCCCTTGCGTCCATAGCTATTGATTTTATGCTATTTAGACCCTGTAAAAGATCATTAACTGCATTTATAAAATTAATTTTTCTATGTTCAATTTTCTTGCCGGAATAAAAATCGCAGTCTATTCTTTCATAAGCTTCTTTAAGGTGAGTATTGATCTCTCTGCGGCATTCCCGGCAGGAAAGGAGATTCTCTATAGAACTTGTTATTAAGCCATTTATTGCAAGACCATCGTCAGATACAGTGTAGTTATTTATCTGCCTATGTAATGAAAAGCGATTTTCAAACCATGCAGAATATAAAGACAGACGTTTATCTGTAAGAACTTCTCCACCGCCCTGCTTTTTGGCTAAAAATGGCTGTCCGTCTCTAAGAGCCCGAAAATTCCAGCTTTCTCCCGGTGAAAAGCGGTAAGTTTCTGCATGAGATTTTTCTTCAAACAAGGCGCCCCTAAAATGGGTCTTTAAATTTGGAAAGGATAAATCAAGACCTGCTATATATATATCATTCGCTCCCAGATTTCGGGAAAAATCCCATGCACTTGTAGCAACAGAACCTCCGGCTCCAAGCTCTCCTTTTACATCTACCTGATTCTCTATAAAATGCCCCAGCGGGAAAAATGAGCTTGATAATAGTATCCTGCCAAAAGCCTGTCTAAGGCAGGGCGGGTATACTGCAGATTCTGTTACAAGGCAGAGTTCCTTTCTGCTTGTCCTGTCCAAATGCCTAAAGTTCCAGTATTGAGGATCAACGGAAACAACAAAATCAGGAATTATTTCTTCTGCAAGAAGAAAACGCAGGCTGGTATCTACAGCTACTATCAGTGCTTTTTTATGTATTTCTTTTATATGCGGTTTTATGGAATCCAGAGTAGGACAAGCAGCTGCCAAAAAAACGGGAATATTTTTTTCCGATAATAATCCTTTCATATGTGATATACCGGGTATGTCTTTTATGGCATTG
>Ga0099364_10011564_pt1 | contig 12045 bp, 8 predicted proteins | sample TergutTh196P3_FD_73070 | JGI IMG/M metagenome (GOLD analysis project Ga0099364, IMG submission 73070) | Microcerotermes parvus P3 segment gut microbial communities from Pointe-Noire, Republic of the Congo - Th196 P3 | ecosystem: Host-associated > Arthropoda: Insects > Digestive system > Gut ...
AAATATTTTTTTTAGTTTAAAATTACTGCCTTCACTATTTTTTTGTTTTCTTGCCGTGTAAACTGCCAAGGCAAGGGTTACAGGGATAATCATTAGAGTACGCGTTAACTTAATTATTGTTGATACTGCAAGAGCAGTGTTCTCCCCTGCCCTGTTACTCCAAACTGTTCCTGCTGCAACTACAGATGATGTATCGTTAATTGCAAGTCCTGCCCATATACCGAACGAGGTATCACTGAGCCCTGTCATGCTTCCAAGCAAGGGGAAAACAAGCACGGCAATAACATTAAACAGAAAAATTGTGGAAATCGCCTTTGCTACATCTTCATCCTTTGCATTTATTACAGGAGCAGCAGCTGCTATTGCAGATCCTCCGCAGATCGAGGTACCTACTCCAATTAATATACCTGTATTACTCTGTAATTTTAGAATTCTGGTCAAAAAATATGTTGATAGAAATATAATTAAAAAGCCTATTAACATAATTATTAAAGAAGAATATCCCAGTTCCAATGCATTATATAGGTTTAAGCTAAACCCGATAAGAACTACAGAAAATTGCAGAATTTTTTTGGATGTAAATCCTGTACCGGCAGTAAAAGAAAATTTGCCTTTAAAGTTCAGAATAGATAAATTTGGGATTAAAAGGGAAATTAAAATCCCTGTAATTATGGCTATAATAGGAGGTCCTGCCAATGTAAAAACACCACCCAGAAACCAGGCAGGCAGGGCAACTATAAAACAAAGAACAATACCGGGTATATATTTCATGGATAATACTATCATTTTTAAATCGTTTTTGCTATAATAAAAGCGGGAGGGATTCATGACGATCTGGTTAGCCACAGGAAATTTGCACAAGAGAAAAGAACTTAACGAAATTTTGTCATCTTACCTTTCATTCGACATAAACATAAAAATTCCAAAAGATGCAGGATTGGATTTTAATCCTGAAGAAACAGGAAATTCTTTTGTAGAAAATGCCTTAATAAAAGCAAAAGCACTTTATGAGCTTACCGGAGAACCTGTTATTGCAGATGATTCAGGGATATGTGTAGATGCACTTAATGGAAAACCCGGTATTTACTCTGCAAGATACGGCGGAGATGGGCTTATGGATAATGAAAGGAACACCTTACTTCTTTCAGAACTGGGAGACAATAAAAAACGAAGGGCATGTTTTATATGCGCTATGGTTTTATATTACGATCCTAAGCGTTTTTATATTGCAAATGAAAGCATGGATGGCCTAATAGTAGATAGCATTGACACTGCCAAAGGCAATGGCGGTTTTGGTTACGATCCTATTCTATATATCCCTGAAGCTGAGTGTACCGTTGCAGAGCTTAGCGATGCAGATAAGAACCGCCTTAGCCACAGGGGAAAAGCTGCAAGAGCCATAGCTAATTTTATAGTTAAATAAGAATATGGAACTAAATAAAGCACAGCAAAAAGCAGTTAACATCCTTGATGGAGCCGTTTTAATAATAGCTGGAGCCGGCTCGGGTAAAACCAGGGTTATTACACACAGAATTGCCTATATGCTTGATAAAGGCATTACTCAATCATCCATACTAGCCCTAACCTTTACAAACAAAGCAGCCAGGGAAATGACCAGCCGCATTAAGGAACTTACAGGGAAAAAACTAAGCAATCTTACTGCATGTACTTTTCATGCTTTTGGATTAAAAATACTTCGCGAAGAAATTGAAGTATTAAACTATAGAAAAAATTTTTCCATTTATGATACCACTGATAAAATTGAACTTATAAAAGAATCTTTACGAGAATGTAAACTATACGGAGAAAAAACAGACCTTTATAAAATTGAACAGATATTTTCTAACATTAAGATAGGGCGATTTACCTGGAAAGATGTAGATAATACTTATGAACCTGCTTATAATGTATATCAGAATAACTTAAAAGTTTACAATGCTCTTGATTTTGATGACTTACTGGTTTTGCCCATAACACTTTTTAACGATAATAATAACATCCTGGAAAAATATCGTACTCGTTACCGCTATATTCTTGTTGACGAATTTCAGGATACAAGTTTTATACAGTACAAATTACTTCGTTTATTGGCAAATCCTGAGGGTAAAAAAAGCAATATATGCGTTGTGGGAGATGATGATCAGTCTATTTATTCCTGGCGCGGAGCCAATTATCAAAACATGATTCTTTTTGAAAATGATTTTCCCAATGCAATGGAAATAAAACTTGAACAAAATTACCGTTCAACAAGTACTATTTTGGAAGCCGCAAACGGTTTAATATCACATAACACAAACAGAAAAGGAAAAAATCTTTGGTCCGGAAACGGAGAAGGTAAACCCATAGAACTTTTATATCCTAAAAATGAGAGCATAGAAGCTTCTTTTATATCACAAACAATCAAAAAATTAAGATTTACAGAAAGGCGCAGTTATGATCATTTTGGTATTCTTGTCAGAACCAATAATCAGTTTGACTGTATAGAAGAAGCCCTATTGGCAAATAGTATACCCTACAGGGTATCGGGAGGGATGAGTTTTTTTGATCGTAAGGAAATCCGCGATATACTTTCATACCTTAGGTTAATTGCAAATAACAATGATGATGTTAATTTGTTAAGAATCGTAAATACTCCTCGCCGGGGTATAGGCAAGGCAAGTATATTATCTGCAATGGAATTATCAAAACAGAACAATCTTAGTCTTTATGATTCTTTTAACCGCATTTCAATGTCAAAAAACAAGACTGGGGATCTTCTTTTTTCTAATGTAGAAATAAAAACAGATAAAAATACCAGAACAGGTTTAGATGAATTTATTGAGCTTATCTCTTCTGCCAGAGAAGACTTTTTTTTACAGGGAGAACTTTCCAAAAAGGTAAAAAAACTGGTAGAAAAAATAGATTATTGGAGTTACCTTGTAAGCGAATTCAGTAAAGACGAAAAAAAAGCTAGATATAGGTATTCAAATATAGAGTATTTCATAAAAATGATAGAAGACTGGGAAAAGGATCCTGATATTTTGGATAAAGGACTATATGCATATTTAAACCGCATTAGTCTTATAACAAAGAATGATGGTCTGTCTGATGATGAGAAATGTGCAAATTTAATGACTATACATGCTTCAAAAGGATTGGAATTTCCTGTTGTATTTATAGGCGGCGCAGAAGAAGGCTTTATTCCGCATGAAAGAAGCCTTGAAGAAGAAGGCGGCAAAGAAGAAGAGCGGCGCCTTTTTTATGTTGCAATAACCAGAGCAAAAGATAAACTATATATAAGCAGCTGCCAAAAGCGCCGCCGTAGAGACAGCGAAATTGAAAGATCCCCCTCCCCTTTCATACAGGAGATCCCTCTGCATTTAATAGAGACAAAAAAAGAAGAGGCAGAGGACGACCCAAACGCAGCCAGAGCTTCACTGGAAAACATGCTTTCAAGGTTTAGCAGTTAACAAAAAAAAGTGGTTAGCCTGAATGGCTAACCACCAATATAACAATTACTGTTAATTAATTTCTGCTATAGGCTGTTGTTGTGTAACCCTTGCTCCTGCGGGAACCAGGAAGTGTACTTTTCCAGTACTTGTTGCTTTAATTTCAAGCTCCATTTTCATGGATTCCATTATTACAACATTGTCACCTGGTTTTACATCTTTTCCTTCTTCTGTGGCGTAACGCAGCACGACACCGGCAACAGGAGCAGCAATTACAGTTCCTCCGCCGCTTGGTGCAGCAGCTGCAGGAGCAGGAGCTGCAGGGGCTGCAGCCGGAGCAGCTGCAGGAGCGGGAGCGGGAGCAACAGGAGCAGGTGCAGCACTTACGGCAACTGTTCCTGCGGGTGCAACCACTACATTATAGTTAACGCCATCTACGTTTACGCTGTACTGCGCTGCCTCATTTGCAGCTTTTGCTGCAGGGGCAGGAGCGGTTGCAGGGGCAGCGGCTTTTGGTGCATCTTCTTCAGGTTTAAATACAACAGGTCCCTTGGCACGGTTTTTAAAGAATTCCGGTGCAACCTGGGGAAACATTGCAAGTGTAAGTACGTCTTCGACAGAAACTGTATCTGTACCAAGAAGCTTTTTGCATTCTGCTTCGAGTTTATCAAACTCAGGCGGGATGTCATCGGCTGGACGGTGAGTAACTTCTTTATCCATTTTAAGGGTTTCAAGAGCTTTCTTTACTACATCCTGATTTTTGGGAGCAGGACATGCACCGTACTTACCAGCCATAAGATCCTGGAATTCTCCTGAGAGCCTGTTGTAGCGGCCAAAGAGTACGTTAAATACTGACTGGGTTCCTACAATCTGGCTTGTTGGAGTTACAAGAGGCGGATAACCGGCATCTTTCTGGACTATGGCAATTTCTTTTAATACTTCGTCCATTTTATCAGATGCACCCTGTTCCTTAAGCTGGCTTTCAAGGTTACTGAGCATGCCGCCTGGAATCTGTGCTGTAAGGATTCTGGTGTCTGCACCAAGGAAGGAAGATTCAAATTTCTTGTAGTTTTTTCTTACTTCGCGGAAGTAGGCGGAGATTTCAAGAAGCAGGTTAATATCAAGACCTGTGTCATACTCGGTACCGCGGAAAATTTCTACCATGGTTTCTGTGGGGCTGTGACCGGGTCCCATAGACATGGAGGCAATGGCGGTGTCAAGCATTTCTGCACCGGCTTCAGCACATTTTACAAGGGTACCAACGGACATACCCGTGGTAGCATGTGTATGAACTTCTACAGGTATATCTGCAATATTTTTAATGGCTTTTACCAGATCGTATCCCTCGTATGGTTTTAATAAACCAGCCATGTCTTTTATACAAATGGAATCGGCACCCAGATTTACCAACTGTTTTGCAAATTCTGCGTATTTTTCTATAGTATGGAAGGGTGTAACAGCATAGGAAATGGTTGCCTGTATATGTTTACCTGTTTTTTTGGCTGCTGTTATGGCAGCTTCAAAGTTACGCGGATCGTTACATGCATCAAAGATACGGAAGACATCAATACCGCCTTTTGCCGCATATTCTACGAATCTTGCGACAACATCATCACCATAGTGCCTGTAACCGAGGAGGTTTTGACCTCTTAAAAGCATCATAATGGGAGTTTTTGGAAGGGCAGCCTTTAGTTTCTTTAATCTCTCCCAGGGATCTTCGTTTAAGAATCGTATACAGGAGTCGAAGGTTGCCCCTCCCCATGCCTCCAGAGCGTAAAATCCTGCTTTATCCAATTTGTCACAAATTGGCAGCATATCGGAGGTGACCATACGGGTGGCAAATAGAGACTGGTGAGCATCCCTAAGTACTAGTTCAGTGAGTTTGACTTTCGGCATAATTCCTTCCTTGTGTTTTTATTAGTTATTATCCAAACGGTATTGTTCTACCGCAGCAGAAATTGCCGCGATTACCGCTGTTGGTACCGATTTTGTATCTTGTGGAGCATATACTACCCTGTTAGCTTCTGCTTCCTTTAGCATTTTGCCAAGTTTATTAACCGTTCTTGTTAGGGCAGACACACGACTAACGAGATATAGCAGGAGAATTACCGCAAGTCCCATCAGAAAAAACATAAACCCATACATTTCGGTCATAAACTTAAACCTCCGCTATTTTTTTTGACAATACAAATTCACCTTTCATATTACACAGGAATAAGGTATTTACGCAAGTAGTTTATGTGAGAAAAGCTAAAATAATTGATCTGGATAATTAAAAATTATATTGCTAAACTAAATACATGAAACTGTCATGCCTTCATACACATACTACCCTCTGTGACGGGACTGATGACATAGAAACTTTCTGCCGTAAAGCTTATGAAAAAGGCATGGATTCTATAGGTTTTAGCGCTCATGCCCCTATAACTGCCAAAACAGGTATAAAAAGCGACTGGAATTTACCGGAGGATAAGCTTAATGAGTATCTGTATGAAGTAAAAATGGCAAAAAAACGCTGGGAAGGCAGGCTCCCTGTATATTTAGGTCTGGAAATAGATTTTATTGAAGGCTTAATGGGTCCTGATGATAAAGATTATGCAGAAATGGAGCTTGATTATAAAATTGGCGGAGTTCACTATATAGTTCCATCAGAAGGAAAGCATTTTACAGTAGATAATAGCGCAGAAGCAGTGGAAAAAGCCGTAACAGAGTTTTATTATGGTGATTTTTATGCGATGATCTCATCCTACTATGATGCTGTATCAAAAATGATCAAAAAAGGCAGCTTTGATATACTGGCACACCCGGACGTGGTAAAGAAAAATAATTCTGACTCAAGGTATTTTTCCGAAACAGATCCTGTTTACATAGAAAAAGCAGCTTCCCTTGCTCCATTAATTTCTGCTCAAAAATTACACTGTGAAATAAATACAGGGGGAATGAACAGGGGAAGAATAAAGGATTGCTACCCTTCTTTATGGCTGCTTAAAATTTTTAATGAATATGATATTCCAATAGTTATTAATTCAGACGCTCATGAAGCAGAGGATCTGGATGGAAACTATACTACTGCTTGTCATATGCTTAAAACTGCAGGATATTCAAGTACAGCCATATTTAAAGGACGTACTAACAATACAGTTCAATGGGAGTATATAGCCTTATAAACCTCAAAGAATGGATATCCTTTTTCTTCTTTGTTAAAAACAGCAGGAAATTTGGCCAGCACAGAAAGCCTTTCAAGCTTATAAAGGCTGGTTTTATCATCTAACCTAATATTACGATAATTTTTTTCTTCTTTTGCTTCCACAAAATCAGAAGCTATATCAGTTTTTTCAGATTTATATTCATAACCCCAAACCAAAGATGAAACTGAATATTTTTTATGACCAGAGGGAATTAAAATATTAATGGCATCATTTATAATTATTCCATTAGGAAGGAATTTATTCATATTTGATATAAATTGATTTGCCTCATAGGAGGACAATAATTCTATAGAGGCTACTTCCCCTTTGGCTTTTATACCTAGTGATAATGGGGAGGCAATATCCAATCTTGGTAATGGATTAAAACCCTTTGTATACAAAATTGGTATATCTGCTCTAATAAAAGTCATTGAAAAAATTTCTATTAGATCAAGGTGAGAATGAAAAATTGCAGTATCTGTCTTTAAAAAGGAAAAAATAATTCTATGTGTATCAGGATCTTTTGTACTCTCGTTTAGAATTTGCAATTTTTCATTGGAAATTACTTCAACCTGTATATTATTTTTAACTATTTTATTGTTTTTATTGCATATTTTACATGAATTATTGCAATTTTCCATACAGGGTAAAGTAATTTCTCCGCTTTTTGATCTATTTAACTCTTCAGTAATGTATGTATTACAAACTCCGGAATCTATACAATCCCAACTTAATACAGCATCCTTTTTTTCCTGAATAATTTCCTCTGCAAGCTGTCCATGTTTAACAAGAAGTTCTTCCCAAATGTCTTGTTTAAAATAATCGTTCCAGGAATCAAGACGGCAGCCCTTATTAAAGGCCTCAAAAAAAATATCTCCTACCCTATCATCTCCTCTGCTAAGTAAGCCTTCCATAAGAGACAAGAATGGATCCTGTATTCCAACTTTATGCCCCAATGCTTTTAAGGCATTCCTAATATAGTTTAGTTTTTTAAGTGCTTCCTCTCGATTTAGTTGAGCTGCTCTTTCGAAAGGAGTATGCGGTTTAGGAATAAAAGTCCCTATATTTATATTAAAACGCATCTTGGTTTTTATGGAAATTTCGTTAATAAAATTTACAATTTCTTCTTCTTCGTTAATGATAGTTTTCTTTTCAAGTGGAAGACCTATCATGAAGTAAAATTTGGCAGTCTTCCAGCCCCTTTTTTTTGCCTCTGTCAGTATGGAAATTACATCGCTTCCATAAACCTTTTTATTTAAAGCCATTTGGTTAAAATCACCGGGAGTTTCTACTGCAAAGGTTAATCCCCCTTTTCTTACACGGGAAATTTTTTCTATAAGATCCAGAGAAAAACCTGAAACCTTTAAAGAAGGCAGTTGAAACGAGATATTTTTATCCTTATATTTTTGGCTTAAATGATCAAAGAGTGCATCCAGGTAGCAATAATCCCCAGAGGAAAGAGAGGATAAAGTAATCTCCCTAAAACCTCCCTTTTGAATAAAATCTTCAGTTTCATTAATTATAAGTTCTGCATTCTTCTGCCTCATAGGTCTATACCAAAAGCCTGCATGACAAAAGCGGCAGCCATTAGGACAGCCGCGCATTATTTCCACAGCTCCATGATGATGTATAACCTGCATACTGGGAACAGGGAAAACTGCCGCTTCCCTTTTTTCATGATGAAATTTTTCATCAAGTGCTCTGTATGCCTTTTCTTTGCCTTTTACCCATATAGAAGGATGCAATGACAAGGTTTTTTTTATTTCCTCTCTCCCCATTCCTGCTTTTTTTTGTTCTTTAAGTTTTTCTACAAGGAAGAAAAAAGCATCTTCTGCTTCCCCTATCCAAAATGCATCAATAAAATTGGAATAGGGAACTGGATTTGAGACACAGGGACCACCAAGTATTATAACAGGATCATCTTCTTTTCTATGCTCATTTTTTAATGGAATGGAAGATAGATCCAATATACTAAAAATTCCTGTAAGACCTAGCTCATATCCCAAAGTGAACATTAAAAGGTCTGCACTCTTTAGACTAATGCCGCTATCCAGACCATAAAGGGGTATTTTTTTTTCTCTAAGGAGTTCTTCAAAATCAGGAGCCGGTGCAAAAACCCTGTCACATGAAACTTCATTTAAGGAATTTAAACCTTTATAAATAATTTTTATTGCCTGATTCGACATGGCAATTTCGTAAAGATCCGGAAAGGCAATTACAGTATTAAATAATGCATTTTTTTTGCAAAGACGGCCGTATTCCCCACCTGTATAACGGGCAGGTTTTTCTACTTTTAATAAATCCTGTCCTATATCTTTTATGGGGTCAATAAAGATCATAGTCGTTACGCACATGGCGCCTAACATGAATACTTAATGCAAGACCTATACCTATCATTGCAGACCATAGTGCAGAACCGCCATAAGAAACAAAGAGCAGCGGAATTCCTGTAATGGGCATTATACCCATGGTCATGCCTACATTTATAAAAAAATGAAAAGCATACATACAGGTTAAACCGGCGAGTATATAAGATGCAAAATTATCATTTATTATTTTAGTTAACCTTATTAGTCGAAGTATTAAAATTAAAAACAGTGCAAAAACAACAATTCCTCCTCTAAACCCCCATTCTTCTGAAAGTATGGAAAAAATAAAGTCGGTGCTTTGTTCGGGTAGAAAACGGTACTGGCTCTGGGTTCCCTGAAGAAAACCTCTACCTATAATACCTCCTGAACCAATTGCTGTTATTGATTGGATTATATGCCATCCTGAACCTCTTGGATCTATATTGGGATCAAGAAAAATAATAAGTCTCCTTAATTGATAATCTCTTAATACCATTTGCGCAGCAAATGCAGTACTTAGTGAAACTATAAAAATGCTTGCACTATAACAGATCCAGTAAAAATATCTTTTTCTGAATCTTAATAAACCAAAAAGAGCTATAGCTGCAATTACCAATAGGGACAAACAGGTAGCAGCAATAAAACGCCTGTCCAAAAATATTAATAAACCGGAGATGCTGTTTTCCATTATAATTATCTGCCAATGCGGTAAAACTATAAATAGCGAAGTTAAAACAATTGTTAAAATCATAAAAATTATATAGCGTAAAGAAATACCTGCAATAAAAGACATACCAAGGAGTATAGGGATAAAAACCAATGCAGTACCTAAATCCGGCTGTATAATAATTAAGCCCATGGGGACAAATACAATTATGCAGGATAATAAAAACCTAAAAAAACTTTTTGGGTTTCTTTTTGTATGGTCAAGATACCATGCTAGAAAGACTATAGTAGTTATTTTGGTAAATTCTGATGTTTGAAAACCAAAAGTGCCTATCCTTATCCATCTTGTGTTAAATGTTAGAATAAGTACCACTAATGTTGCAATATAAAACCATACAGAAATATGGTATATTTTTCTGTAATTAAACAATGACATTCCCAAAATAATCACTAAACCAACTGATGCCCAGCTAATTTGCCTTATGTATTCACTCGAAACAGGTTCACCATATATATTTACTCCGGAAGAATAAATAAAAACTACACCCGTTGCAATAAGAAACAGTACAGCAAAAAGAAGAATAAAATCTATTTCGAGCAGGTCCTTTAATCTCATTATTATGACGTTTTACTCCCGTCTACCCTGTATATCATTTGTGTCTCTAAAACCAAGTGCCTGAATAGCTTCTTCGTAAGTTTGGTTTGCAAAAATACCCTGATATATTATTGCAGATGCATAAGGTGCCCACCATTCCCATGGATTGGATGCTTCTACAAGAACAGAAACAACAACCCTTTCGTAGGGATCATTAGTCTGGTATGGTGCATATGATGCAAACCAGGAGTGCCATCCGTTTACAAGTCCCGCTTCACCGGTTCCTGTTTTTCCTGCTACTTCCACCTGCAGTGCACGCATATTCATGGGATATTGAACGGTCCCATTTGTAACAACATTTCTCATGTCTTCACGTAAGGCTGCAAAGACTGAAGGACTAATATCGCTTTGATGAAAAATTTCAGGAACGGTTTTTACTTCTAAAGCTCCACTAATTGGATCACGTACTTCACTTAAAAAATGAGGTCTGTAAATAATTCCATCATTAACTGTCATGGCAACCATATTGGCCATCTGTAAGGGAGTAACAGCCATATCTCCCTGCCCTATGGAAATATTCATGGTATCACCACCCATCCACCTTACATGAAAGCGGTTTTCCCTCCATTGGGGAGTAGGTACCAAGCCGCTTACTTCTCCGGGAATGTCAATTCCGGAAACGCGTCCAAAGCCAAAATCCTGGGAATATTTAATTATATTATCAACACCCAAATAATCTCTGCCTATAGTCCAATAATAAATATTACAGGACTGAGCTAAAGCTCCTCTTAAGTTAACTCTGCCATGACCCGGGCTTCTATTATGGCAGCGCCAGACTCTGTCACCAAAATGAATTTCTCCTCTGCATTCAACTGTCTGATTAATGGGAAACGAGGATTCAGACAATATGCCTGCACTCATTACAATTTTAAATGATGATGCAGGTGGGTAACTTGACTGTATCGCCCTGTTTAAAAAAGGTCTTTGAGGATTATTTGTTAAAGCCTGAAACTCTGCACTAAAATCAGTTAAATTAAAAATTGTAGGATCATACCAGGGATAGGAAACCATTGCAAGAATTTCACCTGTCGCAGGTTTTAGGACAACCACTGCACCCATTCTTCTTCCAAGTGCTTTTTCTGCAAGGAGCTGTATATCGCGGTCTATTGTAAGTACAAGATTTCTTCCCATGTCAGGTGCAATACGGTTAAAGTCTCCTGACATTCTCCTGCCCCACACATCAACAGTTCTTGTTTCCCTTCCTTCGCTTCCCCTTAAAAGTTCATCATACTGCCTTTCTATCCCTGACTTTCCAATAATATCTCCCTGCTGGTAACCTCTGTTAAAAAGAACAGTAAGTTCTTCCCTTGTAATATTCCCTACATAGCCAATAATATGGGAAAGGCTGGAAATATCAGTATAGTTGCGTATTGGTCTTGACTGCCAGGAAACGCCAGGCAGACTATGGGCCTGTTCAGCTATGGCGGCAATAGTACTAAATGAAACATTTGAAGTAATTTCTACAGGCTGGTATAAATGATGTATAGATGCCGGTAATCTGCGGGAAATGACATCTCTATTTATGTTAAGAAGCAGCGAAAGCCTGTCAATAAGATCTTCTATTTCCCCCCTGGGAATTTCAGCAGGTGTTACGCTGACAACAAAGGATTCAGTGTTTAATACAAGGGGGACATCGAAATTTCTGTCATAAATGTCACCACGCTGAGCAGGGAATAACCCCATCTTTTTTCCCCTAATCCTTTCCCCCCCCAACACAAAAAAAAAACTCCCCCCTCCTCACACTCCACAAAAAAACAACC
>Ga0099364_10011565_pt1 | contig 12043 bp, 11 predicted proteins | sample TergutTh196P3_FD_73070 | JGI IMG/M metagenome (GOLD analysis project Ga0099364, IMG submission 73070) | Microcerotermes parvus P3 segment gut microbial communities from Pointe-Noire, Republic of the Congo - Th196 P3 | ecosystem: Host-associated > Arthropoda: Insects > Digestive system > Gut ...
CAGAGCCGCCGTCGGGAAGCAGGTCGCCGGGTGGCTCTTGTCGATTCCGAGCTCGTTGGCTTTCTGCTTGCGGAGTCCGTGTGGGCCGTCTGCCATTGACAGGGCGGGGATTCCCAATCTCTCAATCGCTTTGGTGTGCCAGTAATCCGCCCCGGAAAGTAGCGAGACTTTTTCTTCGAGGGTCATTTGAGACATGATTTCCTTGATTTTCGGATTAGACATTGTAAAATTATACCTTTCCGGCCCTGATGAGCTGAGCGTTGACATCGGGCTTTACTCAATATCAACAAGATTTGCAATATCAGTGCCTGTCGAGCCATAAATTTCAGCCCCTGCCGAGCCTTGCGAAAAACACAAATAAATATATGCCGCCGATAATAATGCCGATTATTAACGCTACAGTAAGTAAAATTGATATAGGAATAAACAGTATGGTCAAGATAATCCTCAACGCCTTATTAGGGATTCTTTTAATCGGGATATATAAAAGCTTCACTAATGCAAAAGCAATTTCAGACATTACCTCTAACATTCCCTGTTCCCCTTTTCCAATTCCTCCAACGCTTTGAGCAACGCCCGATTCTCATCATGAGTTCCCGCACAAATCCGCAAATGCGTCCCGAAACGTCGAATCGCTATACCTTGTTTCAGTAAATACTCGCAGATTTCTTCAGCCCGCGGCGTTTCAATAAACACGAAATTGGTTTTGGTATCGTAGATTTTTTCGAAAATACTCATTCGCTCAAGTTCGGTCTTGAGTGACCTTACACTCGCCTTGATTAGTCCGATTGCATTTGCATACCCCTGCCCGTCGAACAGAATTTCGGCGGCGATAGCTTGGGTCAGAGAGTTCACGTTAAACGGCGACTTCATCATTCTCAACGCATAGGTGATTTCCTCATTCGAAACGGCAAACCCCATACGGATTCCCGCCAGAGCAACCGATTTCGAACAGGTGCGCAATACCACCAGGTTAGAATATTGCGAAACTTCGCTCAATAAAGACTGTGACTCGTCCCAAAAATCCATATAGGCTTCGTCCAGAACCACAAGCGCATCGCTCCCCGATATAAGCCGCCTTACCTCATCTTTTTCGAGTCCTAACGAGGTCGGATTACAAGGATTGGAAAAGATTACGCACTTGATTCCGTTAGCTCGAATGAATTCACGGATTTCGTCTGTATCGAAGGTGAAATCAGAACGTTTCGGCAGGGTGATGACTTCTAACTCGTACAGTTTCGCATAAAATCCGTACATCGAAAAATCGGGATTAAGTGTCAGAACCTTATCTCCTTTTTCAAGAAGTCCTGCGCAAATCAATCCGATTAACTCATCAGAACCGTTTCCTGCGGTAACGTAACGACTTTCTACCCCGAAAAGCCGTGCGAATGCCGAAACCGCTTCGGTTGCGTATGGGTCGGGATAACGATTAAGCTTCACTTTCTCGATTGCCGCCGCCACCTTCTCGTGAGGAACTTCAATAAAACTCTCATTCACATCGAGACGAACAGGGTAATCGCCGACTAACGGTTCATACGGCGTAAAATTTCGGAGTTTTTTGGGGAGTTTATACATTTTCTTTCCCCAATCTAATCTTAACTGCATTCGAGTGAGCCGCCAAATCCTCCCGCTCTGCAATCAGAATCACATCTTCCGCACACGATTCAAATTCCGATTTCGGGTAATAGATATAACTTGACTTCTTAGTGAAAGAATCCACATTCAACGGCGAAAAGAATCGTGCCGTTCCGTTCGTGGGCAAAACATGATTCGGCCCTGCGAAATAATCGCCGATTGGCTCGGGACTGTACGCTCCGATAAACAGCGAACCTACGTTATCGATTTTCCCGATGTATTCAAGCGGATTTTCCACAAGAACCTCACAATGTTCCGGTGCGATTATTTCGGCGAGCCTTACGGCTTCGCCCATATCTTCGACTAATATTACCGCCCCGTAATTCTGTATGGAAGTCCTCGCCATTTCTTTCCGCGGGAGTGCCTCAAGCTGTTTTTCAAGTTCTTCAACAGTTTTATGCGCGATTTCCTTGCTGTCGGTGATTAACACACTGCTCGCCAAGGTGTCGTGTTCCGCCTGTGAAAGCAAGTCGGCGGCTATATAAGCGGGTTCAGCCGTTTTATCGGCGATTACGAGAATTTCCGAGGGACCGGCAATCATATCAATATCAATCACCCCGAACAGAAGTTTCTTCGCCATTGTGACGTAGACATTTCCGGGCCCGACGATTTTGTCAACCTTCGGGATTGTTTCCGTACCGTAAGCCATAGCCGCAACAGCCTGCGCCCCGCCGCAAAGATAGACTTCGGTAATCCCGCAGAGTTTAGCCGCCGCTAATATATCGGGATTTGCAGTTCCGTCTTTTCGAGGCGGAGTAGTCATGACAATCCGCTTAACACCTGCGATTTTAGCAGGAATCGCGCACATCAAAACCGACGAAATAAGCGGAGCAGTCCCGCCGGGGACGTATAATCCAACCGTTTCAAGCGGACGAATCCGCTGCCCCGTGATTATCCCGCTCTTCTCGGTGAGTGTATACCCTTCCCGCTTCTGTGCGGCATGAAAAGAAGTAATCTTCGCATGGCACCGCCGAAGTGCCGCCATTAAATCCTTTTGATTCTCGTCATAATTCCTGAAATTGCTGATTAACTCAACCTCCGGAACACGATAATACATAACGCTGTCACTGTCGAGTCGGGCGGTGTAATTCTTGACCGCCTCATCCCCGGTGTTTTTGACATCGTTTATAATCGCCCTAACCGTGCGTTCAACAGCGAAATCAGCATCCCCCGCCCTGTTTTCGAGCAGTGACAGAAACGCCCCGATTTCCTGCTTGTTCTCGATGATTTTCAACATTCATATACCCCCTTCTATGCTCTTCTCTATACTCTCCAGAATACCCTCAATTTGAGCCTTCTTCATTTTCAGTTTAACCGGATTTACAATCACCCTTGCCGAAATGTCGGATATATCCTCGACTATTTCAAGCCCGTTCGCCTTGAGGGTCGCACCGGTCTCGACTATATCAACTATTCCGTCGGCGAATCCCAGCAACGGCGACAGCTCCACGCTTCCCTCGATTTTGTATATATCGACCTGCGTCCCATTTTTCTCAAAGAAGCGTCTTGCTACATTCGTGTATTTTGAAGCGACCCGCTTCACCCTATGACCTTTGTAGAAATCCACGCCTTTCATCGCAATCAGCGAGAACCTGCACTTCCCGAAGCCTAAATCCAGCATTTCAAAATGTTGAACCTTGCCGTCATCATCGGCATACTCATCGAGCATATCTTTACCGGTAATTCCTATATCACAAAAACCATGTTCAACGAAGGTGATAACATCGGGTGATTTAGCCACTATGATTTCGACATTTTGGTCGGCAACCGGGAAAATCAACTTTCTGCCTTTATCGGCAAATGCCAAAACATCCCACCCCATTTTAGCGAAGAGTTTCAGGCTTTCTTTTTCAAGCCGCCCTTTAGTAAGAGCAATTCTGATTAAACCCGAATCCGGTTTTTGCGGTTCAAGTGCAAGCTTAGTCAAAGCAGAAACGTTTACTATAAGGCCGATTCCGGCGGTATCCCCGATTTTGTATTCGCCACCGGTCAAAATCGGTTTGCCGAACCCATCAACATAACCGTTGAAGGTTAATCCGTCATAGTACTTACGCTCTTTCTGTTCAATTTCGAATACGTATTCTCTGTCAACTACGAGTTTCAGCGTCTTCTCGGCTAATTCTTGAACATACTGCTTGAGGGAATCATCAATCGTCCCGATGATTTCTATACCGCACTGCACAATTTCATCATCACGACCGGATTCTTTAGGGTTAGCCCTGTAAATCGTCTGATTGTAGCAGAGTTTCAGCGGACGCGGTTCATCTTTAAGTCTGGTCTGCGCCAAGCGAACAATGGGCGGCGTAGAATCCGGACGAATCACCAACAATCGCCCTTTAGAGTCGTTCATCTTATACATACGTTCCTGAGGATAACCGAAAACATCGCCGAATTCAACAAACGGCGTTATAACCTCATGGAATCCCTCTTCCTTAAACAAACCCATCAGCTTACTCTCGATTTCACGTCGAGTAGTACATTCCTCGAAAAGCAAATCACGAGTCCCCTCAGGCGTTTTAAAATTGTGTTTTCTCATACGGTTTCCTCCTGATTCGTATTAACCGGGCGAATAATCGCAATCGGCGTTTGCTGGTCACTCTGATCGAGCGGATTATCGGCGAAAATCAACTCCCCGAACTCATCGGGTAAATCCTTGTGAGACTTCCCCAGAACAGTACAAGCGATGTCGTTCGCATCGACTATATAAACGTCATGCCCTTTGAGATGTTTAGAGAGACGTTCGGCTACTTCGTGCGGTTTGTGCGGCGCCATTTTCGCATAGGTATTATAAGGAGGGATTGTATAATCGCACGGGCCGTCGATTGCCCTTGCTTTCATTCCGCAGATGTTATAAAAAACTCCCCGCTTGCCGAACAGCTTGCAAAACCCCGCTATAATCGCGGCAAAGATGATTTTCACCCGGCCGACTTCACGGACACAAAGTTCCATCGTTACAGGAGAACCGATTCCTATACCGTAATCCGGCTTATATACGAATTTACACAAGAATCGTGCCAAACGAGAGGGTTTGATTGAATCCACCGGGAATGCCCGCCCCTGCATAATCGCAATAATCTTTTCGGAGATGAAAACAGCGTCACCCTCATTGAGATAATCCCGAACATATTTGTCGATTACGTCTTCGGGAACGTCTTCTTTCATTATTACATGGGTCTTGACCGGGTATCTCGCGTGAGTCCCGAACTTAGTTTCAACCGCAAGGCACTTTCCTTCATTGGGAACAAATGGCATATGCATTTTTTATTTTTCCTTTGCTTAAATCATTCAACGCATATTATACCATTATAAAAAAAATATGTCAAGAAAAGGGCTTGAAAATTTTTCCCGACTATGCTATAATAGGTCACATGATACAAAAAATATTGAATTTACCGCTTGTCTTCCTACACTATCTGGGGGAAGCAATTACATCACTCCTCTTAAACGGATTCAAAGATTTGATTGAATTCTCGGTTTTAATCCTCAAACTTATCTGGGGGAGAACCGTAAGATTTCGCCTGAAAGCCCTCGACCTCATTAAGTTGGTCTCGGTTTTCATCGCTTCGCCTTTCGTGAAGATGTGGATTAACATCTGCAACATGAGGCGGGACATGAAAGCGCAAAGCCAAGAAAAGGGATTCTTGGGGGCGATGAAAGCGTTCTTCCCGTATATGATGAAGTTCGTGTTCGGCAAAAGAGGATTAGGCGTAACCGTATTCAATTATGCCGCCCCGATTTTAAGCGTGGTTTTCCTGTTTAACGTGATTTCCTATGCGACTTCGGCAACGTTTTCGCTGAAACTCACCGTTAACGGAAAATTCATCGGGTATATCGAAAGCGAGCAGGACTTCCTCAATGCCGAAGCACTGGTGTTACAACGTGTAAACTACTTCGGAAGTGATAACACAATCGAAATAAGTTCGGAATTTGCAATTGCCAACGCCGGCTCAAGCGAATTACTGACCCCGGGTCAAGTAGCAAACGCAATTATAGAAGCATCCGACTTTACACCGGTATCTGCGATTGGATTCTTCATTGACGATGTCTGCTACGGGGCTGTCCTCAAAGAAGACAAACCCGTAATCGACAAGGCATTACAAGCCCTCCTCGATGATTCCTTGCAGGAACTCCTTGATGATTTGCCAAACGGCGCGAGCGATGAGGACGTTTCATTCTATAAGCAGGTTCAGTTCGACAGTTATGAGTTGTTTTTGGAAGACAGTATAGTCAAGCCTGAGGAAATCATTTCTATGATTAACTCCACTTCCGGTGATGGCGAACCTTATCTCCCGGTGGTCGTAACCTTGACCGAAATCTATGAAGTCGCTTCCGATTTTGAAACGATTACGCAACCCAACGACAATCTGTTCGAAGGGACAACGCGAGAAGCGCACGCAGGCGTTCGCGGGGTTAATCAAGTAGAAGCACGGGTCTCTCTCTTAAACGGCGAGGAAAAAAGCCGCAGTATCGTAAACACAACCGTGATTACTCCTCCGGTAGACAGAGTCATCCACACAGGAACACGTCCTCGGGACAACAAATCGGTATCGCCACAGCCCGGTACACCTGGAATGTTCGTCTGGCCAACCCTGATGAGCGGGTATATTTCGCAAAACTACTTCTCGGGACATGGTGCCGTTGATATAGCCGGGTCAAGTTTCCACGGTACACCTGTTTACGCAGCGGGAAGCGGTATCGTGACCGAAGTACACTACCTCTCGACCGGATACGGTTATTATATCGTGATTCAGCACGGAGAAGAGTACGACAATTTGAAAACGCTGTACTCCCACTGCAACGAAATCATCGTGACTGTCGGCCAGGAGGTTATTCAAGGGGAACAAATAGGCACAGTAGGACGGACAGGCCGTGCCGATGGCTCGCACCTTCATTTCGAGGTTATTGACGGTAACCGGAGGCTCAACCCCAACAACTATATTTCGAAAGGCTGAAAAATCAAACTGAAAACGCTGATGTCGAAGATGACATCAGCGTTTTTTATACAAATCTTGCGGGAATCAAAAGGATTAACAAGAATCATCCGATTTCTTTTCGCTGTTTTTGAGCTGTAGTTCGGGCGTTCGCATACTCACCCTTGTCTGAGCGGGAATCGACTTAGTCACGAAGGCGTTTCCGCCGATTGTCGCACTCTCGCCGATGATTGTGTCCCCCCCCAGAATCGACGCACCGGAATAAATCGTCACGAAATCCTCTATCGTAGGATGGCGTTTAACATCCCGCAGACTCTGTCCTCCGCGGGTTGAAAGAGCACCCAAAGTCACCCCTTGATAGATTTTTACGTTATTACCGATAACAGCAGTCCCGCCCACGACAACCCCTGTTCCGTGGTCTATGAAAAAAGACTTCCCGATTTTCGCGCCGGGATGAATATCAATCCCCGTTATACTATGCGCATATTCAGTCATCATGCGGGGAATCAGCGTAACCCCCAACAAATGAAGTTCGTGCGCAATCCGATGAACCATCACCGCAAACAATCCCGGATAAGAAATCACGATTTCTGCTTTGTTGTAAGCCGCCGGGTCGCCCTCATAAGCAGCTTCGACATCGGTCAAGAGATATTCCCGAAGCTGCGGAATTTTCTCAATGAATCTGTTAGCGATTTCTTCCGACACACCCTGACTTTTCAGGTCGGCATAGACGTATTCGAGCGACTTCACCAACTCCGAACCTACGTTTTTTCCGCCGAAATATTCCGGAAAGAGGATAAACCGCATCTTCTCCACGATTCCGTGGATTACCGATTTATCGGGTTGGGTTTCAAACCTCCCCGAATCAAAATCCGCCAGGATTTGCTCTGCTATTTTTTGAATCAAACCAATCACCTCGTTATTTCATGCCATTCCTTTATTATATATGCGGCAAATTGATTCCTTGTCACCGATTTCAATTCTCCGTTCCGAACAACGCAGTCGAAAGATAGCGTTCGCCTGTATCGGCTAAAAGCGCGACAACTGTCTTCCCTGCAAATTCGGGACGTTGCGCTATCTGCGCCGCCGCAAATGCGACCGCACCGGAAGAAATCCCGACAAGCAACCCCTCGCTGTTCGCAAGGGTACGCGACGTCTCGAACGCTTCCTCGTTCTTTACCCGAATAATCTCATCAACAATTTTTGCGTTGAATACTTCGGGAACGAATCCCGCACCGATGCCCTGAATTTTATGCGCCCCGGGATTCCCTCCGGACAAAACAGGCGAATCTGCCGGTTCAACCGCAAAAATCTTTACGTCGGGGTTACGCCCTTTCAAGACTTCACCTACACCTGTAATCGTTCCGCCGGTACCGACCCCCGCTACAAATGCGGCGACTTCACCATCGGTATCCCGCCAGATTTCTTCTGCCGTGGTCGCTTTATGAACCGCCGGGTTGGCAGGATTCGTAAACTGTTGCAAAATGAACGAGTCGGGAGTAACCGCCGCCAGTTCTTCTGCTTTAGCAATCGCGCCTTTCATGCCCTTCGACCCTTCAGTCAAAACGAGCTCGGCACCCAACGCCTTAAGCATATTACGACGCTCAACACTCATCGTTTCCGGCATGGTAAGAATCAGCCTATAACCCTTTGCGGCACAAACGAAAGCCAACCCGATTCCTGTATTTCCGCTGGTGGGTTCGATGAACACAGTGTTCTCGTTGATTTTTCCCGATTCTTCTGCCGCCGAAACCATGGCATACGAGATTCTGTCTTTCACGCTACCCAACGGATTAAAATACTCCAACTTCGCTACCAGTTTACCCTTGAGCTCTATTTTTTTTCCGAAATTCCCGAGTTCCAAAAGCGGCGTATTCCCGATTAAATCGGTAAGATTTCTTGCTATATTTGCCATAAACTATATTTCTCCTTTAAAAAAACTTAAAAATTAAATTCAGTAAATCCGCAACAAAAGCCTTGACTTTCGCTGCGGATTCACAAACTATCAGTCGTTTTGAACAACTATACTCGCCTAACTTCTGGACAACTGTTTTCTGATATAAGCTTTGAGTTCTTTAAACGCACTTCTGGGGTCGATTTCATCGAGGGTTTCGATTAAAGCCGAGACTTCTTTGTCTTCCAGACTCGTTTTCTTATTCGTAATAAAGGTAGCCCTGCTCTTCACGATAAACATCAGAATATCGTCTGCATCGGCTTTGTCGGCGACCATCTGCGAGAACACCTTACTCTTTGCGGCGAACTGCATGAAATCCTTATTCATCAGTGCGTAGTTCATCCTGCCTTTTTCATCGGAATAACGCTCAACGAACGCATTATACTCGTCCGAATCCACCATGTCAATGCTCTCTTCAGGGAGTTCTTCCTCGGTTGTGGGTTCGTATTTAGAAACGTCAACAACGATGTTTCCGCGTGCGGTATACGGTGCGCCGCAGGTAAGTTCCGCTGCTTCTTCAAACGCTTCTGCCGGGAACAAAGCAGAATCAACTTTCCCGTAAGGGACAGTCTCCCCCGTACGCTTGTCAATGGTGCTGACCGCACTCACATCTTGGTCGAGACGAAGAATTTTAATCGCACTCCCCTGTTGGATTTTCTGTTTGTAGGCAATTGCAGGAATCGTCGATAACTCGACGGCTTTTGTCCGGATAATGTTTCTCAAAGTAATTCCCTCCTAAATAATATTTTTTGAAATTTCGCTAATTGGCATATTATACTACACATTTACAGAAATGTCAAGCACTCGTCAAGCAATTGAAAAAAAATAAATTCGTCAAGATTTGCCCCCGCTTTGCATTGACTTCCGTACGGTTTTCTGCTATAATCATAAGTATTATGAATAAATTACCTACAACTCTACTAATCTACCCCGATTTTCTCGAAGAGGACAAGTCTAACAAAAACAAGCTCGGCAACTACAGTGAGGGCTTGGCTTCGATTTCGGCGGTACTGAAACAAGCGGGCTACGATGTGAAACTCTATCATATGCTGTATATGCCCGACAAAAAAGAATTCCTCAAGAAAATACGAGAGTTCGACTGTGATGTCATAGGCTTTTCTGCCAGAACAACGGCAATCCCGTTCATAACCGAGTTTGCGGGCTGGCTGGACGATGAGTTACCCGATATTCCCGTAGGAATAGGAGGGTATCATGCGACCCTGGTGCCGGACGAATGTCTGCAACTCCGCGGAATTGACATGGTAATCGTCGGCGAGGGAGAATACCCGTGGCTGGACTATCTGAACAGCCTCCGTGACGGGACAAGCCGAACCGACATCGAGAGTATTAACTTCAAACAGTCCGACGGTTCGATTATACACAACCCGGTTCGTCCGCTGATTGAAGATTTAGACTCATTACCGTTCCCGGATTTTGACCTGTTCGATTATGCAAACCTCGACCGTTCGAAAAACTTCACCGCTATGGTAATGCTATCACGGGGGTGTCTGTTTTCCTGTACCTACTGCGGGAATTCGCAATTCCGTAACGTTTATCCGAACAAGAAAAAATACGCACGATTCCGCTCACCCGAAAAGTCAATCGAATTACTCTTACTGCTCTTAAAGAAATTCCCCTTTATAAAGTATCTTGAGTTCCGTGATGCGATTTTCAACACTTATGAAGATTGGTTTTACGAATTCATGCCTTTGTATATCGAAAAAATCGGGCTTCCGTTCAACTGTAATCTGCGGTTTGACATTCTTACCGAAGAAATGGTGAAAATGCTCAAGGACGGCGGATGCTACATGATTGACATCGGACTCGAAAACGGCAACGAGGAATTCCGCACGAAGTACCTCCACCGTTCCATGAAGAATGAGCATATGATTAACGTTGCCAAGTGGTTCAAACAGCATAAAATCACGACACTGACCTACAACATAGTCGGGTTGCCGCATGAAACGTTGGAGCTTTCGCTCGAAACAGTCAAACTCAATGCGAAGCTTGACGTTGATAAGGTAATCCCCAACATATTCTACCCCTATCCCATGACTATTCTCGAACGAACCGCCCGCGAAGGAGGGTTCATTCCCGAAAGCGGAACGGTAGACCCCAACGACCCGGTTCAACTTCGAATGTCGCAGTACCCCAAATACGACATTCTGTATATGGCGTATAACTTTAATAAGTTGGTTCGGCAGTACAGGCGGATTTACGCATTGCCGGAAGCGCAATCAAAAAAAGCCGAGGCTAAACTCGACCGTAAAATCACTGCAAAAAACTATCCGCGGAAGTTCTTGTATAAGAGCGCGAAACTCAAGGAAGCTATGTTCGTGAAAGCAAAGAAGCTACTCAAAAGGCTTTCGCCGAAACTGTTCGTATTCTTGAAGAACAGGACTATGAAGGAGGTCAAGTGATGAAAATCCCGGAGCTTCCTAAAATTGTTATCGAAGATGAGGCTAAAATCATAACACTGGTATGCTATTTACTGGAATATCTCGGCGTTTTAAATGAATCCCAACTACTCGAAATCGTTACCGTAGACGAAGTAGTACCGCAATTCAAACTAAACGATGCACTAGCCACAATCGAAAAAAAAGAATTAGCCGAACGCAAAGAATCCGGCGAAAATGCGTTCAGCATTACCGAAACCGGCAGGGCATGGCTAACACAGTTCGAAAATTCGTTAGCAGTCACCCTGCGACGAAAAATGTTGGGGGTCGGAAAAGAAGTCGTGCGGTTGTCGGCATTGAAAAAAGCAGTCAAGTGGAACGTCTCTCAAACAAAAAATGCCGCGACCGGGGTCTCGGCATGGCGATTTTACGCTTGTTTTCTGAACGAAATGGACGGAACACCGGTCATGGAAATAAAACTTTATTCCAAAACGAAGGACGGCGTACTCAAAGCACAAGAAAAGTTCCTGAAAGACCCGGCAAAAACTTTGAGCGAGACAATCGGCAATTTCATTTAGGCAAACCGGCATTTTAAGCTGATTATAAGCCGTTTTACGGTGCATCGCTTTGAGCCGCCGATAATTTTTCCACAATTAATTTCGCAACCTTATTGACATCTCCGCAACCAAGTGTTATAATTAAGTCGCCGCATTGAGAATTGCCGGATACGTAATCGGCAACCTCCTCAAAAGTAGCGAACAGATTGCAGTCTTTGATTTTAGCGGACAAATCTTCAGAGTAGATGTCGTGATTAAAGGGTTCTCGCCCGCCCATTATTTCAGTAAGCGTTACTCTGTCTGCAATTGAAAGCGACACGGCAAAATCGTCAAGCATAGTTTTAGTCCGCGAATAGGTGAAAGGTTGGTGAACTGCCCATACTCTCTTATAATTCATAGACTTGGCAGCCTTAAGTGTTGCAGCGATTTCTGCGGGATGATGCGCATAGTCGTCAACAACAGTCACGCCGTTGATGACAGCATGAACTTCAAACCGCCGACCGGCCCCCGTAAAAGACTCCAGCCCGCGGGCTAATGCTTTCACACCGCAGCCGGACGAATCCGCCGCCG
>Ga0099364_10011566_pt1 | contig 12043 bp, 10 predicted proteins | sample TergutTh196P3_FD_73070 | JGI IMG/M metagenome (GOLD analysis project Ga0099364, IMG submission 73070) | Microcerotermes parvus P3 segment gut microbial communities from Pointe-Noire, Republic of the Congo - Th196 P3 | ecosystem: Host-associated > Arthropoda: Insects > Digestive system > Gut ...
TCGAGCATACAAGATATACGTTCGCGTTTTTTCTTGATACCGCGCAGAATGTCATAGGCTTTTTACAGTCGCCGCAGAATACCAGCCCTGACAATAAATGCTCGCCCTTTCTTTTAACTCTGCTGTAATTATTTCTGGACATCAGCTTTTGAGCGGCGTTAAAATCATCTTCTGATATTATAGCTTCATGAGTATTCGGAACCGTTATCCAGTTTTCCCTCGGTATAAGATTTTGCTTGTTTATTTTATAACTTACTTTCTTCGAACGGTTCTGCGTTAAATGCCCTATGTATGTCGGGTTTGTCAGTATTCTTTTTAAAGCCGCAGTATTCCATAAGCCTTTGTATACGCCCCGCTGACGCGCCGCCAGATTTTTTAATGCCGACGGCGTAGGTATCAGCTCAAAACTTAACTGCTTCGCAATGCCCGACATCGACATATTTTCTAAATACATTTTATATATCCGCCGTACAATTACGGCGGATATATCATCTATTACAAGTTTCTTTTTATTTTCCCCGCTTTTTTTATAACCGTAAGGCGCGACGGAGCCTATAAATTCGCCTTTTAGTTTTTGCGTAGTTTTAGCCGTCCGTGTCTTTTTTGAAATATCCCTCGCGTACATATCATTGATAACAGCCTTAAAAGCCGTCATGTCGCCGCTGTCCTCAGCGTCAGTATCTACTCCGTCGTTTACCGCGATATACCGAATATTATTCAAGGGAAAATATTTTTCTATATAATGCCCCGTCATAATATAATCGCGTCCAAGCCTTGATAAATCTTTCGTTATAACAGTGTTTACAATCCCTTTTTCTATATCTTCAATCAGCCTTTTCCAGTTCGGACGGTCAAAATTCACGCCCGAAAACCCGTCGTCGATATAACAGTCAACAATATTAAACCCGTTTTCCGCAGCATAAGCCGACAAAAAATCTTTCTGATTTATTATGCTTTGCGATACCGCGCCATGTTCTTCGTCCTCTCTCGATAATCTAATATATATACCTGCGTTATAAATTTTACCGCCGTTATTTTTGTAATTATTTCCCATAGCCATAGTTTGCATTTCTCCCTGTAAACTTATAATTTTGAAAAATAATTACCCGCCGTTATTTTTATTCTGCATTATATTTTTTATATAATAATTAAAAAGGTTCTGCATAGTTTCCTGAAAACTTTTAACATCTTTTTTATCCGTATTATCTTCATACTCGACAATAATTTTTATTTCTTTAGATTTTTTTCTCTTGTCCATAATTATATCCGCCGCCGTTTATATATTTTTTATATAAAATATATATGCGCCAAAAACAAAGAAATTCTTATTCACCGTATTTCTTCTTCACATTATAATATTACACTCACAATATTATAATATAAACTTTTTAAAAAGTCAACGCATTATATATATAAATATTAACATTTATATGCTATAATTAAAGAAAAATTTCTGGAGGTTTTCTAAAAATTATGTATGTTTTAGTCGTAAACGCGGGCAGTTCGTCCGTAAAATATCAGTTGTTTGATATGAATACAAGCGAGGTTCTCGCAAAAGGACTCGCCGAAAGAATCGGCATCGACGGCAGGCTTATCCATAAAGTGCCCGAAAAACCCGATTTTACTTCGGAGGCTCCTCTCCCCACCCACACGCAGGCTATAAAATCTATAGTCGACGCGCTCACAAGCAAAGAACACGGCGTTTTAAGCTCGATGGACCAAATCAACGCAATCGGTCACAGGATAGTTCACGGCGGACCTTATTTCACGGAATCGACGCTCGTAACCCCCGACGTTATAAAAAAACTTGAGAACTGCCGCGACCTTGCTCCGCTCCACACAGACCCGCATTTGATGGGCATACGCGGCTGCCTTGAATATATGCCCGAAACTCCGCAGGTTCTTGTATTTGACACGGCGTTCCATCAAACCATGCCGAAAGCCGCCTATTATTATCCGCTGCCGCATGAAATGTACGAAAAGTATAAAATCAGAAAATACGGTTTCCACGGCACGTCGCATTATTATGTATCAAAGCTCGCGAACGAAGCTCTCGCGAAACTCGGTAAAGACCCCAGTGAAACAAAAATTGTAACGTGCCATCTGGGCAACGGCTCGTCCATCTCCGCGGTAAAAGGCGGCGTATGTTACGACACGAGCATGGGATTTACGCCGCTCGACGGAATTATAATGGGTTCAAGGACAGGTTCTATAGACCCCGCGACCGTTCTTTATATTCTGGAAAAAGAAGGCTTTACGCCGTTTGAAATGAACGAATTTATGAATAAAAAATGCGGTCTTATCGGAATTTCCGGAATTTCAAGCGATATGCGCGAAATAAGCGCGGCGAAAGCCGCCGGAAACGAGAACGCTATACTCGCCATTGATATATTATGCTACGGAATAAAAAAATATATCGGAGCTTACGCGGCGGCAATGGGCGGTCTTGACGCAGTCGTGTTCACAGCGGGCATCGGCGAGAATAATCCGGGCGGCATACGCGAGATTACGCTCGAAGGGCTTGACTTTCTGGGCGTTAAAACGGACCCGGAGAAAAACGCAAACGCAGGAAAGTCTAAAGAAGCCGTCATAGATATTTCGAAAGATGCAAGCCCCGTTAAAATATTTGTTATCCCCACGAACGAAGAACTTGTCATAGCTTCGGACACCCGCAGAATTGTCGGCGGACAATAAATAATAAAATCGCAAAGGACGCCGAAAGCGGCGTCCTTTTATATTACGTGAATATTAACACGCCCGTATACGCGGCGTAAATAAGAACCATCGCAATGCCTTCAAAACGCGCAACACGCTTTTTAGAATACGCAAACAGTAAAAATAATAAGCTGCCCGCAATTAATACAGAAATATCAAATATCAAGCTGACGTCAACCGCAAGCGGCATAATCATGCCCGATACGCCAAGCACAAGCATAAGATTAAATATATTCGAGCCGATGATATTTCCAACGGCTATATCGTTTTCTTTTTTACGGCAAGCCGCAACAGTAGTCACAAGCTCCGGCAAAGAGGTTCCCATCGCCAATATCGTCAACCCCACGACGCGCTCCGTCAACCCCAGAATCAGCGCGATATTAACAGCTCCGTAGACCGTACTCTGCCCCCCGCCGATAATAAGCGCAAGACCCACAACCGCCCGGACAATTATCCGCGCAAGCGATTTGCGCGGCGCGTTTTCTGCCTCGTCATTTTCACCCGTATTATCTTCCCGGTCTTTTAACGCTTTTCTTACCAGAGCTATCATATATATAACAAATCCTACAAAAAGAACCAAGCCCCCGAATCGCGGGACAGCCTCGCGGAATATCAGCATCATCAGGACAAGTGCCGCCGCCGCGCCTACGGATACCCAGTAATCTCTTATTATTTCTTTTAATTTAATATAAATAGGGCTAATCAAAGCGCACAGCCCTATTATAAGCATAAGATTAAATATATTCGAGCCGATGACGTTCCCGACCGCAAGCCCGTTCGAACCGCCCGCCGCCGCCGATATGCTGATTGCGGCTTCAGGCGCGCTCGTCCCGAAAGCCACCACCGTCAAACCGATAACTATGCTCGGTATCTTCAGCCTTTTCGCAATATCGACGCTCGCGCCTACAAAAATATCCGCGCCTTTTACAAGCAGGGCAAACCCCGCAGCCAACAAAAAAATATCCAGCGCAACACGCATAACTTTAAATCCTCCCGATATAATTATTTAAATAATTAAAAAAGACTCCCGGCAAATCCCAAACGGATTAAACCTGAGTCTCGTTAATTAAGGCAAACCAGACATTTTATTTTTAATAATAAAACGCCGCGATTGTTGACTTGCCGCGTGTATACGCAAACTACTCCCTCACGGGTATTTTTTAATTTTTATCATTATAACACGCAAAAAATATATTGTCAAGCCTTTTTTACAGATAAAAATTATTTTTTACAAAATCCCTTGAAAATATACGCAAATTTTGTTATAATATAATAAATATTAAAAACAGGCTGGTCAAAAATGACGGAAATAACGCGGGAGCAACTCATAAATATTCTAAAAGATAATTTAGATTATGTTTTAGAGCTAAGCATATTAAAAGAGCCGGAGCTATGCAGCAAGCCTGTGCATAAGTTCGGGCGCGCGTTCGCAGACGGCAAAGATTTCTGCCTCATATATTCGGAAGCGGACGACCCCGAAGTTATTTTCGCTTCTTATAATTCAGGCAGTTCAAGAAAGCTCGAAAAAATATTACTCGAACATAAAATCAGCAGAATTATAAATCACGGCGGAAACGACGGCGGCGAATCATGCGAGAGCTATTATTATAACTCACGAGATAATATCGGCTGTACTTTTAAAAATATCAGGCTTTTAACGCCGGACGACAAAAATTTAGCCGAGCCTGAAAGTTCGCATGATTATATAAATATAATTTTTGAAGATTTTATAATAGATAAAATCTGGCATGACTGCGGAATTATCGGCATTTTTGACGATTTAAATAATTTTGCGGGCTATCTCGCGTATTATCAAATCGCGGAAAATATCAGGGACGTTTCATATATTTATATAAAGAGCAGGTTCAGGAGCTTAGGTTACGCGAAAAAATTATTAAATTATTTCAAGCATAAAAATATTAGTGAAAACAATGTTAGTTATTATTCTTGCGCGGCAGATAAAGCCTCGGCAAATCTCGCGGAATCATGCGGGTTTATATCATGCGCGAAAAGATATGAACGGGAAATAAAAATTTAAAGTCTGGAGATAAAAAAATGTATGATATAGCAATAATCGGCGCGGGAGTAGTCGGCGCGCTTATCGCCCGCGAATTGAGCAGGTATGATTTAAAAATAGCTTTACTTGAAAAAGATTCTGACGTCGCCTCCGGGACGACCAAAGGCAACAGCGCGATTGTCCACGCGGGATTTGACGCGGAAACCGGCACGCTTAAAGCAGAACTTAACGTGAAAGGCTGTGAAATGATGCCGGAAACGGCGCGTGAACTCGGCGTGCATTATAAAAATAACGGCTCGCTTGTCTGCGCTTTTTCGGACGGTGAAACAGAACGCCTTAAAATATTAAAAAAGCGAGGCGACGCAAACGGAGTGACGGGGCTTGAAATTATATCAGGAGAAAAATTATTTGGTTTTGAGCCGAATTTATCGCGGGAAGCAACAGCCGCGCTCTACGCCCCGACCGCAGGGATTATCTGCCCGTATTTTCTGACCGTCGCCGCAGTCGAAAACGCCGTTTTAAACGGCTGCGATTTATTTTTTGATTTTGAAGTCGAACGCATCGAAAAACAGGATAATATTTATGTTATAACAGGCGGTAGAAAAAAAATAGCCGCCGGATTTATAATAAACTCGGCGGGTTTATATTCTGACGAAATAGCAAAAATGTGCGGCGAAGATATAGCCGGTTACAAGATTATCCCCCGCAAAGGCGAATATATGCTGATGGACAAAGGCGCGGGCGAAATCGTCGGCGCAACGCTGTTCTCGGTGCCGTCGGAGAAAGGCAAAGGCATACTGGTCGCCCCGACCGTTGACGGGACTCTGGTAATCGGACCGAACGCGGTCGAAACAGAAAAAGACGACGTATCGACGACAGCCGCGGGGCTTGCCGAAATACAGGAGGGCGCGAAACGCCTTGTCCCCGGTTTAAATATGCGTCAGGTTATAACGTCGTTCGCAGGCGTTCGCTCAACGCCGAAGAACCATGATTTTAATATATTTATATCAAGAGATATTCTGCATCTTATCGGCATAGAGTCCCCCGGACTTGCCGCCTCTCCGGCTATAGCCGGATATGCAGTTAATTTATTGAAAAATAACGGTATTAGATTAATCGAAAAAAATGATTATATTTATAAAATAAACAGGAAAAAAATGTTCAGGGACATGAGCGGCGAAGAACGCGCCGAAGCCATACGCGAAAATAAGTTATACGCGAAAATAATCTGCAGGTGCGAAACCGTGACCGAAGCCGAAATCATAGATTTTATAAAAAGCGCGTGTCCGGCATTGAATCTTGATGCGCTGAAACGCCGGACAAGAGCCGGAATGGGTCGCTGTCAGGGAGGCTTCTGCTCGCCGCGCATAGTCGAGATACTAGCCCGCGAATGCGGCGCGGATATGCTTGAAATAACAAAAAAAGGCGCGGGTTCGCATATTTTAACGGGCAGAACAAAATAATCCGCGCACTTCTTCCCAGATATTTTCAGAAACTGTATTGATATCAGGCTCGGCATTTATTATTTTAACTGTTTCTGTATCTTTAAGTTTCTCAAACGCTTCGAAATATTTCTCGCGGGTTAATTTTAAACGCTCCGCATTCTCGAACAGCTCTGTGTGAAGCCGCCTGCTTTTTATTCTTTGCATAGCCGTTTCAACCGGTATATCCAAAAATAAAGTTACGTCCGGACGCAGTATATTATAATTCACGGCGTTCACGCTTATCACCCAGTCCATGTCCATGTCTACGCCGTTGAAAGCGTATGACGAAAAATAATATCTGTCGGTTATGACGTTAATCCCGCCGTTTATCTTGTGATAGATGCCGTCTGTTTCGTTAAGCAAATGGTCCGCCCTGTCCGCCGCGAAAAGATTCGCGAGAACCCTGTTGTCGGCTTTTATTTTGCCCGTCAGTATCTGGCGGATAAGCGAGCCAATCGGGGAATCCGTCGGCTCTTTAGTGCCGTGGCATACAAAGCCCCGGCTTGTCAGGCGGTTTATCAGCATATCAAACTGCGTGCTCTTGCCTGAACCGTCTATCCCCTCAAAAGCGATAAATCTTCCAGTGTTCATAAAAAAATTTCTCCGGCGTAAATAATTATCAGGTATATTATATCAAACTAAATTTATTTTGTCAAGCGACCGCGTTTACGAAATTTCAAGTGTTAATTACTAGTGTAAAAAAATTAACAAAATTCGTGAAAAAAGATAATAATATTATTATATAATATAAAAAACCCGGATTATAAAAAAACAAAAGTAAAATAATCAATTAATTTTTTTTGAAAAAATAATAAATTAAAAGTTTTCGGCAATTTTCGTGCATATTTTTGAATATTATTTTATAAAATGTTATAGCGCAGTAACAAAAAAATTAATTAAGATTAAAAAAAGTGGAGGATAAAATAATGACAGAGATTTTAGTGTCAAGCTATCAACCAGAGGGGCAGCTCATATTGGGCGCGGAAAACCGCGATTACATATCGAGTCTGCAAGGTCTTGAAAAAGCCATGCTCACAGGGAAAATTCTCGAAGCCAGGGCGACGCTCTGCGATAATTTCCAGAATTTGACCGTGGACTTGGGCGGCATAAAAGGAATCATGGAGCGGGAGGAAACGTCTCTCGGTTCATACTCGGACGGAAGAATCAGGGATATAGCGATAATAACGCGCGTCGGCAAAGCCGTGAGCTTTAAAGTCCTGCGGATTGAAAGGGACGCGGACGGCGAGCCTGTGGCGTACCTTTCGCGGAGGGCGGCTCAGGAGGAATGTCTTGAGAAGTATATAATGAAGCTCTCATGCGGGGATATAATAGACGCGAAAGTTACGCACCTTGAGCCGTTCGGCTGCTTCTGCGACGTGGGGTGCGGCGTAATATCGCTGCTGCCCATCGACTGCATAAGCATATCGCGCATATCTCATCCGGTTGACCGTTATCATATCGGGCAGTTTATCAAGACGGTCGTAAAATTTATTGATTATGAAACGAAGAAAATATCGCTTACGCACAAAGAGCTTTTGGGTAGCTGGGAAGAAAACGCCGCTAAGTTCCAGCCGGGTCAGACGGCGGCGGGAATAGTGCGGAGCGTTGAGCAGTACGGCATATTTATAGAACTCGCGCCGAACTTGGCGGGGCTTGCCGAGTACAAAGAAGATGTGTATGAGGGGCAGAACGCCGCCGTTTATATCAAGAATATAATCCCGGAGCGCATGAAAATAAAGCTCGTGCTTATCGACACGTACGGCAATGAGCAGACCGGCGTTCAAAAGCCGGCTAAGCCCGTATATTATCTTGACTGCGGGCGCATCGACAAATGGCGGTATTCCCCGTCAAACTGCGAGAAAATAATCGAAACGGTATTCGGCAGTTAAATATAAAAATAAAGTTCCGGCGTAAAAAACTCCGGGATTTTATTTTTTTGTGTAGACAGAATTAATCAGATGTGATATAATATTTTAAATTGAATGTTTGGAGATGCGTATATGCAGGATATATATGAAAAATATTACTGGCAGAACGATAAGGTCAGGCTTCGCGCCCATCGACCGGAAGATAAATGCGGCGATTATCCGTATGAAGAAGATTTAGATTCTGAAATGTGGGCGTTATGCTCGGAGGAAATGGTCCTGCCCGTCGCGGCAAAGGAAACGCGGACGAGCGACGAAATCGCAAGAAATGAAAAGCCTCCTGCGTTCGCCATAGAAAATTTAGCCGGCGATTATATCGGGAGCATAAGATTTAACGAAATAAACGAACGGCACGGCACTTTTGAAATAGGGCTGATGTTATGGCGGGATTACAGGAACAAAGGCTATGGAAAATCGGCAATGAAAATAGTTCTTGAATATGCTTTTAACGAACGGCGGCTGAATAAATGCAATGCGGACTGTATCGACTGCAACAGCGCGTCAGTTTATCTTATGAACTCTTTGGGGTTCACGCATGAGGGTCGCGTCCGCGAGGATATATTTTTCAACGGGAAATTTCACGACAGGCTTTTATTCGGGCTGACGGCGAACGAATATAATTCCCGGCATATATAATTTATAAAAAAATATAAAGAGGAGTATAAAATCAATGAGCGTAAAATTAATAAAAACCGGAGTAATATTTAAAGATAGCGAACTGACGGAAAACCTGCCCGAAAACCCGGAGCAGTATAAATCCGGGACGATGGCGTATAAAATTTTAAGCGGGCATAACGTAGGGAACGCATTTATGCGTTCCGCAGATTATGGTTCGGAACGGATAAATCCGTTTCTTGCAAATCAACCGTTAAAAATTAAATTTGACGCCCTCGCCTCGCACGATATAACTTACGTGGGTATTATACAGACCGTGCGCGCAAGCGGCATGAGCGAGTTTCCCGTGCCGTATGTTCTGACGAACTGTCATAACAGTTTAGGCGCAGTCGGCGGCACAATCAACGAGGACGACCATGTATTCGGACTATCGGCGGCGAAAAAATACGGCGGCATATTTGTGCCCGCGCATTTGGCTGTTATACACACGTATATGCGCGAAATGATGAGCGGCTGCGGCAAAATGATACTCGGCTCGGACAGCCATACGCGTTACGGCGCGCTCGGCACGCTCGCAATCGGCGAAGGCGGACCGGAAATAGTCAAGCAGCTGCTCTCGCGTACTTATGACATAGTTCTGCCTGAAATCATAGCCGTGCATCTGACGGGTGCGCCTAAACCCGGAGTAGGTCCGCAGGACGTCGCGCTCGCGATAATAGGCGCGGTATTTAAGAACGGGTTCGCGAAAAATAAAATTTTAGAATTTATCGGCGGCGGAATAAAAAATTTATCGGTTGAGTATAGAAACGGAATAGACGTTATGACGACTGAAACGACTTGCCTGTCGTCAATTTGGGTAACCGACGGCGAAGTAAAAAATTATTATATAAATCACGGCAGACCGGGCGAGTATAAAGAAATTAAACCGGAGAATACAGCGTATTATGACGGCGCGGTACTCGTAGATTTATCAAAAATCGAGTGCATGATTGCAATGCCGTTTCACCCAAGCAATGTGTACAGCATAAACGAAGTAAACGCCAATTTAAAAGATATTATAAATCAAGTCGAAGCCGACGGGAACAGTATCGTAAGGAGCGGCGCACTCGGCACGCCGTCAAATAAATATAAATTGAGCGATAAAATAATAAATAATAGATTTAAAGTTGAACAAGGCATAATCGCGGGCTGCGCGGGCGGGCTTTTTGACAGTATATGCGCGGCAAGCGATATATTAAAAAATAAAAATATCGGCGCGGACGAGTTTAGTTTGAGCATATATCCCGGAAGCCAGCCGGTTAATCTTGAAATCATGCGCAACGGCGTCGCGGCTGAACTTTTAAAAACCGGCGCGGTTCTGCGCTCGGCGTTCTGCGGACCGTGCTTCGGCGCGGATAATATCCCGGCAAACGGCGCGTTCTCTATCCGTCACTCAACGCGCAATTTCCCGAACCGCGAAGGCTCGAAGCCGAATAATAATCAAATAGCAAGCGTCGCCCTTATGGATGCGCGTTCGATAGCGGCAACGGCGGCAAACGGCGGATTTTTGACTGCGGCGACTGAACTTGACATAAATTATCAGGATTATAAATTTAATTTCGACGGCGAAATTTATAAAAACAGGGTATATTTCGGCTATAATAAAGCGCAAAAGAATCTTGACTTAAAATTCGGACCGAATATCGCGGACTGGCCTGAATTTAAAAGTTTAAACGAAGATATGCTGTTAAAAGTCTGCTCTGTTATAACTGACGAAGTGACGACGACAGACGAGCTTATCCCCTCCGGAGAAACGTCGTCTTACAGGTCAAACCCGTATAAACTCGCGGAGTTTACGCTCTCGCGCAAAGACCCTGAATATGTTGCGCGGGCAAAATCAGTAACGGAGGACTTTGCGCGCAAACTGGGCTTTGAGCCGGATAAAACGACGGTCGGCAGCGTTATTTTCGCGAACAAGCCCGGCGACGGTTCAGCGCGGGAGCAAGCCGCCTCATGCCAGAAAGTCTTGGGCGGCGCGGCGAATATAGCGCGTGAATACGCGACAAAAAGATACAGGAGCAATTTAATAAACTGGGGTATGCTCCCATTTATATACGAAGGGCAGGATTTGCCGTTTCAAAACGGGGATTATATACACGTAACAGGTCTAAGAGAAGCTGTGAAAAACAAAGAAAAATCAGTGTGCGCATATATTGGCAGAGGAGAGCGTCCTTACGAGAATAAAGCTGATATAACGGAGATAATATTGCAAATACCGGAGCTCACAGACGACGAGCGCGAAATAATACTCGCGGGCTGTTTGATAAATTATTATAAAAACAAATAGGAGAATTTATTCATGGATAAAAAATCTATTCACGAATTAAACACTTTCTTTTGGGATACAAAAGGAAACGACGTCGTAGGAACGACCGCGCTTCCCTTTTACGGCGCATTTATATCCGAAGAAAAATGCCGGCTTTTCGGAGATGTCGCGGGGAAAAAGATATTAGAAATAGGTTGCGGAAGCGGGCAGTCTCTGCGATATATAGCCGAACGCAAAGCGGCGGAATTATGGGGTTTGGATATATCGGAAAATCAAATCGAAAAGACAAAGCAATATTTGTTTGAACACGGTATTTCAGCAAAATTAATCTGCTCGCCGATGGAAAAAGAGTGCGGTATACCGGAAAATTATTTTGATTTTGTTTACTCAGTCTACGCAATAGGCTGGACAACTGACCTTGACGGCACTTTCAGCCGAGTTGCTTCTTATCTGAAAAAAGACGGGATATTTATTTTCAGTTGGTCGCACCCTATTCATAAATGTGTCACAGCAGAAAATGATATGCTTATCTTCAAAAAATGTTATTTCGATGAATCATGGTATTTACAGCATCTTGAAGATAGTACGCTCACATTATCAGACCGTAAAATGTCAACTTATATTAATTCTCTGGCAAAGGCGGGATTTGCTATTGAACAGATGGTTGAAGAATCCGACGAGGAACTTATGCGGTCGCGTGATGATGATTTTGCTGAAAAAGCAAAAATGCTTCCCGTAACTTTTGTAATCAAGGCAAGAAAACTTTAAAACGCAGGAGGATTTAAAATGAACGAACACGCACAAACACGTTCAGCGGTGTTTCCACTAATATTAAAAAAAGATGAAGATAAAACTATGATTTTGTTATCGCGCAGACAAAACACAGGCTATCAGGACGGCAAATGGGATATAGCGGGCGGCGGTCATGTTGACGAAGGTGAATCTGCAAAATCCGCCGCAGTCCGCGAGTGCAAAGAAGAAC
>Ga0099364_10011567_pt1 | contig 12043 bp, 11 predicted proteins | sample TergutTh196P3_FD_73070 | JGI IMG/M metagenome (GOLD analysis project Ga0099364, IMG submission 73070) | Microcerotermes parvus P3 segment gut microbial communities from Pointe-Noire, Republic of the Congo - Th196 P3 | ecosystem: Host-associated > Arthropoda: Insects > Digestive system > Gut ...
ATTTATGGGAATTAAGGATAGAATTTGCTTCAGACATTTTTCGTATATTTTATTTTTTACCAGTTAAAAATACAGCTATATTATTACATGGAATTGTTAAAAAGAAGCAAAAAACTCCTTCAAAGGAATTAGATGTAGCACTTGATCGAATGAAAGAATATTTACGGAGGCATAAAAATGAACTGGGATAAAGCAAAAGCCATTATTCTCAATAATGATGAAGTTCAGAATGAACTAAAAATGAATGAAGCTGAATATAAGATTATTGAAGAAATAATTATGGCTCGGAAAGAGAAGAATTTAACACAAAAGGATTTGGCTGAATTAATTGGAACAAAACAGTCAAATATTTCAAGACTAGAAAGTGGGAATTATAACCCAACAATTGATTTTTTAAATAAAATAGCTGTTGCAGTTGATAAAGAATTAAAAGTGAGCATTGCTTGAAAGTGACCACGCATCGTCTGATTATCCGTCAGCGTTGCAGACCTGAAATAAATGCAGACAATCATACCCAGAAACGGGGTACTTGAGTGTCGTGGGAAAAAAATTATTCACGCATAATTTTATTTCCCATGACGAGCCTCACAGTAAACCTCTTCAGGGTATGATTGTCTGGGTTTAGATTTCAGTTTTGCAAGAGCATAATATTGCAATAACAACCCAAATGGCTTATACTTTTTTGCGAGGTATGAATTAATGGAAAAACCTAAAATTATAGCTATAGCGGGTTCGCTTAGGCAGGATTCTTTCAACCGTCAATTAGCTATGGAAGCCGGACGGATACTAAAAGAAGAAGCAGAATTTGAAATACCGGATTACAGCGATGTTCCGCTTTTTAATCAGGATAATGAATATCCGGCTCCGGATGCTGTCGTCTGGATAAGGCAGAAAATTAAATCCGCTGACGGGGTGTGGTTTTTTTCTCCGGAGTATAATCATTTTTTTCCCGGTGTCCTAAAAAATCTCATCGATTGGCTGTCGAGGCCGATTAGTAAAGATGAACCCCAAGTGCTTGCAGGAAAGCCGGCAGCGGTTAGCGGCATTACTGTGGGAATGTCTGGAACCGGAATAGCGCAGGATCACCTTGTTACTCTGATAAGTTTTCTCAATATGAAAGTTATGAATCAGCCGCGCCTAACAATACCAAACGCCATGCAGCAAGCAGATGAAAGTGGGCGCCTAACTTTGACCTCCAGCGCTCAATTTTTAAAAAACCAAGCGCAGGCATTTCTTTCTTTTATTGATCATTGCCGCTGAGGGTCGAGACGTGATAAATTGTCGCCTTTTTTTGGAGGAAAAATGAAAAAAGCGCTAAGTATAGCGGGCTCTGATTGCAGCGGCGGGGCCGGAATTCAGGCTGACCTAAAGACATTTTCGGCACATGGCGTCTTTGGAATGTCCGTTGTAACATCTGTTGTAGCCGAAAATACTGTAAGAGTTATTGAATATCAGGATATACGCCAGGATATAATCGAAAAGCAAATTGATGCTGTTTTCGAGGACATTCCCCCTGATGCAGTAAAAATCGGAATGTTATCATGCGGCACAACAATGCTGGCTGTTGCCGGAAAACTTCGCGAATATCAGCCAAAAAACATAGTTATTGATCCTGTAATGTATGCAAAAAACGGCTGCCCTTTGATGGATCCTGATTCTGTAAGCACATTGATTTCTGAAATTGTCCCGCTGGCTGATATTATTACACCTAACATCCCGGAAGCCGAAAGAATATCTTTATTAACGATTAAAACTAAAGAAGATATGCGCCAGGCCGCAAAGCTTATTCATGCGATGGGCTGCCGCGCTGTTGTGATTAAAGGAGGGCATATTCAAGGGGATGCAACTGATATTTTATTTAACGGAAGCGAATTTTTTGAATTCCCAGCACAGCGTGTGGATACAAAACACACCCATGGAACAGGCTGCACTTTCTCTTCGGCGATTGCAGCAAACCTCGCGCTTGGGCTGGAAATTTACAAGGCTGTACAGCTTGCAAAGGAATATATAAACACGGCTATTATCCATGCACCCGGGCTCGGAAAAGGAAACGGCCCTACTAATCATTTTTATCAAATGTACCAAAAATTTTTTAAGGAGAAATAAAATGTCTGATTATTCTTTGTTACTTGATAAACTGAGGGAAACAAAACCCTTGGTTCATCATATCACCAATTATGTGACGGTCAATGACTGCGCCAACATTACGCTTGCCATCGGCGCATCGCCTGTTATGGCTGATGCCATTGATGAAGCTGCCGATATTGCCGGAATTGCCGGGGCAGCGGTCCTAAATATGGGTACGCTTAACGAGCGTACAATTCCGTCAATGATTGCTGCGGGTAAAGCAGCTAACGCAAAAGGAATTCCCGTTATTTTTGATCCTGTCGGCGCCGGAGCATCCAGATTACGAAATGAAACTGCTGCAAAAATAATAAACGGGGTAAAGTTAAGCGTTATACGCGGGAATATTTCTGAAATTAGATTCATTGCCGGTCTTAGCTCTAATACAAAAGGCGTAGATGCTTCTGCAAGCGACATTGCCGGTGCAGACAGCGCGAAAGAGACGGCGAAAAATCTTGCCCAAAAACTTGACTGCGTCGTTGTAATAAGCGGGGCGGTTGATACAGTATCCGATGGCAAAAAAATCATTTCAATTAACAATGGGCATCCAATGCTTGGCAATTTGACAGGCACCGGCTGCATGTGTTCCTCGCTTATCGGCTCTTTCTGCGGAGCAATTTTTGCCGCAAGAGGCGAAGCTGCGTCCAATGAGTATTTATCGGCTGCAGCTGCCGCCATGCTTTGCATGGGAATTGCAGGGGATATTGCTTTTGAAAAAGCAGGGCATCTTGGCAACGGCAGTTTCAGGGCAGCGCTTCACGATGCCGTTAGCCGCATGGATTCCAAGACAATTGAAAAACTGGCAAAATATAGTGAAGAGTAATATTGACTATACGCTGTACCTTGTTACAGACAGGGAACTTATGTATGCAAGCCGAATTGAAGATTGTGTTGAGCGCGCCATTATGGGCGGCTGCACTGTAATCCAGCTTCGTGAAAAAACTGTATCTTCAAGAGAGTTTTATGAAACTGCAGTAAAGGTCAGAGAAATAACTGCCCGTTACGGCGTGCCTCTTATCATTAATGACAGGGCGGATATTGCATTAGCTGTAAATGCCGACGGTTTGCATATTGGGCAAAGCGATTTACCGTATAAAGAAGCGCGCCGTATTCTGGGGCAAGATAAAATTATCGGCATATCGGTCAGTAATTTAATGGATGCAGGGAAAGCTGTAAATATGGGAGCGGATTATCTTGGCATTACAATGTTTGCTACCGATACAAAAACAAACACAGAGCTTACAAGCATTGATGAACTGCGCCGCATAAGAACAAAATGCAGAGTCCCTATCGTGGTAATCGGCGGCATAAATAAAAAAACAATACCGCTCTTTGCAGGAATTGGCATAGACGGAATAGCCGTAGTTTCCGCCATCGTTTCGCAAAAAGATGAAACCGCTGCAGCCAATGAGCTGAAATTATTATTTAAGAAAATAAAATGAAAGCATATATTTTTGATCTTGACGGCACCCTTTTTGATTCAATGAATGTATGGGAAAAAGTTGATACTGACTTCCTGCAAAAACGCGGTATTGAAGTGCCGCCTGATTATGCTAAAGCCATCAACTCCATGACTTTTCTGGAAACTGCAGCCTACACAATTGAACGCTTTAACCTGAATGACAGCATAGAAAGTTTAATGCTCGAATGGAATGACATGGCGGCCTTTTCTTATGCACATAACGTGCAATTAAAGAAAGGCGCAAAAGAATATATTACCATGCTCTATTCAAAAGGTAAAAAATTGGCTATAGCTACCAGTTTATCAAATGAACTGCTTGAACTATCGCTAAAAAATCAAGGCGTTTATGATTTATTTAATGCAATTTGTACAACAGAAGAAGTACGGCAAGGGAAGTCCCGCCCCGATGTTTATCTTCTTGCCGCAAAAAAACTCGGTATAAAGCCTTGCGACTGCCTTGTATTTGAAGATATTCTTCCCGCAGTTAAGAGCGCAAAAAACGCAGGTTTTAAAGTATGCGCCGTATATGATAAATCATCTGGTGCCGATTGGGAAAAAATTAAATCAATAGCCGATTTTGCAATTTTAGATTTTCAGGGATTTAGCTTACCTCCGAAAAAGTGTAGAGACTAGACATTTATTCCAAGATACCTTGAAACTTTCCGATTTTTCTGCCATAATTTCTATATGAAAACATCTCTAGACAATACCTTTATAAATTCCTTTCAAATGCTGATTGATAACAAGGAACTTATGTTCCAAGTACTGGATTTGTTCCCCATTCCAGTTGAGATTTTCGATTCCAATGGAACAACAGTGTATTTTAACCGGGCTGGTAAAGAATGGGTTGGTATTAAGGATATGGATCTGCTTGTTGGGAAATACAATGTGCTCCATGATCCGGTCATGGAACAAATGGGACTCATGCCCGGTATTCAGAGGGCATTTCGCGGTGAAACTGTTGTGACTTATGATGTGATTCCGCCCATTGAGGATGTTCAAGCCCGCGGTGTTATTGAAGAAAAACCCTTTGAAAAGGCCCTTACAGACTTTCACCTCTACCCCATTTTGAACGGTAAAAAAGTTGTTTATGTCGTATTCGTTTGTGTCGTTAAAAAAATGTATTTCGGCAGGCCCGATGTAGTGAGAGCCAAAGAATACATGGATACCCACTGGCAGGGCGAATATGACAAAGATGCCCTGGCTAAATCGGTGAACATGAGCGTAAGCCAGTTGTACAGCCTTTTTAAACAGCATGTTGGTATGGCGCCCGGAGAATACCATAAAAAAGTCAAGGTAGACCGTATCAAGGAAAAACTTGCCGACAGAAACCTGTCTATAAAAGAGGCTTTTGCCGCCTGCGGCGAGGACAGCCAAAGCTGGATGCTCAGGGTATTTAAGGAAATTACCGGCCTTACGCCTAAGCAGTATAGAGAAAGCCTAAAATAAATAGAACAGTTCTCATAAAATATGGAATAATCATCATCAATTTTTCAAAAAAAACTGAGATAATTTTAATTAATATTATATTTTATTAAATAGCGGAGCTGCTTGATTATGAATTTCTTGAAAAAAGGATTTAGCTTTTTGTACAGTTCAATAATTTCTTTAACGTCCTGTTCCGGTTTATCTGTAAACATTTCGCCCTGGCCAGTTTCCAGCCACTGCAAATTTACATTAAAACTGCTCGAAATCAGCTTCATAATCCGTATGTTGACTTTCCGGTCTCCCAACTCCATGGAAGCTATAAACCCGGTAGCAACTGAGATTTTTTCTGCAAATTCCCGCTGGGTCAATTGTAATTTTTTGCGCACCAAGGCAAGTCGTTCATTGCTTGTCATGGACACAGTTTACAGTTTTATAACAATGTGAGCAAGTGAAATTACAAGGGCAGCTTCTTTTTTTAAGTATATTTTATGGAGGATATATTGACAATTATAACTATGTTGTAGTATTATTATAACAATGTTAAAAGAAGAAGATAAAGGAGAAGAGGAAAATGATGATATCAGGCTGCTTGAGGAATGGCTGCCTAAGATACAAAAGGAAAGCCGGAATTATATTAAGGGAGCGGCTGAAGCTTTGCTTTTTGCTCAGGAAGAAGATAAAAATATTTCAAAATGCAAAGAAAAGTAGGGAGGTTTACTAATGAGTACCAAATCTATTTGTTTTTTAATTCTCTTATGCTGCGGTATGATTCTTTTTGCCCAGCAAGAAAATGTTTATGCCCCGCAAAAATTCGCACTTGTTATCGGTAACGGCACCTATACCGGTCTTAGCCCCCTTGCAAACCCCGTAAACGACGCCAACGACATAGCCGCTGTTTTGCAGCATCTGGGTTTTTCTGTAGACAAAGTACTTAACGGAAACCTGGAACAAATGGAAGATGCCGTTATGAGATTGAGTGACAGGCTCAGCGAGGCAGGGGATGCTTACGGCTTTTTCTTTTATGCAGGACACGGCGTGCAGTCTGGCGGGGAGAATTTTTTGATTCCGGTAAATGCTGTTATACCCGGAGAAAACTTCCTGCGCAACCGGGCAATGTCTGTACAGCAGGTGTTAGACGATCTGAATGATGCGCGCAACGGGTTAAATGTAGTGGTGCTTGATGCATGCCGCGACAACCCTTTTGGCTGGAGCAGGAGCGGCTCCAGGGGTTTACAGGTAGTAAGCCGGCAGCCGGCGGACAGCATAATTGTGTATGCCACAAGCGCCGGGCAGACGGCCTCTGACGGTGACGGGCGCAACGGGCTGTTTACAAGCCAGCTAATCAACAACCTTGCAACTCCGGGCATTGAGGTAAATGAAGTATTCCGGCGTACCGGCGCCGATGTTGCAAAGACAAGCGGGAGCAGCCAGGTTCCTGCCATTTACAGCCAGTTTTTCGGGACAGCGTTTCTGGGAGATGTGCCTGAAGGTTTTGACGGTAACCAGCGCCAGCCTGGCACAACAGTTATCATCAGAGGGGATGATGCGAAAGAGCCGCAGTCCTCAAAGCTGTGGTCTATCGGCGCTTCTCTGGGTACAAGTTTTGCTGAACCCTGGTTTGTCGGCACAATACGCGGAACTTTAGCGCCGTTCAAATATTCGTTTTTTGAACTGGGGCTTAATGCCGGGCTGGTCAGCACAAGAGATTCAGTAAGCTCATATTATTCACTAAGCCCCTATCTTCATGCCGCATTTTTCTGGCCTTTCAATGAAAAGGTAGGCAGTTATGTCGGGGCAGGCATAGGCTACCGTATGTCGGGTTATGAATACTACGGATTTGACATAGCTATTCAGGCGCTGCCCCTTGAAGCGGGGCTTGGCGTATTGCTGCTGAATTTTTTGGATATCTCTTTCACCATGTCGTACCCCGTATGGAGTAAGGTCAATTCAACAACAGCAGTTGCATCAACATTGCACAAAAATGTAGATGGTAAATTAGGCGTTAAATTTTCGATAGGTTATGCTTATAGGTTTAAGTAGGGGTTAGGGGAAATTAGGAATGAGGAGTTAGGAATGAGGAGTTACCATCGTATTGAGCGCAAGCAGTACGCAAGCATCAAGAATGAAGTTTTGCAAGGCGTTCCCTCTCCTCTTCCTGGCGCTTTTCTATGGCAAACTCATGTTCTTTGTCTTCACGGCAACGAGAGAGGAAATCCTTTACCGATCCACCCGGTACGTTTTTGCAACATCCTCTCAACCACCGATAGGAGCTTTCATCATTACGGAAAATTTTTTCAGTATTCCACGATACAGAGGTACGCAAATTGATAAGTCCCAAGTTTTCCATCTCCTTCAAAAGATTAATGGAACCCTTATTTGTTACTTCTACAGTTACAGTCATTCATGTCTCCTATGAGGTAAATATAGCATGAAAAACAAAGAAAAGCAAGTTTCAGGGAGAAATTCCCTATATATAAATAATTTCGAGGAGAAAAAAATGGAAAAGTTTAAGACAATTTTAGGGGTTTTATTAACAGGGTTTATTTTTGCGGGTTTGTTTGCTGCTTGTGACGGAATGGGTGGGGATGAAAAACCGACCTATAAGGTTTACTATGACAGTAATAATGGCAGCGGCGAAAAGGTAATCGAAACATTTACCTACGGTGAGAAAGAAAAGGTTAGTGCGAATATGTTTGATCCGCCTGAGGATGAACATGGAACGGAACTGGCTTTTGCCGGCTGGGCATTGCAGTATAACGGGCCGGTGATGTTTGAAGGCGGGCAGATTGTGGAAAATCTGACTGATACTGAATACATAACCTTGTTTGCAAGATGGGGATACCGTGTCAGCTTTAATTCAATGGGGGCAAGTTATACGCCGCCGTCTAAAATTATAGTCAGCGGGTATACGCTTGAAGCGCCTTCTTTATTGTCACGGACAGGTTTTGAATTCATAGGATGGTATACGGAGGAGGCTTGCATCAACCGGTGGGACTTTGATGAAAATACTGTAACAAGCCGGATAACCCTGTATGCATACTGGATCGATCCTTTGACAACAATTTACAAGGTTTCCTTTAGAAATATTGACGGAAGCCCAACGGGAATTGGGGATCAAACGATTGAACCTAACAACAAAGCCAGCCGTCCTCCCTCGGACCCTGTCAATTCCAACTTAACTTTTGATGACTGGTATGATGATTCAACTTTATCGAGTTATTACAATTTTGATTCTATTGTTACCAGAGACATTACCATATACGCAAAATGGGTCTGCACGGTAACATTTGATGCCGGCGGCGGGAATCCTGTTTCAGAAAAAATTGTGGAAATTGGAGGCAGGGTAACATCTCCTGGTAACGCTGTTTGGGGAGAGAATATCTTTCTGGGCTGGTACAAGGATGCCGATTTTGACGAAGAGTTTGATTTTAATACCGAAGATATTAATACCAATATTACCGTCTACGCCAAATGGGAAATTACCACCTACACCGTTACTTTTGACAGCAAGGGCGGCAGTTCGGTAAGCCAGATTAGCAATATCAGTCCGGGCGCAACAATCAATGCTCCGGCGGCTCCAACTAACGGGGATTATACATTTGCGGGCTGGTATACCGACAATAATGTTTATACAATTCAGTTTAATTTTGGCAGTTCGGGGACTGCGGTAAACGGAAACATCACCGTTTATGCAAGGTGGACAAGCACTGTTACGTTTGACATCAACGAGGGGACAGGCACAACACCAGCGGCGCAGACGGTGAATCTGGAGGGGAGTATTGAGCTTCCCGTGGGAACCGGGTTTGCAAGGACAGGTTATGCCTTTGACAACTGGAACAGCAATTCATCGGGAACAGGTACTGCGTATAGCGGCTCCTATACTCCAACGGGGAACACAGTCCTTTACGCAAAGTGGAATCCTATCACCTATAATATTGTTTATGATAAAAATGCCGAAGACGCGGCGGGGAATATGGCTAATACCGTCTTTACCTACAATGCGTCTAACAATACCCTTAGGAACAATGCTTTTAGCCGCAGCGGTTACGACTTCCTTGGCTGGAATACCAATTCAGCCGCAGCTACAGCAACGTATACCAACGGTCAAACCGTAGCTGTAAACCTTGCTTCCGCGCAGGGCGCTGATGTAACCCTATATGCGGTATGGAAGATAAGGCAGTACGTTATTACATTTAACAGCAACGGCGGAAGCGCTGTTGCTTCCCAGACCATTGACCACGGCGAAAAGGCAGCCAGGCCCGATCCGAACCCGACTCGGGGCGTTGATGTCTTTGTGGACTGGTACAGCAATTCCGCATTGGATGAGCCTGCTTACGATTTTAATACGGCGGTTACCGGAGCGCTCACCCTGTACGCCAAATGGAACAGCACTACCTACACCGTTACTTTTGACAGCAAGGGCGGCAGTTCGGTAAGCCCGATTAGCAATGTCAGCCCCGGCGCAACAGTCATCGCTCCGACGAATCCAACTAATGGGAATTACAGTTTTGCGGGCTGGTATACCGACAATAATGTCTATACGATTCAGTTTAATTTTGGCAGTTCGGGGACTCCTGTGAATAGTAATATCACCCTGTACGCACGCTGGACAAGTACCGTTACGTTTAACATCAATGAAGGGACAGGCACAACGCCAACAGCACAGACGGTGAATCTGGGGGCGGGCATTACGCTTCCAGGGGGAAGCGGGTTTGCAAGGACAGGCTATGCCTTTGACAACTGGAACAGCAATTCATCGGGAACAGGCACAGCGTATAGCGGCTCCTATACTCCGACTGGGAACATACTCCTTTACGCAAAGTGGAATCCCATCACCTATAATATTGTCTATGATAAAAATGCCTCTGATGCGACAGGGACTATGGCTAATACCGTCTTTACCTACAATGCGTCAAACAATACCCTGCGGAACAATGCTTTTGCCCGTACTGGTTACGACTTCCTCGGCTGGAATACCAATTCAGCCGCAACTACAGCAACTTATACCAACAGTCAAGTTGTAACTACAAACCTTGCTGCTACACAGGGCGCCAATGTAACGCTGTATGCGGTATGGAAGATAAGGCAGTACACGGTAACATTTAATAGTAACGGCGGGAGCGCTGTTGCTTCCCAGACTGTAAACCACGGCAGCACGGCAGCACGGCCTGATCCGAACCCGACACGGGGCGTTGATGTCTTTGTGGACTGGTACAGCAATTCTGCCCTGACTGATCCCGCATACAATTTTAGTACTGCCGTTACCGGGGCGCTTACCCTGTACGCAAAGTGGAACAGTACCACTTTTACCGTTACTTTTGACAGTAAGGGGGGAAGCGCTGTATCCAGTATTCCCAATATAAGCCCCGGCAGTACCATAAATGCGCCGGCGGACCCGAACAAAGAAGGTTCCAGTTTTGGCGGCTGGTATACCGATGACAATGTCTATTCCAATCAATTTAATTTTGGCAGTTCAGGCACTCCGGTAAACGGGAATATTACCCTGTACGCCAAATGGAATATTAACCAGTACACGGTTACGTATAACAGCAATGGCGGGGGAACTCCGCCCGCTGCGCAATCAGGAAATTACAATACGAATATTACCCTTGCCGGACAAAGCACTATGACCAGAGGCACATATACTTTTGCCGGATGGAATACCCTCGCTGACGGTACGGGAACCAATTATGCCGCCGGTGCTTCCTATACGGTAACCGGCAATATCACCTTATACGCCCGCTGGACATTCACCGTTACCTATAACTTAAACGGAGGCAGCGGCACGACTCCTGCCACGCAGACGGTGATTGCCGGAGCAAGTGTTACCACTGCCGCCAGCACCGGCTTATCACGGTCAGGCTACAATGCCTTTGACGGCTGGAATACCGCTGCCAATGGAAGCGGAACCAATTATAATGCCGCCCAAAGTTATGCCTTCTCTGGCGGTAACATCACACTGTACGCCCGCTGGCCATTTACCGTTACCTATAACCTTAACGGCGGCAGCGGCACAACTCCTGCCACGCAGACGGTGTATGCCGGAGCAAGTGTTACCACTGCCGCCAGCACCGGTATATCACGGTCAAATTACAGCGCCTTTAATGGCTGGAACACAGCCGCTAACGGAAGCGGAACCAATTACAATGCCAGTACAAGTGTTACCTTCACTGGCGGTAACGTCACATTGTACGCCCGCTGGCCATTCACCATTACCTATAACATTAACGGCGCGACAAGCGGCTCGACTCCTGCCACGCAGACGGTGTATGCCGGAGCAAGTGTTACCACTGCCTCCAGTTCCGGTATATCACGGACAAATTACAATACCTTTAATGGCTGGAACACTGCAGCCAATGGAAGCGGAACCAATTACAATGCCAGTACAAGTTATACCATCACTGGCGGTAACGTCACGCTGTACGCCCGCTGGCCATACACCATTACCTATAACTTATACGGCGGCAGCGGCACAACTCCATCAACACAGACGGTGTATGCCGGAGCAAGTGTTACCACTGCAGGTATCAGCGGCATCAGCAGAGACGGATATAAAATATATACAACCGATACCTGGTACACCACTTCCTACTATACGGGAGGAACCTCTTACAATGCCAGTACAAGTTATAACCTGGCGCCACTAGTGAATGGAAACATCACCCTGTACGCCCACTGGTACGATCAACGAGATATTGACGACTTTGGATCGGATAAGCCGGTGGTGAGTAATACGTATACTGTCAGCAGCGAAAGCCAATGGAACACCGCGCGTAATGGCATAAGAGACGGAGGGCACAACAAGAACTATGTTATAAATATTACGGGGAATTTTAATGTTAATCCCGGTAACAACGCCTCTTATACCTTTGGCGGCGCGTTTAGCGATCCAAGCAACAATCCTGGCAACATCAAGGTTTCCATACGGGCTGAAGGGGGAAGCCGGGCTATTACCATTAACCCAAGCTCGACCGGAAGCATACTGTTTCTTCGCGGCACGTCGAGCGTCGGCACGCAGACTGTAATACT
>Ga0099364_10011568_pt1 | contig 12042 bp, 6 predicted proteins | sample TergutTh196P3_FD_73070 | JGI IMG/M metagenome (GOLD analysis project Ga0099364, IMG submission 73070) | Microcerotermes parvus P3 segment gut microbial communities from Pointe-Noire, Republic of the Congo - Th196 P3 | ecosystem: Host-associated > Arthropoda: Insects > Digestive system > Gut ...
GTCAGGACTGGTATGATTATCATCCAGCCGCATCATCACATCGACGTTGTTGAACATATCGCCGCGCTCCGTCGCAGTAATGTAAAACGCACTGTTCGGCACCTGAACGCCGCTGACATCCACGAAGGTCGCTTGGGCATAAGCAAAGGAGGTTCCCGGATCGTATTCGACCCAGCCGTCTCGTCGGTCGGGTTGCAAAATACCTTCGGCATCTTCACCAGCCCGCTTGAAAACGAACTGTACGTCGTCATACTCTCCTCCTTTTCCGACTGCCGTAATGGTCAAACTTGCTCCCGCATCTTGAGCGGTCAGCACGGCTTGTGCCTGTCCTTCACGGGCAGGAACCGATGTGCGGTCAAGATAGAGTTCGCTGTTCGGACCATCGACCACGAACCGGATGTTCGGCGAATTGAGTCCTCCGAGGAATTGTAAGGCGGTTCCGTAATCGGGATTGCCGTAGTAGGCGACTTCCTCAAATGTGGAGACCGCAAAGTATCCGTTGTTGCCCGGCGCAAGTTGTGCCGTAATGACCGGCGGATTGGTTGCGTCGTAGTATTTACCGATGGCATTTTCGGCGGCAAGTTCCGCAATCATTTCGGGACACATAATGAGTCCCCAGAAGGCGGAGTTATTGAGAGCGGTAATGAGTTCCGCCGCAGTGGTAACCACCGCTCCTCCGGTTGCTCCCCCCTGAAACGCCTTTTCAAAGGCGGTCTGGGTATAGACGAGGGAGTATCCTCTCAAATTTGCCTCTTCAAGGGAAATGTCGCTCCTGTTGCCTACGAAGTTGCCTTCAGAATCGACATAATAATCGTAAAGCCGAATGATTCCGGTGCCGTCGTTATCGACGGTCGTGGCAACGGTAAACAGACTCGCTGCCCGCTCACTGCCGCGCGACATCGGATTGCTCAAATCGAACAGTGCGACAATGTCGTTCGCCGTGATTGTCCGTTCGACCGCTCCCATCGTAACGACGTGGTTCAGTTCTGGAGTCGGTCGGCTTACGAAAGTGGAGTACGTCACTTTTCCCAGAGTTACGCTTTCACCGCCGAGCGCAGCCGTCACATTATCCACCGGTGAGTCAGATCCGCCAGTGCTAGTCATCCACGACAGGTTGCCCATCCCCGGCGGTTTATCCGACCAGTTTCCGTTCAGAGCATCCACAAGGTCTTGGTAGGTAACAGCACCTCCAATGCCTTTACCGCCGAGGTCTCTGTCGTAGGTTACGGTCAGGGTATTGCCGTCCCGAGAAACCTGTACTTTCGGTGCCACGGGATAGCCATTGGCATCAACATTACCAGTAACATCAACAAAATTGATTTGGAAGCCGTCCCATTTGGGGTTATCATGGAAGAGTAGCAGGTCGGTCGCCGTCAATTCCGTCCGGTCTCCAACGGGGAAGGACACCGTGTCGGTATAGCCTGTTGCATCGACCCAAACGAGATTGTTTGCTTTCGGCAGACTCGATGCGGGAGTGTACAGTGCACCGCCGGGAGTAACCCACGGGGGTACAATCCACTCCGGCTCGGTGGTGGAACCTGCCGACCAATCCGGGTTTTTCACCCCCTGCGGATTGTTCAGTGCATGGAGAATATCGTCGTAGGTAATGTCGCTCGCTGCACTGGGATTATAAATGACGCTTACGGTTTTTCCGTCGAATGTAACCCGGATGTCCTTGGCTGCTTTGCCGTCGCCGTTTTCACCAGCCCCCCACGCGGAGGGATCACCATTATTGTTAAGATAGGCATCCGCCGTGAAATTTATTTCGAGGTTATCCCACGACTTGTCGGTATGTTGCAGGTACATTCCATTTCCGACGAACGTAGAACGCCCATCGGCAGAGTATGCAAAGGGACGATACACTCCCGAATTGGTGGTCAGCCCCGTTGACGGAATGGCGGGTACCGCCGGATCAACGATAATGTTCTGTGCATTGACCCAGTACATTCCGCCATTCGTCAAAACATCCGGTATGTTTAACGGAGTCGGAAGTGGAACACTGAGTATCCATAGCGGATTCGCAGGCGTTACCATATCCGCATAGGGATTGTTGATGGCATGGAGAATATCCGCATACGTGGCATCATCATCCATCACGATGCGAATGTTTTTCCCATCGAAATTCACATGCACGCTTCCGCCGGTTGTCCCTGACCTCTCAAAAGAGAAATTGAAGGCATTCCATTCGGAATTGGTGGTTGCAAGATAGTAACTGTCCCCTACGGGAATGTCGGTCTTCGCCTGATACGTGCCGGTATTGATCGTCCGTAATGTCGAAGGAGCGAGATTGTGCGTACCGTGTGTTTCCGCGTTGGTAAAGGCAACATTTCCCGTTACGGTCTGCAATCCCGTCGCAGAAACGTCAAGACCTGTAAACCCGGAAACAGGATAGCCTCCGCGAATGGGAGGAGAACCACCTTGAGTCCAGAAGAAATTGCCTGCTCCTGCCGGCTTGGTTCCTCCTGCCCATGCACCATTGAGGGCACCGAGAATACTGTCGAAATCCGCAAAGTTATTGTAGGTAACAGTAATAATTGTACTGCCGCCTGTACCAATACTTGCGGCGGCGGCGACCAGAGCCGTTGCATCATAGACGAATCGAATCTCGTAGCCATTTAGGGCAGGGCTGTCGTGTTCCAGCCAGTAACCATTGGTGCCGTCGGAGGCGAAAGGCGATGTTGTCGCTGGGACGGTATAACTTGTCGACGAGTCAGTGAGGCTGGTTCCATCGGCGGTAATCCAGTCGAACTGAGAGCCCGGTACGTAGGAACCCGCCCACGTCCTGAGACTATCCATGATGTTCGTATAACTTGCTTGGGGTCCATAGGAAATAAGGAGTGTTTTCCCTTCCTGTGCGAAGGTAGCACCGCTGCCCAAATGCGGCACTTGGGTAAATTCGAACGTCCAATCGTCAAAGAAGTTGCTTCCTCCTGAGTCGTTATGCCAGAGATAGACATCCTCTCCGTTGATTTGTCCTACCGACTGGATGCTTCTCCCGACGGTGCCTCCTATTGCCGTTGTAGCCAGTAGTCTCGGCACACTTGGAGTCTTTGGATTTCCGTTAACATCTGACCAGTAGAGGTCCTTGCCGATAAAGAGGGTCGGTTTTCCGCCCTCCCAGTCTCCGCTTCCGCCGTTGATTTTTGCAAGAATGTCATCGTAGGTCGCATCCCTGTTTGCAGTAATGGAAAGGGTACGTGTGTCTACATTATAGACGACAGTAACATCATTCCCCGGTACGGTCGAGTTTTGAACAAAGTTAAAGGTGATGTCATCCCACACCACGTCGATGTGCGCAAGGTAGTTCCCTTCGGCAATCGGTCTGGCGGTAACGCCGATTTTTTCCGGGATGTGAGGACTTGCCGGTATTTTTCCGTCCGGCGGGAGAACGATGAAGAGCGACCCTTCGACCCCCCCGCTCTTGTGCGTATTGCTGCTGACCGATTGACCAGCCGACCGATACACCAATGAGACATCGCTCAACTTTTTCGCACCGGCATTCAATTTGACTTCGAACCCATGTCCCGCATTCGATTGCAAAATATTGAGTGCCTCCTGGACATTTTGCAACGTGGTAGTGCCGTCATTGTCGTAGTAGATAGTGAGTGTTTTCGCCTCGACGTTACCGTGAGCATCCAGTTGCTCGTAATAGTCGGCTCTGGCAGCCCGATTCCCCAGCACCGCATCGCCCTTACTGGCTGCCACGAATCGAACGTTAACGTCATTATACGTTGAACCGGCGGCGCGGGACTGAATCGCAAAGTATTCGTCCGGATCCAAGTCGAATGCCAAGCCCGTACCATTGACACCTAGGGAACCTGCACCGGGAACATATCCGAACAGTGCGCTCGAGGCTTGTCCCGAGTCGCTGTAATACGCGTAGGGCATTCCTGCCGTTCCGGTGGGATTTGCGTCCGTGTAGAACCTCGGATCGGTTAGCGAACCATCGACGTAGTAGATGTTCGAGTTATTGTACTGTGCACCGTCAATGTTCGCTTCAAATTTGAGGGCGTTATTGTCCCGACGCGGCACGAGTTTGCCGTTTTGCATCTCCCAAGTGGTGTCGATGTCATCGGCAAAGGCGGCTTCATACGCTTCGGTTTGCAGATAGACGAGAATGTTCGCCGGTGCGCCCAGAAAGGCGGGCTCTTCGTACATGATTTGAATCCCTTCGGAAGAACCTTTGAGGTACTTGATTTGGACATTTCCGCCGTTGATTCCCGCGAGACCTGCCTGAATAATCATGTCGTTGTCCGGTCCGAGACTGCTGACGTAGAGCAATCCGGAAATCGCATCGGAACCGACTTCGGCAACGACTCCCGTCCCGTCTGACCGCTTGTTGATGATTTCCGCAATTTCGGCAACGGTAGCCCCTTTATTGAAGGTTTCCATATCGTAGCCGTAGTTTCCTCCCCAGGAGAGGACAATCGATTCGGCGAGGGCAGGTTTATTGTAGTAGAGGGCGGCTTTCTCGGCGACTCCCCGAACGTTGATGGCGACATCGACCGGTTGTTTGGCTGAACCGAAGTTGACTTGATGGACGGCAAGACCTTGTACGTCGTTCCGGTTCACGCCGGAATAGTTGAAGTCGAGCGAACCGTCGAGGAGTTTTTGTCCCATAAAGGTTGTTTGGGCGGCGATTCGGTCAATCGCATCGAGGGACGCATCGACTTGGAGTTGGTTGGCGGCGATCATTTCGGCACTCATCGCTCCGGTGTTGGCGGCTTCGGTAACGAGTCCCCGAATGTCATTGAGGAGATTCGTAACTTCGTTGAGCGCACTGTCGGCGGTGGCGATCATCATGTTTGCCCGCTCAGTATTGCGGATTGCGTATTTGATACCGGTGATGTCGGAGCGGAGCATTTCGCTGGCGATGAGTCCGGCGGGGTCGTCTTTTCCGCTGTTGATTTTGAATCCTGTGCTTAACCGCTCCAGCGATGTTTGCAGGGCGTTCATGTTTTTGCCGAGGTTGGCTCTGGCAATCATAGCGGGGACGTTGGTGTAGATTCTAGTCACGTTTTGATCTCCTTATCAGTTTTTTTTCTATTCTCTTCCTTTGCGCCCTTTGCGTTCTTTGCGGTTAACTCTTTTTTAACCGCAAAGACGCAAAGTACGCAAAGGGGAGGTTAGTGGAATAACACGGAACGATTCGGTATTCCGTTATTTCATAATCGAAAGGATTGCACCGTAAGTTTTAGAAATGTTGCCTATTTTGTTATTACGTTTTGTACCTGTTGTCCTTTTGTATCCGTTGTACCGGTTTGTTAAGATAGGCAAGATACCGGTTGGGCAAGATAAACGGATTATGCGGGATTTGTTGTTTGGCGGAGCCGTCAAACATTGCCCTTCGCGGAGCAACACGGAAAAAACTGTGTATTTCTCGAAAGCAACCTTCCGGTAACGGATCTGACGGAGGAACTTGTCGACGTTTCACAAAGAGGCGGTCAGACCACACCCCTTCCTTTTTTTCCTTTGGTGCGGTACAATGGGTGCTAGTGCTTTTTTGCGGAATACAATCAATGATGCAGAACGTAGAACAAGATGGCCGATTCGCGGCGGAGTTTCATGCCGATGTCGATACCGAAAAAATTGCCGAAGTGTATGCCGAAGCGTATCTCAATGCCGTTGCCGGTCAGGGGGGTGCCATCGACGATGCCGTCGCAGAGTTTGCGTCGCTAATCGATGTACTGAAAGCACAACCTCAATTTGCCGCCGTTCTCGCTTCCGCTATGATTGCGACCGACGAAAAAGTCGCCCTACTGGAAAAAGCTGTCGCCTCTAAAGCGAGTCCCCTCTTTTGGAACTTTTTGCAAATCGTTGCCAAGCGGAATCGGCTCGACCTTCTCTTGCCGATCTTCGTGCAATCGCAGATTCAGCGGGATGAGCGGCAAAGACGCATTCCCGTTACGATTACTACGGCAACGGAAGTCGATTCGCAACTCTTTTCTGCCCTTTCGGCAAAGTTGCGGGAAATTCTCGGCGGCGAACCGATCATCCGATCGGTCATTGATCCCGAAGTGCTTGGCGGTTTGGTTGTCCGCGTCGGCGACACGGTTTACGACGCGTCCGTTTCTTCGCAGTTGCAGAGCGTGTGCCGCCAGATGATTGAACGCAGTGCACAGGAAATCCAAAGCCGGCGGGAAAGTTTTCGGGTTGGTTCCGCCGTAAATGGATAGCATATTAGCCCCGTTGCCTAGCCTCGTCATTTCGATTGCGTTTTATCCCAACACATGTTCCTTTGCACGGAATAGTACCGTCGCCAGTTGGGACAATTGCACTTTAAGCATTGTCGAAAGATAAAAACGGAGTAAAATGAATGCTCGGTGTTGGACCACGCCGTGAGGCGGCGAATCACATTATGCGAAACGCTTTTTCCGTTGATGTCGAGGATTATTTTCACGTCGGTGCTTTTGCGAAGACCATTTCGCCGAAGGACTGGGATTCTTGGACTCCGCGCGTCGTCGGCAACACCCAACGGATGCTCGAACTTTTGGCTTCCGCACCGCAGCCCGTCTGTGCGACCTTTTTCATGCTCGGCTGGGTTGCTGAACGGTTTCCTAGACTCGTTCCCGAAATTGTACAACAAGGTCACGAGATAGCCTCGCACGGCTATGGACATCAACTCGTCTATACTCTGACAGAAGAGGAGTTTCGCGAAGACGTTCAAAAAACACGGAAAATGTTGCAGGATCAATCGGGACAGTCTGTCATCGGATACCGAGCACCGAGTTTCTCGATTACCAAGCGGACTCTCTGGGCACATCGAATTCTCGTCGAAGAGGGCTACACTTACGATAGCAGCGTGTTTCCAATCTATCACGATTTGCATGGCAATCCTGATGCTCCGAGGGAGATTCATACTGTTCAAACGGGAGCCGGAGAAATTATAGAATTTCCACCGGCGGTGATTACGCGGCTCGGCAAAAACATTCCGGTGGGCGGCGGCGGTTATTTCCGGTTCTTTCCCTATTGTATTACAGTCCGATGGTTGAAGGAAATCAATCGGCTCGGCAAGCCGTTTGTCTTTTACATTCATCCTTGGGAGATTGATCCTGATCAACCGCGTATACCGGGCGCACCGCCGAAGAGCCGGTTCCGACACTACTTGAATTTGAAACGCACGGCGGATAGGCTGAAGAGATTGTTTCAAGATTTTTCCTTTACGACCGTTCAGAAAATCGTTTGCGGTTCCGATACACCATGATGCGTCAATTTTATCGTCCACGGGTTCGCCTCTCATGCAACGTGAGGCGGAGTATAAGGCTTCCGCCAAAAATTGATATACCCATTAGACAGACCCTCCGTCATTGCGCTACGCTCCATTCCGGCTTCTGTTCCATGTTAACAAAAGCCGGAATGAAACAACGTGTAATGACGGCAGTGTCCGCAATATAATAGGGTGCAACGGCGAATCAAGAGAAAAAGAGAAAATGCCCCCGACCGGACAGATGTGTCTAACTGGCAGAAAATAGTGTAGAATTGGAGGTGGTAGTGGGGCGGTGCGGGTGGACGACGAGTCACCCCCGTTATTGCATTAAAAGCATGGGAAATAGTATGTGTTTTCCGAAAAGTGGTTATTCCCGTGTTTTTTGCCTATCCTTGCTACCGATACGAGCTCTGCTTGCCGTATTTACCGGTACGGGATCGTCTGTTCCGTATCAAATTTTCCCGCCGGGGCTGTAAGATAGATTGAAAGGTTTTTACACTTTACCGTTAATGAGACGTTATTATTTCCCTTCACTGATTGTTTTGTTGCTGGTTTTCCCGGCGGCAATGGTTGTGGTTGCGCAGGTTCCCGAAACCGCTTCCGTGCTGCCAAAGCCCGACGAAAGCCCCCTCTTCGTTGAGCGGTACGCCGAATTACAGCCGGGCGAACGGATTTCCGTGCAAGTCTATGAACGCTGCAACAGAAGCGTCGTGAATATCGACACGCAAAAAACTTACAACTTTCTCTTCATCGGTCAAGTTGACGAGCCCGGTGCCGGAAGCGGAATCGTTCTCGATAAAGAAGGACACATATTGACCAATCTTCACGTCATTTCCAATGTCGATACGGCAATGATTACACTCTTCAACGGCGAATCCTACGAGGCAAGGTTGGTCGGTGCTGATTCCATTACGGACTTGGCGGTCGTCCATATTTCTGCGCCGCCGGAATCGTTGTATCCGATTACCTTCGGCGACTCCACGAAACTTTTGGTCGGTCAGCACATTTTTGCGATTGGCAATCCGTTCGGTTTAGAGCGGACGTTGACTGGCGGATTGATTTCGAGTTTGAATCGGTCGATGCCTCATCCGATGGAAGGACGCAGTCTTCAGGGACTCATTCAAACGGATGCGGCGATCAATCCGGGCAATTCCGGCGGAGCATTACTGGATACGCAGGGACGGATGATAGGCATCAATACGGCGATTGCAAGCAAGAGCGGCGGAAGTCACGGAGTGGGTTTTGCCATTCCGTCGAAGACGATACTTCGGATTGTGCCGCAACTCATCAAAAACGGCAAGGTAATTCGCGGCGATATTGGTATTCTTTCGGTGCGTGAGGTTGTCAGAGACGCACCCGGCGGAGTTAAAATACAGGGCTTACTGATATTAGAACTGGCGGAAGACGGACCTGCCGCAAAAGGAGGGATTCGCGCTTCAAGGACGGTAAGGGATCGTGGATTTCTCCGGCGCGATATAAGTACGGCGGACACTATCACGGCGGTGGAGGGCGTACCGACCAGAAAGGCGGTCGATTTCACGGCGGTCATTGACGAACGCGTCCCCGGCGACCACGTCGTCTTGGACGTGTTCAGAGAAGGAGCAATTATAAAAGTACCTATCACGCTGGAATAGCCCCTACCCTTTAATTTGTTCAATATAACCATTGATCAATTCGAGGCAGCCTTTCTTATCCAGAACGTCGGTAACAGTTAAATTGAGAATGAATGATTCCAACATGCCGTAAAGATGTTGCGCAGCCATTTCGACTTGTCGGAGGTGCAATTCTCCGGCATCAACGGCTTCTCGCAAAAGTTTGACCAAAAGATATTTCATACCAAATGTGCGGCGGCGGACTTGACGACGTACATCCTTGCCATGCTGCTTTTGAGTTAAAACGTAATCCAGAATCACGGTTAAAAAAATGCGGTTATCCGCAAGTAAACGAACCGTTACGTGCAAGACACGAATCAGTTTTTCGAGGGGAGTTTTATTGCGGTGCCGCATAATTTTTTCGACGCGGCTGTTCATATTGTTGGTCGCCAGTTCGACGGCGTAGAGAAACATTTCTTCTTTGTTTTGAAAATATCGATAAATGGCAGTTCGGGAAAGACCGCAACGGTCAGCGACTTTTTGATAGGTAACCCCAGTGTATCCTTCTTCTGCAAAAAGAGCAAAGGCTTTCGTCAATATCTGAATTCGCCGCCGCTGATGATCGACTACACTACTGGGCATGTACGTATTGTATCATAATAAAATTAGAGACGCAACGCAGATAAAAGTTCACAGAGTCCGGTGCGGTAGCACCGGCATGAAGTCGAAAACTCCGTATCTCCCGCTCCGGGCTCTGTTCGTTCTGCGTTAACTTTTTATCGCCGGTACAGTATCTCTTGCCAAACTATGCTATTCTGCGTAAAATATGCTCTCCGAGCATTTGAGAAACTTAAAATGCCTAAATCCGAAAAGACGAACCTCTCAAACATTCCGCCGGTGTTAGACCGGGTTATTGCAGCAGCAAAGGTTGCCGAAGATAATAAAGGACACGATATTCTGATTCTCGACCTTCGGGAATTAACCAAAACGTTTGACTATTTCCTAATCGTTTCCGGTTCGAGCCGACGGCAGTTGTATGCAATAGGAGACGAAATCCAACGGAAACTCGTCGCCGAAATGGGAGACGTGTGCCTCTCCGTTTCAGGACACACCGAAGGAAAATGGGTGGTAATCGACTACGGCGACATCGTGGTCCATCTTTTTGAACCGGAAACGAGGAAGTATTACGCCCTCGAAGAACTTTGGGGAAAGGGAACAAAAGTTGATTACACTGTGTCCCCGCCTACGGTATAATTCCGTACTCCTTGATTTTCCGGTACAGCGTCCGCTCGCCGATGTCGAGAATCTTGGCGGCTTCCTCACGATTACCGCCGGTCGCTTTCAACGTTTCGATAATAAATTGCCGCTCCATCTCCGCCATCGATCTGCCGACAAGATCGCCGAGCGATGACTCGTTAGCCGCATTGTCATGCGATGCGCCGAGTAAGACTCGGCGGCTAACATTCGACGGCATCGACACCACGCCGCCGAGTTCTTCCGGCAAATCATCCACATCAATAATGCCGTCAATGTCCACCACGACCATACTCTCCGCCGCATTGCGAAGTTGACGAACATTGCCGAGCCAATCGAAACCGAGAAGCAGCTTTCGCGCCGCCGGAGCGATTCCCCGAATCGTTTTGTCATACTTCTTGGCAAATTGCCGAACAAAATGGTCGAGCAACACCGGTATATCTTCGGTGCGCTCCCGAAGCGGCGGAATACGCACCGTAACGACTTTGAGCCGGTAGTACAAATCCTGCCGGAATGTTCCCTCTGTGATTGCCTCTTCCAAATTGCGATTGGTCGCCGAAAGGATTCGGACGTTCACTTTGATGACATCATTAGAGCCCAGTCGGGTTACTTCGCCGTTTTCGATCACACGGAGCAGTTTTTTCTGCATGGACATCGGCATATCACCGACTTCGTCGAGGAATAATGTGCCGCCGTTGGCATACTCAAACATGCCGATGCGTTCTTTATCCGCACCGGTGAATGCTCCTTTGATATGTCCGAAGAGTTCGCTTTCCAATGTGCTGTCAGAGGGGGCACCGCAGTTGACGGCGACGAAAGGTTTGTTTTTGCGTTTACTATTTTGGTGAATCGATTGAGCGAACAATTCCTTGCCTGCGCCGGTTTCGGCTTGGATGAGGACGGTTGCGTCGGTGGGAGCGATGTGGCGGAGCCGTTCTACGGCGGCAAGCATTGGGGGACTGTTGCCCAGCACGCCGGAGAAGCCGAATTTTTCGTCGAGTCGGCTCTGTAAATCACGGTTGATCCAACGTAGTTTGGAACTTTCGCCAGCCCTTTCGGTAATGGTGCGGAGTTGTTTAAGGTCGAGCGGTTTTTGCAGATAGTTGAACGCACCGAGTTGCATCGCTTCGACGGCGATTTCCACCGAATTGTTTGCCGTAATGACGATGACTTCGGTTTCGTTGTTTTCCTGTTTGACGGCTTTGAGGATTTCGATTCCGCCGTCGGGTCTTTCGAGCATCAGGTCGGTGATGATGACATCGAAGTAATGTTCTTTGATTATTTTGAGCGCATCGGCTTGGGAGTACGCAATTTGACAGTTTGCGCCTAGTTTTTCGAGACTGGCGGCGATGACATCGGCGTGGTTTTCTTCGTCGTCGACTACTAAAATTGCGAGCGGGGACTCTGCCATAGCGGTTATTGTAGCATAATAGAGCGAAAACGGGTAGAAAGTGGACGTTTTTTCTGTGTTCCTTTGTGCTCTTCGTAGTTAAAAATAAAAGATTTAACCGCAAAGCACGCAAAGAGTTGCGCAAAGTACGCAAAGAGTCGATTCGTTGCGTTTTCGGCACACATCAATATAAAAAATTGATTTTTAGAGGTTCCCTTAGCAAAGAACAAACAGAGCTCGCAGCGGAAGCTGCGGGAGTCTAACGTTGGGTGCCGGAGCGTCCGCTCCGGGCTCTGTGAACTTTTTACCCGCCGGGGCTGTAAGTTTTCCATAACCCTTTTTTTCGATGGTTTCAAGGGGCTAAAGCCCCTTGTTTATCCCTTTTACTTCCCCGACAAGGGGATTTATCCCCTTGTTTGCGAAGTTACGGAACAAATCTAATTAACGGGCTTTGTTACTATTTCCTGCGCCGGGCTCTTGCCAGTCCCAGTCCTGCCAGTCCGAGTCCCAACACAGCAAGCGTCGCAGGTTCCGGAACGACGGCGGTGCCGTCGCCAAGGACAAAGTCGAAGTAATAGCCGGTATTCTTGTTGCCGTTC
>Ga0099364_10011569_pt1 | contig 12041 bp, 11 predicted proteins | sample TergutTh196P3_FD_73070 | JGI IMG/M metagenome (GOLD analysis project Ga0099364, IMG submission 73070) | Microcerotermes parvus P3 segment gut microbial communities from Pointe-Noire, Republic of the Congo - Th196 P3 | ecosystem: Host-associated > Arthropoda: Insects > Digestive system > Gut ...
AACTGCCGCGTTGCGGCTCCTATCAATAGCCCCACTATTGCTTCGTCGCCGCGCCTTGCATTTGGGCTTGTTTTGGACAAACGCATGCGCGTAATATGTGTCAACACACCCTAATAGCACAAACAAAAAAGGCGGGCTGAATTTTAAAATTCAGCCCGCCTTTTTTTAATGGTTAATGGTTAATGATAAATGATTAATTAATGAGCGGCATAGCCGCAACTGTTATTGTGCGCAAAGCGCACACCATAATTAATCATTGTCTTTAATTGTTTTTGAAATTATTATCGAAGCGGCAAGGATGCTTATTATGACGGCAAGCGACGCTGCCGCAGGAAAATGATAAAAATGGGAAATAAGCATCTTTATTCCGACAAAAAACAGTATCACAGCAACCCCGTACTGTAAAAACCTGAACTGAGAGGCCAAATTTGAAAGCAAAAAATACAATGATCTTAAGCCTATAATTGCGAAAATATTTGAAGTATAAACGATAAAAGTATCTCTTGAAATTGACAGCACGGCCGGAATGGAATCTATGGCAAATACTATATCGCTCATCTCGATAACAACAACTGCCGCAAGCATGGGAGTGGCATATAAAACGCCGTTTTCCCTTAAAAAGAATTTATCCGTACCGTGATCCGGCTTCAACGGATATATTTTTTTCAGCATCTTATAAGCTATGTTTTTGGACGGATCCGTTTCTTTATCTTTTTTGGTAATCATTTTAACCGCGGTAAATATAAGAACCGCCCCGAAAATATATATCAGCCACGCAAAAGCATTTACAAGCTGAACGCCGGCAAAAATGAATAAAAACCTCAAGAACACTGCGCCTATTATGCCATACATTAAAACTTTTGGCTGATGGTGTTTCGGGACCGCAAAATAAGAAAAAATCATCAAAAACACAAACATATTGTCTATGGAAAGAGAGTATTCCACAACGTAAGCCGTAACATATTCTAAAGCTTTTTCCGGAGTAAAAACAAAATATATTGCCGCGCCGAAAAACAGCGCAAGCCCCACCCAAACGCATACCGTCACCGCGGCCTCTTTCATCGTTACATCGCCGTGATGTTTGTTTAAAATTACCAAATCTATAAATAAAGCCGTAATGACTATGACCCAAAAAGCAACCCACATTATAAAATGCATATCCATAAAAACCTCTTTTAACGGCAAATAGGAAGGAGAAGGGATGAAGGAGGAGGTATTGTGTTTCGGCTTTGCCGAAACCTATAATCAGTTTTCGCGAAGCGAAAACACATTACTTTCTCCCTCCTCCCTCCTACCTCCTACTTCCTACCTCAATATCTTCAAAACCATTTTGTAATCGTCCATAACAAAACCGTTGCCTATGTCCTGTTTTATTTCGCTGTCAATATAAAATCCCATTTTTTTATAAGCTTCTATTGAATTTAAATTATTTTTATTGACCGTCAGCCAAATATATTCAGTGTTGCTGTTTTCCGCAATCTTTTTTATAAATGAAAGCGAAGCTTTCCCGTACCCTTTGCCGCGGCTGTTTTTACGATCATAAAATTTACTTAAAAAAATGTCTTCTTTAATAAAAACAACTGCAAAATAACCTTCAGCTTTGCCGTCATCCGCTTTTACGAGAAAATATTTATAGTTGTTTTCCGATATTTGTCCGGCAATCGCTTCCTCCGACTGAAAGTTTTCCAGCATGTATTCAATTTGCTCCGAAGTGATTATGGATGCATAATGCTCGCGCCATATTTCAAAGGCCAAATTCGATGTCATTTCAATCAGTTCTTTTTTATCAACGGATATAATTTCCACGACACTTCCTTTTAACGGCAGTGAGTAGTGTTCCATCCCAAACAGAATTCAAAATAATGCAGTTGTCACCCTGCGCGAAGTCGCAGGGTCAATAAATTAATAGATTCTGCGACTTCGCGCAGAATGACAACTTAAACCGCACAGCAAGCTGTGCGGAGAGTATTTCGTTGTCTGTTTGGGACAGCACACTAGACCCTGAAACGAGTTCAGGGTGACACAGGGTGAAAGCGGTCGTCGAGACATTTTTTTCATGCGTTTTGCCTGAGGTTTTCCGTGTGTGATTGACAATATTTTCATTATTTTATAGTATCACTAACAATAGATTTTAAAATAATCTAACTCTCACAAATAAAATAAATCAGGAGGCGTACCATGGCAGTAAAAGTAGCGATTAACGGTTTCGGAAGAATTGGAAGATTGGCGTTCAGACAGATGTTTGGAGCGGCAGGTTATGAAGTTGTGGCTATAAATGATTTGACAAGCCCTAAAATGCTTGCGCATTTGTTGAAATATGATTCAGCTCAGGGCAGATATGCTCTTGCCGATAAAGTAAAGGCAACTGAAAACTCGATCATAGTTGACGGAAAAGAAATTAAAATTTACGCTGAAAAAGACGCGAAAAATCTCCCTTGGAAAACAGTCGGAGCGGACGTTGTTCTTGAGTGCACAGGCTTTTATACGTCAAAAGCGAAAGCGCAGGCTCATATTGACGCAGGCGCGAAAAAAGTCGTTATTTCAGCGCCCGCTGGCGATGACTTGCCCACAGTCGTATTTAACGTTAACCACAAAACGCTTAAAGCCGGCGACAATATAATTTCAGCGGCTTCATGCACGACAAACTGCCTGGCCCCGATGGCAAAAGCGCTTAACGATTTCGCTCCCGTACAGACCGGAATAATGACGACGGTTCACGCTTACACAGGCGACCAGATGACTTTGGACGGTCCTCACCCGAAAGGCGATTTGAGAAGAGCAAGAGCAGCCGCTGCAAATATAGTTCCTAACTCAACCGGAGCAGCGAAAGCAATCGGTTTGGTTATCCCTGAATTGAATAAAAAGCTTATAGGTTCAGCTCAGAGAGTTCCTACAATAACCGGTTCTTCCACAATATTGATTGCGGTTGTTAAAGGAAAAGACATAACAAAAGAAGCAATCAATGCGGCTATGAAAAAAGCTTCGGATGAATCTTTCGGATATACCGAGGACGAATTGGTTTCTTCGGATATTATAGGATCAACATTCGGCTCGATATTTGACTCTACCCAGACCATGGCAATTAAAATTGATGACAACACGTATCAGGTTCAGGTTGTTTCATGGTATGACAATGAAGCAAGCTATACAAGCCAGATGGTCAGAACAATTAAATATTTCTCTGAAATAAAATAGTAATAGAGACCTAAAGGTGTCATTCTGGACTTGTTTCAGAATCTTTCCGTTAAAAAGACTAGTTCCGGGGCGCTCGCATCTCGCGCCCGCCGCAGACACGCGCTCTTTATTCGTCGCGCTGCGATCCCTGAAACGAGTCCAGGGTGACACAAAAATAGTTCAAATTTAATTGGGCTTGGCCTTTTTTAAGGCTGAGCCCGATTTTTATAAGGAGAATGTGTTTATGAAAAAGACGCTGAAAGACATTGACGTAAAAGGCAAAAAAGTTTTAGTAAGAGTCGACTATAATGTTCCTTTGGACGGAAATCAGAATATTACCAACGATAAAAGAATAGCTGCCACGCTTCCGACCATACAGTATCTTTTGGAGCAGAATGCCGCGATAATACTTATAGCTCATCTCGGCAGACCTAAAGGAAAAGCTGTTCCTGAAATGAGCTTGAAGCCAGTTGCTCCAAGGATTAGCGAACTTCTCGGAAAGCCGGTTAAATTTGTCGCCGGTGACTGCATAAGCGCTGAATCAAAAAAAGCCGCCGCGGATTTAAAACCCGGCGAAATTCTTTTGCTTGAAAACCTCAGATTCCATCCCGAAGAAGAAGGCAAAAATGCCGCCGGTGAAAAAGATAAAGCGGCTATGGGCGGCTTTGCTAAAGAACTTGCCTCAATGGGCGAAGTTTTTGTGCAGGATGCTTTCGGAACGGTTCACAGAGCGCATGCTTCCACGGCCGGAATAGTTAAATACGTAAAAGAAGCGGCCGCGGGATTCCTTGTTGAAAAAGAATTGAAATTTCTCGGCGAAGCTCTTGACAATCCCGCAAGACCTTTTCTTGCCATTCTCGGCGGCGCGAAAGTTTCAGATAAAATAAACGTAATAGAAAACCTTTTAAATAAAGTTAATGCCATAATTATAGGCGGCGCGATGGCTTATACGTTCCTGAAATCCCAGAGCGTAAGCACGGGAAAATCTTTGGTTGAAGACGATAAGCTTGATTTAGCGGCCGAACTTCTCAAAAAAGCAAAAGAAAAGGACGTGGATTTTCTTCTTCCCATAGATCATGTGATAGTAGATAAAATAAACTTTGCCGATATGACGGTTCCTGCCGACGCGAAAGTTCAGACAACAAACGACGAAGCTATTCCGGAAGGTTTTATGGGAGTGGACGCAGGTCCTAAATCCATAGAAAAGTTTTCCGAAGCCGTTAAAAGTGCGAAAACAATCGTTTGGAACGGGCCTTTGGGCATATTTGAAATTGATCGATTCTCAAAAGGAACTGTTGAAATAGCGAAGCTTGCAGCGGAAGCTGCCGATAAAGGCGCCATATCCGTTGTCGGCGGCGGGGACTCGGTTTCAGCGGTTAAAAAAGCGGGGGCAGATAAAAGAATTACCCATATTTCAACCGGCGGCGGAGCGTCTCTGGAATTCCTTGAAGGAAAAGAGCTTCCAGGTATAGCGGCATTGCCGGATAAAAAATAAATTAGATGCATAGAGGCATGGAAGCATGGATGCATAGCACCGGCAATGTCGTTACCATGCCTCTACGCATCTATGCATCATCCACGACAAACGCATGAAAAGGTGTCATGCTGAACTTGTTTCAGCATCTCGTCGTTAAATGATAAAGACTAGTTCCGGTGCGCTCACATCTCGCGCCCGTCGCAGGCACGTGCTCCTTATTCGTCGCACTGCGGCCCCTGAAACGAGTTCAGGGTTGTTGACACAGGGTGAAAGCGGTCGTCGAGACATTTTTTTCATGCGTTTTGCCTGTCTTCAATACAAAAATATTGAAAAATTAATCTGTTTTTGGTATTATCTATTTGTGAATTTTTAATCTTCTCACCCAATTTGAAAATTAGGTGAGAGTTTTATTTTGTTGTTATATAGGTTAAACGGGTTATAAATGAAAAATTTTTCAGCTGTAATTCTTGCGGCCGGCGCGGGAACGAGAATGAAGTCGTCTTTGCCAAAAGTTATGCATAAACTTTCAGGAAAGCCTTTGATAAACTGGGTTATTGATTCGGTTAATGCCCTGAAGCCCGATAATATTATCGTTGTTTTGGGACATAAAGCAGAAGCAGTTGAAGAAAATTTGAAAAACCTCAAAAACTCAAAAATAAAAATCGTATATCAAAAAGAGCAGCTCGGCTCGGCTCACGCTTTAATGCAGGCTCAAAAAGCGCTTAAAAATTATCGCGGCGGAATTTTGGTTATAAGCGGCGACGTTCCGCTCGTAAAGCCGCAGGTTTTGTCGGCTCTTATAAATCACAACAAAAAAAGCAATGCTTCGGTTACGGTTTTGGCGGCTAAAGTTGACGAGCCGTTCGGTTACGGCCGCATAGTAAAGGCGGGAACCGCCCTTGAAAAAATAGTTGAAGAAAAAGACGCGACCGCGCAGGAAAAACTGATAAATGAAATCAACAGCGGAATTTACTGTTTTGACAATAATATATGGAAAGCTCTTTTAAAAGTAAAGCCCGATAACGCGAAAAAAGAATACTATCTGACCGATACTATAGAAATTCTGAAAAAATCAGGAAAAAAAGCAGTTTCGCTTACTGCTGAAAACGCTTCTGATTTGAGAGGCATCAATAACCGTTTAGAGCTTCATGAAGCCGAGATGGCGCTGCGGGAAGCAAAAATAGCAGAACTTTTTGAAAAAGGCGTTACTGTTATAGATGCGAATAATACGCATATTTCGTATGACGCGCAGATAGGCAGTGACACGATAATATATCCCGGAGCTTTTATAGACGCTGGAGTAAAAGTCGGAAACAACTGTGTTATTCAGGGAGCAAGTTATATAAAAAATTCCGTAATTTCCGATAATGTTTCGATTTTATATTCATACATTAACGGCGCGCAGATAGGCAAAGATTCAAAAATAGGTCCTTTTTCGCATATAAGGCCGGACTCGGTTTTAAAAGATAATGTGAAAGTCGGTAATTTCAGCGAAACAAAAAAAGCAGTAATATCAAAAAATTCAAAAGTTAATCATCTTTCTTATATAGGCGATGCCGAAATAGGAGAGAATGTAAACATAGGAGCGGGAACCATAACATGCAACTATGACGGAAAAAATAAGCATAAAACCGTTATAGGAGCCGGTTCTTTCGTGGGCTCAAATGTTAATTTTGTAGCCCCGGTAAATATAGGAAAAAGCGTTTTGGTTGCCGCGGGTTCAACGATAACTAACGATATTCCTTCCGGCAAACTTGCAATAGCAAGGGCCAGGCAGGAGCTGAAACAAAGAAAAGACAATGGTAAATGATTAATGATAAATGGTTAATTATGGAGTGCGCTTTGCGCACCTATTAACAAGCGGGGTAAAGCCCCGCACAATAATTAATCATTAACCGTTAATCATTAATAATTGCCGTTAAAAGGATTTTTTATGAAGCTTAAGATTATTTCCGGAAATGCCAACATTGAACTTGCAAAGCAAATAGTCCAAAAGCTCGGCGTAGAGCTGAGCGAAGCTAAAGTAGGACATTTCAGCGACGGCGAAATACAGGTCAAAATAGTTGATAATGTCAGAGGCGCGGACTGTTACATAATACAGCCCACATGTTCTCCGGTAAATGAAAATCTTATGGAGCTTCTTATCATAACCGACGCTTTGAAAAGAGCTTCAGCCAGAAGAATTACGGCTGTTATGCCTTATTACGGTTATGGAAGGCAGGACAGAAAAGCCGAACCGAGAGTTCCTATAACTGCAAGACTTGTAGCTAATCTCCTGGCAACTTCCGGCATTACCAGAGTTTTGACTATGGATTTGCATGCCGGCCAGATTCAGGGATTTTTTGATATACCCGTAGACCATCTTTACGGAACGCCCGTGATTTTGAATTATTTTCAGGAAAAGAAGTTTTCCGATACGGTTATAGTTTCTCCCGATGCCGGCGGCGTGGAAAGAGCAAGATCTTTCGCAAAACACTTTAACGCCGATTTGGCGATTGTGGATAAAAGAAGGCCGCGTCCTAACGAAGCGGCGATAATGAATATCATCGGCGAAGTAAAAGATAAAACGTGTATAATTTTGGACGACCTCGTTGATACGGCAGGAACTCTTACCAAGGTTGCGGAAGCAATAAAAGCTAAGGGAGCCGCGAGAGTTTTTGCAACTGCTTCGCACGGGGTTTTGTCCGGCGCGGCAAAACAAAAAATTCAGGATTCGTGCATAGAAGAGCTTGTAATCACGGACTCAATTCCTTTAGCTCAAAACGGCCCTACGGAAAAAATTGTCGTTCTCAGCATTGCGTCCATTTTGGCGGAAGCGATTATGAGGATATCAAACGATGAGTCTATCAGCGCTCTTTTCGTATAAGCGGAATTAAGGTTTTTGACAGATGTAAATATAAGAGTCACGACAAACGCATGAAAAGGTGTCATGCTGAACTTGTTTCAGCATCTCGTCGTTAAATGATAAAGACTAGGGAGTGTTGACACAAATTACGCACATGCGTTTTGCATGATATAAGAGTTTGTTTTATGGAAAGTTCTTATATATAATATATAAATCGCAGTATAATAACGGAGGAAGGAAATGAAGGAAGTAATTTTAGACGCGCAGACAAGAGAAATCGGTTCAAAAAGCAGCCTGGAAAGTTTTAGAAAACAGGGCAAAATTCCCGGGGTAGTTTACGGAAAAGATATAAAGCCGGCGTCAATAGCCGTTGATTTAAAAGCTTTTATGTCAATAATAGAGGCGAACGGCGCGAACGTAGTTATCAATCTGAATATGAAAAGCGGCAAACAGGCGGCCATAGTGAAAGAGCTTCAGAGAAATGTTTTGACGCAATCTCCTACGCACATAGATTTTCAGGTGATTTCTCTTAAAGATGAAATAGAAGTTATGGTTCCAATACACATAGACGGAGTTGCCGACGGAGTTAAAAATTTCGGCGGTCTTATGGAATTTATAGTCAGAGAAGTTAAAGTTTCATGTTTGCCGACAAATATACCGCAGAAAATAAGCGTTGATGTTTCGTCTTTGGGATTAGGACAGGGAATTACCGTGGCGGACTTGCCTAAGTTTGAGGGAGTTTCTTATCTTCAGGATCCTTCGACATTGATTGTGCATGTTGTCAGCGTGACGGTTGAAGAAGAAAAGCCGGCAGCTGTGCCGGGCGCGGAAGCAGCGCAGCCTGAAGTTATTTCCAAAGGTAAAAAAGATAAAGAAGGCGAAGGCGCAGCGCCTGCGGCCGGAGCTAAACCTGCGGCGGCACCTGCAGCCGGAGCGAAAAAATAAAGAGAAAGAGGCAATGATTAATGGTTAATGGTTAATGGTTAATTTCGGTGTGCGCTTTGCGCACCTATAATAAGCGGGGCAAAGCCCCGCACAATAATTAATCATTTATCATTAATAATTAACCATTGTAGTTTAGATGATAAAGCTTTTTGTCGGGCTGGGAAATCCAGGAGACAAATATAAAAATACCCGCCATAATCTCGGGTTTATGGCTTTGGATGCGATAGCGGAAGCTAAGCGTCTTGAGTTTAAAAATAGGGATAATATGGCGGATATTTCTTTTTACGATGCTGACAGCGGAAAAATAATTCTTGTAAAACCGATGACTTTTATGAACCTTTCGGGAGTGCCTGTTTCAGCGATAGCGAGATATTATAAAATAAAACCGGAAGAAATTTTTGTGTTTTACGATGATTTTTCCGTGCCGCTTGGAGAGTACAGGGTAAGGCTTTCCGGCTCTTCTGGCGGGCATAACGGTATCAGCTCTTTAATAACGCATCTGAACACGGATAAATTCGCCCGGATGAAACTCGGCATAGGTCCTTTGCCGCAATTTATAAAAATGCCGGACTTTGTTCTTTCAAGGTTTCATGAAGAAGATAAAGAAAAAATAAATGCGGTATGTGAAAAAGCAGTTAAGCTTTTTGACGAAATAATTAAAAACGGAGCAGAAAAAGCAATTTCAAAAGGCAGTTAGTAGGTAGGAGGTAGGAAGGAGAAAGTAATGTGTTTTCGCAAAGCGAAAACTAATTAATTATGTTTCGGCAAAGCCGAAACTCAACAACTCCTCCCTCCTCCCTTCTCCCTTCTCCCTCCTCCTTCCTAACTGTAGTCAAAGCTATGATAATAACAGCAAAAAAAAATCAGGAAGAAGTATTAAATAAACTTGAAGGCAGGCAGACTGTTTTTATAGTCGGCTGCGGCAGCTGCGCCTCAAAATGCGGCACCGGCGATGAAAAAGCCGTCGCCGAAATAAAAGAGTTTCTTGAAAAGAACGGAAAAAAGGTTTTAGGAAGCGCAATATTGGATTCAGCCTGCGATATGCGGCTTGCAAAAAAAGATTTGGTTAAAATTTCTGATTTTCAGGACGCGTCCGTTGTCATTATGCTTTCCTGCGGAGCCGGAGGCCAGTCCGTTGAAAAAATAAGCGGGAAAGATATTGTTTCAGCGCTTGATTCAAAATATGTTGGCAGCACGGAAAGAATAGGCGTTCACCGGCAATTCTGCAGTATATGCGGTACATGCATACTTTCCGAAACGGAAGGAATCTGCCCGCGCACAAGATGCGCGAAAGGTCTTTTAAACGGACCCTGCGGAAGTTTTGTGAACGGTAAATGCGAAACAGACCAGACAAAAGACTGCGCCTGGGTTTTGATATACGAAAAATTGAAAAAAAACAACAAGCTTGATAAATTTTTGAAACAATATATACAACCTAAAAAAGCAATTAATAATGAATAATTAATAGTTAATAATTTTGGAGCTTCGCCGTAGGCGAAACAGATTAATAGGTTTTCGCAAGGCGAAAACACTGCAATTATTCATTGTTCATTATTATTTATTAATTGCCGTTAAAAGGAAAGCTTTTGAAATTTAAAGATAAGTTAAAATCAGGTAAGTTTTTAATAACAGCCGAGCTATTTCCTCCGAAAGGCACGGATATTTCAGGCTTTTTAAAAAGAGCCGCGTGTCTTTCCGGTTTGGACGCGGTAAATGCTACGGATAACCAGCGCGCTTCAATGCGCGTAGGTTCTTTGGCGATGTGTAAGCTTTTACTTGAAATGGGCATAGAGCCTGTTCTTCAGCTTGCAAGCCGCGATAAAAACCGCATAGCTTTGCAGTCCGAGCTGCTCAGCGCTGCTGTTTTAGGTATAGAAAATGTTTTAATTATAAGCGGAGATCATCCTAATGCGGGAGAGTACGCCGGGACAAAAACAGTTTATGATCTGGATACAATACAGCTGATAAAAACAGCCAGACTGCTTGAAACAGGCGTAGATTTAGCCGGAAAAAAACTTTCCGGAAGTCCGAAGTTCTGCGTAGGGGCAGTCGTAAATCCTTCAGCCGAGCCGCATGAACTTCAAGCGCTGATGTTTGAAAAGAAAGTTAACGCGGGAGTTGAATTTTTCCAGACACAGACAATATTTAGCACCGCTCAATACAAACTGTTCTTAGAAAAAATAAATCATTCGGGCGTTAAAGTTTTGCCCGGAGTAACGCTCATCAAGTCTCCTAAATTTATGCAGTTTCTTCAAAAACTTCCCGGGGTAAGCATACCGCAGGATGTGCAGGACAGAATAAATTCCGCTTCCGACCCTCTTGCAGAAGGCATGCAGATATGCTCCGAGACCATCAGAGAGCTTCGCCCCTTTTCCGACGGAGTGCACATCATGGCAATCGGCATGGAAGAATACATCCCGGAAATAATTAAAAATTCCATTTAAATTTATATTTGCAAATTGAACTGACAGAGGTAAAATGAAAGCAAAATTAATAGCCATGATTTTGTATCTGGCTTTTCTGCCTTTAAATGCTTTGTGCCAATCATATAATCAGCAGTTTAACGCGCTTTTGATTAAGGGCGGTTCAGAAGAGCAGCTTAAGTTTCTTAAAGAGTGGGAAAAAACTGACTCAAACGACGCCGAACTGTACGTAGCTTATTTCAATTATTATGTAAATAAAAGCAAAAAAGAAATTGTGATGTTCGGGAAGGATCCGAAAAGCGGGCAGTCTCTCGCGTTGACTGAGCCCGGCAATAAAGAGCCTGTGGCGCATATGTATTCTGAGATAAGTTATGATCGCGATCTGATGAAAGAAGGTTATAAAAAAGTAAACGCCGGCATTGAAAAATATCCGGAGCGTTTGGATATGCGTTTCGGAAAAATTTATATGTACGGCGAAACGGAAGATTATGAAAGTTTTACGAAAGAAATAATCGATACCGTAGATTATTCAGATAAAATTAAAAGTAAATGGACGTGGACGGACGGTAAACTTTTGAAGAATCCGCAAGAGTTTATGCTTAACGCCATACAGGACTATCAGGTTAAACTTTATAATAGCGGCAACGACGATTTGCTTGAAAATATGAAACGCATAGCCGAAACAATTTTGAAATATTATCCGGAGCATGTTGAAAGCCTTTCGAATCTTTCTTTGGTATATTCCCTGCGTAAAGAATATGATAAAGCTTTGGAACTGCTTCATTCGGCAGAAAAAATTGCGCCGCATGATGCAGTAGTGTTAAGCAATATCGCGCAGATATGCAAAATAACCGGCAATATTAAAAAATCAGAAAAGTATTGTGAGCTTGCTGCAAAATACGGTAATGAAAATGACAAAAAATATGCACGTGAACAGATTGAGCCGTTAAAAAGTAAATAAATCTGTAAATAAATCTGTTTGTTATCTAAAAGTTGAAAGTAGACAGTTTTTGGATAAATTTAAAAATTGAAAGTGGACAATACAGACAAAGATTACATTTATAATTATCAAACATAAGGTGTCATTCTGCGCGCAGGGTGACAACTAGTCAGTGTGCTGGCAAGTTGATATCATCAAAATTTGTTTAAAAATAAAGACCTCTTGCAGTCCATTTTC
>Ga0099364_10011570_pt1 | contig 12040 bp, 10 predicted proteins | sample TergutTh196P3_FD_73070 | JGI IMG/M metagenome (GOLD analysis project Ga0099364, IMG submission 73070) | Microcerotermes parvus P3 segment gut microbial communities from Pointe-Noire, Republic of the Congo - Th196 P3 | ecosystem: Host-associated > Arthropoda: Insects > Digestive system > Gut ...
TCGCCGCCGCCGCGAGAATGAACAGGGGCAGAAGGAAATAGACGATGTTGTCCATGCCCATGTACAGGACTTCGGCGATACCGGCGCCGTTATATGGTATTTCCCTCGTCGCCTCCATGTCATAGACTTCGTCTATCTCGTTCATTGCCATGCCGATGGTACCCGATTCCTGACTGGAAACGATCAGCACATTGAGAGCCAGCAGTGCCGCGAAGCTAAAGTACAGGGCCTTGCCCCGGATGATTCTGTATATGTCCGCTCTGATTATGTTTCGCATATTGTTACCTCCTTTGGCAGTGGTCAGTGAAAGCATATGAGGTTTCATAATCCACTTTACACTACCTCTTTATAAGATTCTTCGCTTTGCTCAGAATGACAATAACTTTTCGTGTCATTCTGAGGGCTGAAAGCCCGAAGAATCTTTCTCATTAGCTAATGGTTTTCAAGAAATAATCCTCCAAGCTATCCCCGACCTCAGTGAGGGCCGCCACGCCCACGCCGCCCTGGCCGAGCCGCAAACTCACTTCGGCGGGCCGGTCCAAAAACTCATACAGGCGCAGCTCGTTCGCCCCCACGCGCTTATAATCGCGGATGCCCAGCTCCGTTTCCAAAATGGCGGCGGCCTTTTCGGGATTGTCCACCACGAGCGACAGGGCACTGCGGGATTCCTCGCGCAGTTTTTCTGCCGTGAGTGATTTGACCAGCCGCCCCTGATGGATGATGGCGTACTTCGTCGCCACCTGCGCCAGCTCAGAGAGGATGTGGCTGGAAACCAGCAGCGTCACCCCCTGCTCATTCAGGCGTTTCATCAAGTCGCGCATTTCGATGATGCCCGTGGGGTCGAGGCCATTTGTCGGCTCGTCGAGGATAATGAAGTCGGAGCTGCTCATCATCGCCAACGCCAGCCCCAGCCGTTGCTTCATGCCGAGGGAAAAATGTTTGAATTTTTTCTTGCCGGTGTCGGTCAGGCTGACCAGTTCCAAGGATTTTGCGACGACGTCTTTTTCCGGGATGCCGCGTTCGATGCGATAATGCTCCAGATTTTCAGCCGCGCTCAGATGGGGAAAAAGGGCGGGCATTTCCACCACGCAGCCCATCCGCCGCCGCTCCTTGTTAAGTCCTGCTTCCCCGCTTTGGCCAAATAGTGAAATGCTGCCGCCATCCGGCCGGGAAAGGGCACAGATCATGCGAAACAGCGTCGTCTTCCCGGCCCCGTTTTGCCCAATTAAGCCGAAAATATCGCCCTTCTCGACCGTCAGGCTGACATCGTCCACGGCGGGGGTGTCGCCGTAGATCTTACTCAGATTCGTTACGTTCAGTACAGACATGGGTAGTCCTCCTTTCGTGTTGCTGTTGAATATTTTATTATTGTGAAGGAGAACTCTTACCCTGTCTTAACAAAAGTCTTACAAAAGTCTTAAACTTATTCCGCCATCTTAAAACCGATGCCCCACACGGTCTGGATATATTCAGTGCCGTGAAATGGGTGAAACGGGGACGGTTCTTTTTTCACGTTTTTTGCATACGGCCTGTCATTGTGGGCTTGACCCGCAATCCCCCTTGCGTGACGTGAAAAAAGAACCGTCCCCATTTCACCCTTAGCGCGGGCGAGCTTTGCCCGCAATCTGCTGACATGCACGTTGATGGTATTGTCGTCGCCGAAAAATGTCTCGCCCCAAACGCTTTCATAAAGATTATTCTTGGAAAAAACCTTTTGGGGATGTGACATCAACAGATGCAAAATCTCAAACTCGCGCTTTGAAAGGCCGGCCCAGACACCGCCGCAGGCAACGTCGTGGCGATCCAGGCTTAACGTTAAGTCCTTATATGTCAATGTAGTGTCCGGCCCCGAATCCATGTTGCCCGGACGCAGCCTGGCCTCGATCCGGGCCAGGAGTTCATTATTGTCAAAGGGCTTGGCGACATAGTCGTCCGCACCCTGCCTAAGCAGCGCCGCCGTGCTCTCCTTGTCCGTCCGCGCAGTCAGGACGATGACGGGAATCTGCGACGTGCGGCGGATGTCGCCCAAGACCTGCTCGCCCGTTTTGCCCGGCAGCATCAAGTCCAGCAAAACCAAGCTAAAGCCCCCCTGCGAAAGCAAAAGCAGGGCCTCCGTGCCGGAATAGGCGGCGACGGGGCGGTAGCCGTTTCGCGTAAGCAGCTCGCAGAGCAAGCCGCTGATATGGGCGTCGTCTTCCGCGACGAGGATTTTGGGGGGATGTGGTGTCTTTGTGTGCGTCATATTATCATGCCTTAGTAACACGGCAACTACATTGCAACAAGTCTTTCCAAAAACGCCTGTGCTTTTGGTATGTCGATAGTATTATTCTCATTGAGAATGATACGTTTGACAGCTTCACCGTTAAACTGCGACACGCCACGAGAGTTACGTCCTGCCCAATGCGCCTGTATAATCGTGTTATCAATTAAACTGTTGTGAAACATGGATATTAGTTTCGTGTTAATGCTTTTTTGAAAGTAATCAACACCAACGAAATAAATCATAAACACGCTGTTTCCATCTGACAAAAACCCAAGTATTTTATCAGTGTTATATCCTTTAGGCGAGGATGTTAAGACCACGATCTTAGTTTTTATATCTGTTTCGGTGTGATATTCAGGATAAGATTTTGTTGAATAGACAGACCTATCTTGTACACAGCAGAACCTGTCACTCACCAGTTTTGTGAGTGCGGCCTTGTCATAAATTCCATCATGGGACTGTATGAATGTTACCAGTTCTTGCAGCATACCTTGGCCTTTTTTTATACAATTTTAAGCTGGATTTGTCCGTATTCACATACTTCCTGTTTAGCCTTACAACAAGTTTTTTGTTGCAAAGCAAGTGTGTTTCGCTCCCAAAACACGCCGTCAGTGTAGCCCTGTATCCCCGGTGCGCCCTTGGCCATTTCAAGGCGCTTTTGAGCATAAGCGCAAAACTCCTCCTCGCACTCAATACCGATAAACCTCCGTCCGAGTTTCTTTGCGACGACTGCCGATGTGCCCGATCCGACGAAAGGATCAAGGATAATATCACCAGAATTTGAACTTGCCAAAATCAATTTCGCAAACAGTTTTTCGGGCTTTTGCGTCGGGTGGTCAGTGTTTTCTGGCATAGACCAATATGGAATTGATATGTCATCCCAAAAATTAGAAGGGAACGTATCACGAAAATTCCCATTTTCTCTTTTTTCCCAGTCTTTTGGTACACCATCTTTTTTATACGGGGCTATAACACGACGGCGCATCTTTACATTCTCTACATTGAACGTAAACTCTTTAGGTGATACGGTGGCAAACCATATATCCTCCATAGAATTTTTCCAGTTATGCATCGCCCCGCGTCCCTTTTCACGTTGCCAAGTAATACGATTTTGAATTGTAAAAAAATTACCAAGAACTTTACCGACAATCAAACTTGTCTGCCAGTCGCTGCACACATAAATACTTGCATTAGGCTTTAATGTATGCCTGACAGCTTCTATCCAGCGATGGGTAAATGACGTATATTCCTCGTTCCCCATCTTCTTGAAGGACTTGCTGCCGTACACTTTGCTGAGATTGTACGGTGGATCAACAATGAGTAAATCAACAAAGCCCTTTGGCACTGAGTTAAGTATTTCAAAAGCATTACCGTGAATAATCGTATTTTCAGGTTGAAGTGAGCTATATGTACGGGGGCATAACTCAACATAGCGTTTAAGCTCGCTGTCATTGAGCGTCAGCGTCCTATTCCTCTGGGCACGTTGCGTAGCCACATTATACCTCCGCATCTTCCGTTTCTTGCGCTGCATTTTCCTTACTGAAATTATACTATTGATTCGTTGATAATCCAAGTATAAAATAACGCCTGGCAGAACAACGGCCCGAGGCCATCGCCGTTCTTGTCATTGTTCAAAATAAAGCCTGCCCGGCCCGCTCCACTCTTGTCACTACCAGTAAATAGCAACAACCTTCACGCCAACTCTTGCAAAAGCTCCGCCAGCAATACTTTCATGGCGTCTGTCAGGCGCAAAAGTTCCTCGCGCTCGGCGGGCGGCAGATGCCCCGCTTTGACTGTTTTGAGCAAGGCCGCCACTGCATCCAGATGCCCCTGCAATGTACCCGCGAGGCTGTCGTCCGCGCCCTCGCCGTGGGCGAAATCCGGCAATCCTCGCGGCGTCTCGTCCCTGCCCACACCTGGCCCTGTCTGCGCGCCCGCTTCATTGTCCGCGCCTTCCCCGGCCGCCAGCTCGCGGGCCTTCACTTCCTGATAACCGGCGTGGATGGATTTTTTGCCGCTCATCACTGCATCCAGTAGCTCGGGGTCGCCGTGGGCCTTGATTTTTTTGACTTTATTGACCGTTCCCTCGCTTTTTCCGGCTATTTTTGCCACTTCTTTACGAGTGTTAATAATGTCTTTTCCAGCTTTTGACAAATTTGTCAAAAGCTGGGGATCGCTGCCCCCCGTCGAGGTGGCTTGCCGCTCCTTCGCTTCCACCCTAAGCAGCGCCTCCACCTTCAGGGCAATGTCGATCCGGGCGGCATCGCTTAAATTCCGCCGCCCCAGTTGGTTGCGGAGCATCCATAAAATGACCGCCGCCCGGTCTGGCAGGTGCTCCATCTCGCGGATATGGGTCTCGGAATACAGCCGGACCTCCAGCCCCTCGTCTGCCAGTTCGCGGCAGATTTGGTAGCGGTTGTGGCCGTCGATGATGATACCCTGCCAAGTTAAAATCAAACCGCGCTCCGGACGGAAGCCGTGGGCGCGGATGCTGTCTTTTAAGCCCTCGTATTCCTCGGGCGAAAGCGGCGGTATCAGGGACTGGAATTCGGGGTCGATGGTGAGTTCGGGGATGTGGGTGTTTATCATGGGCGTTTTCCTCCCCTATAAACACCCCAAAAAATCTTGCGGCGACACGGCGGGAACAGGCGAACCTTTGAAATCACCCTCATTTCTGGTGACAATGAAGTCCGCTTTGCTTCGTTTGGCGACAGAGGCAAGAAGGGCGTCTTCGTAGTCTTTCATCTCAGTGGGGGTCTCAAGCCCCCACTGAGATGAGCCTCCGGCGGATGCGACGGGTAGCGGATGTGAAGATGTCAGCTTCGCTGACCCGCTACCCGCGCCGGGAATACCTAGCGGTATTCCCGATTATATTCGCCGCCAGATCATCTCCTGGGCCTTGAGCGACCACGATTCCGAATTACCCCTGCCATCGTATATGACGCTGCTTTGCGGTTCGCTCGAGTTATTGACAATGCAGTAGCGTTTGCCGATCAGATAGGCATGAACATCTATGGCGGGGTTTTCCGAAAACCAGCGCCTGAGCATTTTTTCCCGGCCCGTGCACCAAAGCAGGGCCCGATGCAGCAGGCGGGCATTTTCCGCACTGTAGGGCAGGCCGCCAAAATACACGCAGCGCCCGTCGTGATATCTGTTTACCGCCAACTGAATCTCGCCGCAGGGGGCGGCCAGGACCTTGCTGCCCTCCAGCTTGCGAATATTGCGCTCCCCGCCGCCAAAATTTATCAAGGCGCTGTCGTTTATCTCGGCGGTGATGAAATGGGGCGTCTCGTCATAGCGTTCGTTTGCACTGGTTCTGCTCTTTTCCACTCCCAGGGCGGCCGCCATTTGCAAGGTTCGCCCCTGCCATTCATGGGCGGAAGGCGCGCCCACACCGATAAAGCCGCCGCCGTTCATGATGAATTGGCGGATGGAGGCAATCAGTTGTTCATCCTGCCAATAAAAGCCCCCGCTGTGGGCGGAGCCGGCATCGCCGATATTGACAATGGCGTCATAATTAGACAACAGATCCGGATCGGCGATTATATCATTGAAATTGATGAAGCATACGTCCACCGGCGCCCCGGCCAGAATCTCGATGACACCGTCGTAGCGGTCATTTAATGAGCGGCAGCCGGGAGAGCAACCGGTAGTAAGGCTCCAGGACAGTAATTTGCCATAGCAGTTTAGCACGGCCACTTTTGCGTAGGTGAAGGGCTTATCCTCACTGATATTGTCATGTATCTGGCGGAATTCCCCGCTGATATAAGCAAAGCCCGGATAGCCGTCCGGCTTTTTGGGACATCCGCATTGACCGGCATGGTCTTCGGTGCCAAGGCCCTCTGGCTGCGGCGGAGTGTGTTGACCATACTGGTCAATGCTATTTTGCGTGAGCGGCGATAAGCCCGGCCCACCGCATTGACTTATATAGTCAACGCTCTTACGCATGAGGGCGCGGCGGATGGAGAGCCATTTATTGCCGTCAAAGGATGCACAGGCGGGGAGTCTGGCCTCGGTATATCTTGCGCCGCGTATATCGCCTAGAAGTCGCAATGCCCTGGCGCTGCTCACATCCGCAACCACCCGATCCAGCCCGGTATCGCCCAGGGAATGTAGGTGTGGCAAATACTCGCCGATAATCATCTGCGCTTCTTCGCCATGGGTGTGGCAAACCTGGGCCATTTCCTTTATGCAGCGCAAAATATTGCGCCGCCAAAAGGTCATGAAGTCCAAGTATTGTCTGGAGGGCACACGATCTCTTGTGTTAAAATGGCCTTCATCCACAATGTATTCCGGACGAAAAGGATAGCCGACCTCTGCTTCGAATTGCTTCAGGACATGGAGGCTGACCGGGGCAGAGTAACCACGGCAATCGGCAAACATGCCGGAATATATGCCTGTTTGCACACCCGCATGAACGCACCGCCTAAGTTCACCGTAGACAAGCGGAAGTGAAGGAGAGAAGGGTGTGGTGGACACATGGCCCGGCTCCCTTAGATGGTGTGAGAGAAAGCTTACGGTATACTCATGGTGGCGCACTACATTGTAGATAGTTACGCTGCCGGTCGCCTCGTCGAAATCCCAATCTGCCGGACTCACTACTGTTCCGGCGCTTCTGTCGATAACTTCCCACCAGCGCTTGATATCATCATCGCTGTTTATGCGGATCGACTTGTTCCTGATGCCATCCAGCAACCGAATGGTCAGGGTTTTTCTGATTGCCGGATAATAATCGGTGGAAATGTAGCATTGTTTAGTAATCATACTGGCACCTCATTTCTCTAAAAGCCTGTTCTATGTCTTCGGCCCACTTAAGCGCATCCATTTTTCCGGTCATGACCTTAGCCAAGGGCCCGTATATCTCATGGCAGGGGGCAATATCCGTATCGTCCGGTATGGCGGCAAAACCGATCAGCAAGGGGCTGGTCTTATTGTCGTTTATGACCCGGAACATATTATAGGCACCTTCGGACAGGTGGGGCCGGGCTATTAGCAAACTGTCTTTGACGCTCATCAGGGCATCGCTGCGCTTGGCATAGAGCTCGGCCATGCGGTCGCTATAAAGAAATCGCAGGAATAGTTGGGCCGCCTCGGGATTTTGGGCCGCCAGCGGGATGGAGAACTGCTCGGAGCGGATGGCGATAAAGCGTTCGTCGCCGGCCCGGGGCACAGGCGCCGGGGCCAGGGCCATTTGATAATTGGCCCCGCCAAACTCGGCGTCTGTTTCGGCTGCCAGCCATGTACCGCCCGGAAAAAACAACACGCTATCCCGCATATGCGCCGCTTTTGCGTCTATGTGGTTCGCGGATATGCTGCCCGGCAGCAGGTGGCCGTCCCGGTAGATTCTGGAGATTTGCTCCAGCACATATAAGCTGCGCTCATCCGTCCATATGCCGGGGCTAAAATCGGTGATTTGTTCATAGTCGCTGCCCAGGGCCGAAGCCAGCGCCGGCAGCAGCAGGCTTTCCATATGGAAGGGATACATGCCTTGATACGTGAATAAGTAGAGCCCTTCTTTTTTGGCCGCCTCGCCCAGGGCAAAAAAGTCATTCCAGGTGACCGGCAAATCCCAGTTGTGTTCGGCAAACAGGGTTTTGTTGTAGACCAGCCCGGCAGGGGTGATGGCGCCGGGCGCCAAATATATTTTTCCGTCGCCATAGGGCGCGCATTTATAGCTTTCTAACAGACCGTCGCCTATTTTATCCCTCAGGGCGACGGCGCTGTCATAGGCCGGGCCATTAAAGACATCGGTCAGTTCCAAAAGTCCGTGGTTTTGAATGAGGGCGGATAAAACTCCGCTGGGGTCCACGTCGGAGATGTTGATAAAATCGGGTGGATTACCGGCGATAATATCGGGGCGGATCACATCACCGATATTGGGGCCGATTTTCAGCGTGACTTTATAACCCGGGTTTTCGGCCTCGAACAAGCGCACGGTCTCATCCCAAAAGGATCGGCCATAGGCCCTTTCACAGATGGCCAGCGTGAGCTCCTGCTTGGTCTTAACGGCGGTTTTATCTTCCGATGTGTCCGTGCCGGGAGCACAAGCGGAATAAAAGGTGGATATTATAATTATCATCATCAGAAAATAGCGCGTTGTTTTTTTCATGGCCTGCCTCGTTTCTATAATGTTAAAACGCAAATTTTCCCCGAATACTGCTTGCTTTCCCGCTTAGTGTATGCCTGTTTTAAGGGAATAAACATAGATATAATTGATGGAAACATGGATAATATTGACATTTTTAATTAAATAAAATATAATTTTCAAGGTTGGTGTATACACGTCATTGCGGGCGTTTTCGCGAAGCGGAAGACAGGCCCGCAGTCTAGGAGATTCATGCGTATGCTGGGCTTTATCCGCAGGGTTAGCGTAAGATGGCGCCTCTTGGCGGCCCTGCTTTGCGTGTCCATTTTGCCGGCCTTTTTTATTGGGCTCTACGCCTACAATACATACCGCGCCTCTATCAGCGAAAGGCTGAATGAATCATACATACAGATGGTCCGGCAGATGGATATTTCCCTGACCTTGGAGCTGGAGCGTTATAAAAATGTTATAGACGATGTTTCCGCATTGGCGGCCGTGCAGGAAATGGGCGGCACGGACGTTGAGTGGCAGCGCCTGAGCGCGGAAATGGATACGCTTTTTCCCGACAAAAGCGGCTACCTAAAGGCGCTGCGCCTGGCGGACAAGGATGGCAATGTCTTATATGACAGCGGCCATGCCGGTTTGGATGACGCCGGTGTCTGGGAGCATCTGTTATATCTGGTGGACGAAGCCTCGCCGGGGGATAGCCTCTACCATGTGGCGGACAGCCTCGTTTTGGGGCGTAAAATCCATGGCTTTCCCCTGGGGCAGGAGCACATTGGCTATGTGTTTGCCTTCGTGGATGATAGCTTACTGGAGCGCAATGTTGCCAGGGGTGTGGCACGAGACGGCATCGGTGTCACCTTGCTTGATCCCGATGGCACGGTGCTGGCCGGGGACATGGTCGCCCCCGGCACGGTGCTAAATGACCACCGCCACTCAGAAGAAATGGCGGCGGCGATAGCGGCCGGTAAATCCTCCTTCACGATTGTGTTTAACGAGATGCCAATTTTAGTCGTCTTTAGCAAAAACGACTCCTACGGCTCCTATTTACTGGCTACCATACCCATGGCCTTTATCCGCGAGACAGCCACGCAGGCGCGCCTCAGGTTTATCACGATTGTTATCTTGGCGGCGGGATTATGTATCGCCCTTTCACTGCTTATATACAACAGCGTGGCGGGCCCGATCCAAAACATTGTCGATAAATGCCTGAACAAGGACATGAGCAGTGCCGATGAAAGCCCCGACGAAATAGGATTTCTCTCACGCGCGATAGACACATATACGGCCGACATAGAACACATGGCCATGCTGCGCGAAGCGGACAGGCGGCGGGAGCGGGAGCTGGAGCTGCAAGCCCTGCAATATCAAATCAACCCGCATTTTTTATTCAATACCTTAAGCTCACTGCGCTGGGTCGCCATCATGAACGAGGCGCCGCTGGCCGTGAGCGACAGCATAAAATCATTGTCGCTGTTACTGAGGAGCGTGCTCTCAAACAGCGACGAGATGATTACGCTGAATGAGGAACTGTCCATGCTGGAGCATTATTGCGCCATACAAAAACTGCGCTATGCCGATTGCTTTAGCTTTGAGACACGGGTGGACGCAGATGTAAAGGATTGCCTGATACCGCGTTTCATCTTGCAACCGCTGGTGGAAAATGCCATTATCCATGGCTCACAGGCCGGTACGCGCCGTATTGCGATACAGGTGTGTGCCACGCGGGCTACAGACGGCGTGTTACTGTCAGTAAGTGATAATGGCGGTGGCTTTGAGCCCGCTAAGATAAGCGCCGACGGTGAGGAACGCTTCTCCGGCATCGGGCTGTTTAATGTGGATGAACGCCTGAAACTGTGTTTTAGCCAGGAAAACGCCCTGTCGATAGAGAGTGCGCCAGAGCAGGGCACGACTTGCCGGGTGTTTATCCCCGGGCCTTGACTTGAAGGAGAATATCGATGCACAAAGTCTTGTTTGTGGAAGACGAGGCCGTCATGCGGATGGCTTTTCATAAGATGCTAAATTGGGATGAAACGGAGTTTATCTTGGCCGGGGCGGTCGCCAATGGGCGGGAGGCGCTAAAATATATCGCGGAAAATCCGGTGGACATCGTTGTGACAGACTTGGTCATGCCGGTCATGGACGGCCTTACGCTGATAAAGTCCTTGCGAGAACAAAATTTTGCCGGCATTATTTTAGTGCTCAGCAACTATACCGATTTTGAGCACGTCCGCAAGGCCCTGATTGGCGGTGCCGCAGACTATATCTTGAAGCTGGAAATAGACGGCGCCATGCTCCTTAAACAGCTAAAGAGTGCCGCCGTCATGCTGGAAGCCGGGGCGGGAGCGTGGCACAAAGAAGCGACGGAAGCCGCCGCGGCCATCGAGCATAAGGATAGCTTTTTTGAGGCGGAGGCATTTAAGGATTGCCGCCCGGATGTCCGCAACGCCCTCTTTTTTATCCACCTACATTTTAGCAAGAAGCTGACCCTGGATGAGATTGCCGAATCGGTCAACCTGAACAAAAGCTATATCTGCCGCCTGTTTAAGCAGGAGATGGGCAAGCCGATGTTTGAATACATAAATGATCTGCGGATGGAAAAGGCGGCCGCCCTGATTGCGGCGGGCGACACCTATATACGCGGGGTCGCCGCGTCCGTCGGCATAGACGACCCCTTTTATTTTTGCCGTCTGTTCAAGAAATACTATGACGTGGCGCCCAGTGTTTATGCGAAAAAACTTGCGGAATGAAAACACGTTTAGTATAATGTGACATGAGACTATATAAAGCGAGGGAAAAATCATGGCTGTATTTACAGGAGCCGGTGTCGCCATCGTGACACCGTTCAACAAAGACTATAGCGTAAATTATCCGGGGCTGACGCAGTTAATAGAGTTCCAGATTAAAGAAAAGACCGACGCCATCATCATCTGCGGCTCCACCGGCGAGGCCTCGACCCTCACCCACGAGGAACATATCGAGGCAATCCGTCATACGGTGGAAGTGGTGGCCGGGCGTGTGCCAGTGGTGGCCGGCAGCGGCTCAAACTGCACCGATACCGCCATTTATCTATCGCGTGAGGCCCAAAAGGCCGGCGCCGATGCCCTGATGGTGGTCACGCCCTACTATAACAGGGCGACCAAAAAAGGCTTATATGAACACTTTAGGCTGATTGCCGAAAGCGTAGACATCCCCCTCATCCTCTATAACGTGCCCAGCCGTACCCAGGTCAATATCGCGCCGGACACCATGGTCGATTTAGCGAAGGATGTACCGAACATCGTCGGGATAAAGGAGGCCAGCAGCAACTTCTCACAGATTGCGATGCTGGCTCATTTGGGCGCGGGCGCATTGGATATATACTCCGGCAACGATGATCAGAATGTCCCCATCATGTCGCTGGGGGCCATCGGCGCCATTTCGGTGCTGTCTAATATCGCCCCCCGGCAGACCCATGACATGTGCCGCCTGTATCTGGAAGGCGATGCGGAAGGGGCTCGCAAGCTGCAACTGGAGGCCATGCCCCTATGGGAGGCCCTGTTCTGCGAAGTGAACCCCATTCCGGTGAAAAAAGCCCTGCAACTGATGGGCAAGGACAGCGGCATCTTGCGCCGCCCCCTTAGCGAAATGGAGCCGGCAAATGTCGAGAAGCTGAAAAAAGCCATGCGCGATTACGGCCTGTTGTGATA
>Ga0099364_10011571_pt1 | contig 12040 bp, 11 predicted proteins | sample TergutTh196P3_FD_73070 | JGI IMG/M metagenome (GOLD analysis project Ga0099364, IMG submission 73070) | Microcerotermes parvus P3 segment gut microbial communities from Pointe-Noire, Republic of the Congo - Th196 P3 | ecosystem: Host-associated > Arthropoda: Insects > Digestive system > Gut ...
TTAGCAGGTATTCCCACTGCTGTACAATTATCAGGAATATTTTTTATCACCACTGCACCTGCTCCAATAACAGCATTCTTGCCGATTGATTTTTGCTGGATTATTTTTGCACCAACGCCAACTTCACTATATTTATCTACAGAAACATTGCCAGAAACAGTTACGCCCGGATATATTGTTACATAATCATCAAGAAAAGAATCGTGACCCACAACAGAATTGTTCATTATCAAAACAAAATCACCCAAAGTAATATTAACAGTTAATATAGATGAAAAGCAAATAACACATCCTTTCCCCATAGAGAGTGTATCGGAATATTTAACGTTATTTGCAATAATATTCGGAAACATAATATTGCTTTTTGTTGAAAATTTATCTGCTGCCAGTTTTCTCGCTTTGGGATTTCCAATAGATATTACTACATTAATATTATTCGGATAACTCAACAACCATGAATCATCTCCTAAAAGAGGCAGTTTGTTAATGGTTTTTCCTTGTAAAGAAGAATCATTATCTACAAACCCAAGTATATCATAACGATTAGATTCCTTGTTTATCTCTGACAACATAAATGCCACTTCCCGGCCAAAACCTCCGGCACCTAAAATGACGAGTTCTTTACAGATTTTCATAAGTGGCTGTTCCTGAATTATGTTATGTATACTTCAAGTTCTTTTGAGGCTGCTGGCAGATTCTTAAATATTTTTTTCCATATTGAAGATGACGGTTTTAAAACAATGATTATAGTAACTAAAATGATTTTGAAGTAACTTAAAATACTTATATTCTCTACAAACCAGCTTTCAAGTTTTCCCTTGTACGGCATAACAATATTTTTATAAAATTTTTCTTTATCATCAATATTTTGAATGATCGTTTCTTCGTTCCTAAAAACAATAGAGCCTATTCCTGATAGTCCAGGTTTCATATAATAAATTTTTTGTTTTACTTCATCAGAATATTTTTCATAGCTATAACGCATTAGCGGCCTATAACCTACAACACTCATTTGCCCTATCAAAATATTTACAAGCTGCGGCAGTTCATTAATTTTTGTTTTTCTTAAGAATTTTCCCATCGGCAATATTCTTGGATCTTTTTCACCTGTAAATATACCGCCCGGTAAATCAGGTGAATTTCTTAACATGGTAGCAAATTTTAACAAATTGAATTCTTTCCCGTAACGTCCGACCCGTTTCTGAACATAAAAAATATCATGTTCCCCTGTCAATTTCAATAAAATCATTATTGGTACCATGAATGGGAGTAATACTACAATCGCAATAAACGAAAAAAGAATATCTAAAAAACGGATAAAGAGACATTGAAACATTTTATTAAACACAAAAAACACCTTTTTCATTTAATAAATCCCGATATTCTTTCAACATGGCATCCCATACTATTTGTTGTTCATATCGTGATGTAATCATGTTTCTTGCATTGCCCTTTAATTTTTCCCTAAATTCAGCATTTTCAATAAGTAGTTTCATCTTCTCTTTTAAAATATTTTTATCTTTGGATGGAATAATAATTCCATTTTCACCGTCAATTATAATTTCGTTACAACCGTTTATATCACTTACTATACTGGGCAGCCCCATAGCCCCAGCCTGAATAACTACATTCGGAAAACCTTCTCGGTAAGAAGGAAAAGCAAAAATATCACTAACTGCAAAATAGGGACGAACATCAACCTTATATCCAACAGATAAGATATTTTCATTGTTTTTAATCAAATAAAGAGTTTCTTTGTCTAGGGGATCCAAATCGTGTTCATAAGTCCCAACCAATAGCAATTTAATATTATTATATTCAGGTACAATTTCAGTAAATGAGTTAACCAACTCATTAATTCCTTTATCCGAAACTAATCGGCCAATAAAAAGAAAAATTATATCATTATCACCAATTTTTAAATTCTTACGAATCGTTCTCTTACTTTCATAATTGAAAAAAGATGGATCAAAATATGATGTATCAATACCGTTTATATTTCCGTTTGCCAAAACTCTTAATGATTTTGAAGTGATATTGTATTTGATTAAATCTTTTTTAACTCCTTCTCCTTCTGGATATACATTTGTCGCACAAGCACATAATAATTTATCCATAAAAATCAATAACTTCTTATATAATCCTCGCTTTGAAGGAAAAACTAGTCCTGTAAATGTATGCATTCTAATAGGTATATTGGCAAGTTTCGCCCCAATCATACTTAGCAAGCCAGCTTTTGGAGTTATCGAATGGACAATAAACGGCTTTTCTTTTTTAAAAACAAGATAAAGTTTAACAAGTGATATTAAATCTTGCAATAAAGATATTTTTCTTTTTATTAATATACTAATAGTTTTTACATTTTCATTTTTTTTGACATCATCTAGTTCTTCTTCTCCCGAAGAAATTGCGATAATTTCAAAATAGTTATTTAAAAATCCTAACTGGCCTTGTAATAATATCTTCAGAGATATTGGTACTGTTGAGGTGCGAATTAATTTTATCACAAATATTCAATTTTCATGGAAATAGTTTTAATAAATTATCTTGTTCTGTATTCTTTTAATTTTAAAATAATGTTTTTTGAACCTTTTTTAAAACCATAATTTTTTATATTCATTATAATAAAGAATGGGAAAGATAAAAATATTCCCATTTTTCCACCAAGAAAACAACTAATCTTTTGTTTTAATTTATAATACCACTTATCGCTTTCTGGTACCCAACTTGCATCATAATGATGAATAGATAAAGTATTCTCAGTTATATTCATTTTACCAGTTCTATTTGATTTTGGGGCAAAATATTCAGTTGGATAGATAGTCAGCCCATCTAGTATTTGAATTTTATTTTCTAACTTAAGACCATTTTTTATCAGTATATTAGTTACATATTCAACAACTGTACGTAGATTATACGAACCATCAATATTTATAAAATGAAGTGTTTCATATAAATGTAAAATTTGAAAAATTATGCCTAAACCTGCATTACATCCTATGCCTAAACCTGCAGCTACTCCTGCTATTTCTTCATCGCCTTCAAATCCCATAAAACCATTATTCGCTACTATTTCATTAAATGGCTTAATTACTTCAACATCTGTGTCAAAATATATTCCGCCATATTGATAAAGAATATCAAAACGAGCATAATCACTTACAAAAGCATACTTTTTAGCGCTGTATGCTTCGCTTATATATTTTATTCTATGGACATCATAATTTGATTCATTCCATTCTTTAATCTCATAGTTCGGAAAATACTTTCTCCAACTTGCTATACATTTTAACGCAAGTTCCGGCAATGGATTCCTTCCAAACCAACAATAATGGATAATTTTGGGTATCATTTATATTTTTAGCCTAATCAATATTTTTGTTAATTTTATTAATACATAGCTTAATAACAATAATGCATCAATGTTTTGATTCATAGCAGAATTTTTCTTATTTCAGATGTTTGATAGACAAGCCCCCTGTCTCTTATTAAATTATACCGATATATGGTCGAATAATTAACTTGATAATTAATCGTAGTCTTGAATTGTATATTTGAAATCCTCCCAGAACTATTAACCCAAAACGCTTAATCTTCTTTATTCTTGGCAAAAGTAAAAACAATTTTATTTTTCTCAATTTTTGCGTATTTATGATACCTTTATATAAAAGATAGAAACGCTTTACCGTATCATAGTGTCTCTTATCTACTACTGGTTTCTTGTGGTTTTTTGTAATTTTTCTATAATCATTTATCTTTAAATAGTCTCCACCTGTTACATTATTCTGATGTTTTCGATAAAGCATTAAAGATAAAGATAGATATTCTACTTCTCCAAAGGAAATTCCGGCTAAATGCAATAAATGATCATGCATGGCACAATTTCCTTTCCATCTTAGTAGATTGAAACACATCGTACGATTAAAAATAGCCATACACCCCAGCATTCCTCCATTGAGAAATAAAAATTGCTCTATTTTTTTGGGAAACGCCAAAGCTCCTTTTCCTAGAATCCCCTTATCTGATTTCCATACATAAGAGTTAGAATAAACAACATGGGATACGCTTTTTTCCTTTTTTTGGATAGCTTCCACCATAACTTCAATTTTATTATCAAACCATATATCGTCTTGATCACAAAACATAATGTATTCTGCATCTACAAAACTTAGAAGATGCATAAAATTTTTTGCAGCTCCCCCACATATTATAGTGTCTTCAATTAAATGTATCCGATTGTCAATTAAACTCCATTTTTTAATAATATCCACAGTAGCATCTTTACTCCCATCATCATGAATTAGTAATCTCCAATCACGAAAAGTCTGCCAGATTAATGATAACAACTGTGTTTCTATATACTTTTCACCATTATATGAAGCTAAGAGTATATCTACTATCGCCATTTAAAAACCCATTTCAAATTATAAGCAAATAATAAAAGCGCAATAATTTGAATAGTATTTGAAAGATTAGTGAAGATATATTCTCCAAAAAACTGAAGTATTAATGTACATGCAATATATGAATAAGCAATAATTGCCCACGTTTGTTTCTGTTTCGATTTATTATATAAAATCCCTGCTAATGCACCATTAATAAAGCCAAATGCGATTACGCCCAACCAGCCAAAATCCCACCAAAAAGGACCAATAACAGTAAATACATTAGTAGGTAAAGGTACAAAAACATATCCTCCCTGCGTAACATTGTTTAAGAATTCACGAGCGACTTTGTTTCCTCCGAATAATCTTGTATTTACATTATAAAAAAATCGGAAAGACATTATTCCAGGCTGTGTGACACGCATATCATTTTCTACTATTTTGTCTAATGCTGGCAAACCTGCAAAAAAATAAATTTCAAAAATTTCTGCTATTGAATTTTTAACCTCGCTTCGTATATGATGAATACCGAACATTAATAAAAATAATATAATGGAAACAACAATTATTTTTTTTAATGATATTTTATACTTAAAAATACGAGAAAATAATATTGAAAGAAATAAAAAAAGGAAACTGGTTTTTGCCATTGTAATAAATGAAAGCAAAATATTAATTATAATTAATATTTTCATTCTGTATTTTTTTTTATTTAAAGAAAATAATTCGATTAGCAATGAGACAAAAGCAATATTAAAAGTATATTTAAATATACCGTATTGGTGTTCTACTTCTTCGCTTTCACTATGAATATTGGCGTAACGTAAATTTGTAAAAATATTACTAGATATTGACATTGTTGTTATTTGTTTATATGCGATATAGATCCAAACAACAGTTCCGATTATTGCAATGTAATAATATAATGAACGAATAGAAGGGTTAAAATCCGATACTTTTAAAATTTTCGGTTTACCTAGTGAAAGATTTACCGTACTGAAAACATAAGAGCCAAATAAAGAAAATACAACCCAGAGTAATAACACATATAGAACTGTATTTGACAGATCATTTAGTTGAAGATCCAATATTCCATACAATAATAAAAGTGCGCCCCATACTGAAGGAATCAAGGCTGTTGGTGCAATATATTTTCCATTTAATTTGTAGCCTAAAAATGCCAGAAATAAAAATGATGTAGCGAATAATATTATCACTCTATCCCCATAACTAAGTTATACTCAATAAATATATGAAAATAAATTTTAATTATCTACTTATATTTTCTAAAATATTCAATATTTTCCTAACAGGCAACAGCAAGAAGCGTCCGAGTCTGTATTCTCTTGAATTTATTACACCTTGATACTCGAAAGAATACAATGGGTTAAAAAAATATTCAGAAAATAATTCTTTATGATTTTCGTAAATTTGTTTTCTAAGAGAGCAATGCATCTTGTCATCAATAGATGCATTTCTTGAATAAGACTTTCTTTTTAATCGGTAATAGTAATGAATTCCATCAATGTATTTTACCTTACCTCCATGTTTTAGTAGATTTATCCATAATTCCCAGTCTTCTAAGCCTTCTTTCATATTTTCATTATATCCACCCACTTTATCAAAATCTAAACGTCTAAACATTGAGCTGTTTGGAAAAAAATTATGACCAAGTAATTTATCGAATGAATAAGATTCTATGTTAATTATTTTATTGCGACGTCCAAAGTATTTATAGTTGGTCGGCACCACCAAGGTTATCGAAGGATCTTCTTCTAATTCTCTTACACCTAGCGATATATATTTTTTGGAAATAAGATCATCTGCATCTAACGGTAAAATATATTTTCCGGAAGAAGCAAGTATCGCCTCGTTTCTAGCTTTACACACACCTTGGTTCTGTGTTCTTATTAAACGTAAATTCTGGGTATTCAGTGAATCTAAAATTTTACAAGTATATTTATCTGTAGAGCCATCATCAATAATAATATGTTCAATATTATTATAATCAGATCGACATACACTTTCAATACATTCTAAGAGATATCTTCCGTCGTTAAAGCATGGGGTTATTACACTTATTAAAGGATATTTATTATTCATATATTATACCACATAAAGGCAAGAAACGATTACTCTCTATTATTGAAGTGAATTTATTCTACTGCTCCTAAAATATTAGCCAATATATTGATTGCTTTCCCCCTTTAAATCAGGTTCAATATTGGGCAATATCCAATCCAGCATTTCTCGCAGCAGATACTCCGGCATTTTCCTGATGGATAACAATTATCCTGTTGTCTTTTTCAGCATATTCATCACATATTGCCGCACAATTATCAGGAGAACCATCATCAACCAAAATACATTCAAAATCCGTAAAACTCTGTGCCAAAATAGAGTCAATGCAACGGCGAAGATATTTTTCCGTTTTATAAACAGGAACTATAATTGATATTTTTGGCATTTTAATTAAGAATATTCTTTAATTTACAATTGTTTTTTATTTCTTCAAATTTTTCTGAAATTGATAACCAATTAATATCATCATTAATTACAGACAAATCGGACTTTATATATCTTTCCTGAATTTCAAATAACTGGAATAATGCATCAAACCTGTTGTTCATACCGGCATCGTGTTTTTCAAGCGGAATAACACCAAATTTTTTCTTAAAAACAAATGAAAACACTGAACAATGATAAGAATTTGTTATTACATATTCTGCATGTTCTGTTAAATAAATCCATTCTGGAATAGTCGCATAGTATTTTTCATATTTGTCATGTTTTAAGTTCCCTGTAATGTATATAACTTCTAAATTCATTTTTTTTGCCCAATCGTATACGAGTTGAATAGAATAATTACATTCATTTCCCAGCATATATAAAAGGCAATATGGTTTTTCTGGTTTTTTAATAAACTCATTTTTATATAAAAAACGATATACATCTTTTTCTAACAGCATTGTCGGATCAGGAACCCACTCTGCATCAGACACACCGCATTTTCTGCAAATTTCAATTCCGGATTTTTCCCTTACTGATACATAATCAAAATTTTTCAACAATGCAGAAAATATTGAAATAGAAACTTCATCAAGCTGCTCTTTTCCAAAACTTGCCGCATAAGAAATTCGTTTTATAGATGCATCCCCAAAATTAAGTAAGTAAGCATTTAATATATTTATTACATAATTTACTGGAGGAATCCAATTCCAGATTTGATCAGACCCGACAATATATACATCTGCTTCAGGTGGATTTTCTTTCAATTCTTGGTATGAGTAATATATTTTTTCAGATTGTTTGATATATTTATTTCTAAAGTCTTCAAAACTACGCGGGTTATTTTGTTTTTCCAGCTTATCATTTCTTTTTCTGTTTTTATACGATAGAAACTTGAATAACTTAACCGGATTAAAAGCCTTTAATACTTTTTTCCAAAACGGCGTTTTATAATAATCGTTTCTAGGATCATATCTTATCAAATACGCATCATGTCCAGCATCCCGCAGATATTTCTGCAACGCGAAGCACTGCAATAATTGCCCGTAATTATCTTCCGACCACCAGAAGGTCATAATGCCGATTTTCATTTGGGACCCCTATTTCTTAAATGTAACTTTTCTTTTACCACGTAAACAACTTTATATCGCATCTGGCGATCAAGCCCAAAATAAAAAACAACAATTAAAACACAAACAATTGAAACAAGGCATATTACAAAATTATTAAGCATATTTTTACCTAAATAGTAATGTAATAAAACAGGAACAGGGATTGCTGCCAAACATACTCTTATACAAGGCAGAAATACACTGACTATATCATTAAAAGTATAATTGGCTATTTTACAGACTAATATTGGTTTTACAAATAAACCTAAAATTGCATACGAAATAATTCCCGCGTAAGACAAAACAACAGGTGAAAAACCTGCTTTGAATAAAAAAAACACTATTGGAAATCGAATAAATCCAAAAATTGGTGAAATCAAAGCATTTTCTTTTAACCGACCTTTGGCGTATAGTGCAGTATAAAATGAAGTATCAAAAACAGAAAACAAACTTTGTATGATTATCAACTGTAAAAATATCACTGAATATTCCGGTACTTGTCCAAGCCACAACTGTAACAATGGTTCAGCTAGAAGGATAATGGGTAATCCAAACAATAACATTAAAAAAAATGAAAATTTCGCAGAATTAAGCAATAATCTTTTTGAACCTTCATAATTTTCAATTGCATATTTTTTTACAATTTGCGGGTTCACGGCTGTCCTGAAATTATTAATAAACTGCAATACCGCCATATCCACTTGAATGGCAACGGCCCGCGCTGCCACCACCGCAGGATTAAAAAACATATTGGTAATTATATTTGTCCCTTGCGAATTGAAAGCGATTGACACTTGTGCAACCAAACTCCAGCCAGAAAAACTGCCAACCGATTTTATAATGTCTTTATCAATTGTGAACCGGTAACGGGTTTCATTAAATTTAGATATACAATAAAAACGATAAAACAATGCCATTCCTATTGTCACAATACATATTAAGACAGCATAAAGAACTAATTTATCAAAATCACCGATTCTTAGAAAATATACTATTATCAATTTTGCAAAAGCATCTACTATACTCGCATACGCAAACACATTCATCTTTTCGTGTGAAATAATGGATGCGTTATATGGCACCTGTGTCATTGTGATTACTGCGGTAAGAACAGATATATGAAATACCCAAATTGCAGCATTCATTCTATCTGCTGGAATTGTCAGTTTGTTATAAACAAACCATAACCCCACTGTTTCTGCCAATGCAACTATAATAATGGCAATAATAATATGGGTATTAAGCAGGGTAGAAAATGTTATCCGTAATTTCTCGAAATCCCCTGTACCAAGTTCAAATGTAAGAAAGCGGGAAGAGCCTGCGCTCAGTGCGCTATTAAGAAACGATAACATCCCTACAACACCGCCAACTACTACATACAGCCCATAATCATCAACGCCTAAAACTTGTAACACTATTCTTGACGTGTACAGCGTTATAAGCATCGTAACCATTGTTTTGAAATACAAAAAAATGGTGTTTTTTGCTATAGTTCTATTGTTAGTAGGTTGTTCCATTATAAATTACAATATCGAAAAATCACAATTATCGGGGTCGTATCTTAATCTGGAATTAATATTAAATCCGTCTATCGTTTGCATTTCTTCGCTTGTCAATTCAAAATCGAAAACAGAGATGTTCTCCAACTGTCGTTTTTTATTCAAAGACCTAACAACAGGAATTACTCCATTCTGGATATGCCATCGCAAAATTATTTGCACAACAGTTTTACTATATTTTGTTGCAATTGCTTTCAAAGCAGGAAGCCTGACCAATCTGTCGTCAAATCTTGCTATCGGAGTATAAGCCTCAACAACAATGTTTTTTGTTCTACAATATTCAATCAACGGTTTTTGAGTAAAAAGAGGATGAACTTCAAATTGATTAATGTGCGGAATAACCTCCGCTATCTTAAAGATTTCTTCTAAATGATGCTGATTACAATTTGCAACACCAATTGACCTGCAATATCCTTCTTTATAGAGCTGCTCAATTTGTTTCCATGTATCCAAATATACGCCTGTTACAGGCCAATGAAACATATATAAGTCTACATAGTCTGTACTATAACTTTTTAGTGTGTTAAAAAGCTGCTCTCGTATATTGCCTTTTTCTTGTTGTCGATTTGATACTCTTGTTGTTAAGAAAATATTTTTACGCTCTATGCCGCTTTTTTTTATAGCTTTTCCAATCAATTGCTCATTTCCATAAGCGGAAGAATAATCAAGTAACATACAACCGATTTTTAGTGAGTTGCTTATTGCATTAATGTATTTTCCAGCATCTTTTATTCGGTATAACTTGTTACTAATACGCTCCATTAAATATCCAAATTTGCTATTACTTCGGCTCTTTTTATTAGCGTAACGCCCCAAGCTTCCCGGCCCATTGCCTATAGCAGGAATTTCCACCCCATTGTTTAATGTGACTGTTGAAATTTTTGTTTTGCTTATCATATTAAACAACAGGATGCCCAATCATCTTACAGAATTGCATATTTCCCATTTCACCAGCCATCGTATTCCACGCAAGACCCGTACCAAAACCGCTGAGAATAAGTTTCAAGGTTGTTTTTTCTAATTGATCGCCCAAATTGTAGACAATGCTTACCGGCAATGTTGCTCCGGAACTGTTTCCAAACAGCCCTGTAATATTTGTCGGGACTTTTTCTTCAGGGCAATCTATTTTCTTAATTATTTTTTTCAAAAGAAATTGGTTTGGCTGGTGCAGCATAAAGTAATCTATTTCTTCTTTTGAAAAATCACAGTCAGTTATCGTTTCGTTGATTAAATCTGCCGCATCATTAAATGTAAAACTAAAGACATCTTCACCTTTCATCCATACTTGCTCTAAACTTCTGTAGTTTCCGTCTTCCTGCAATTCTTCAACCTGTGTTTTTCCCGAAGGGCGTAATCGAAACCCGCCCGCCGGAATAATTACTGCATCATATCTTGAGCCGTCATTTTTTATTTTAAAACGGAACAGGTTATTTTCTTTCGTTTTTTCAATAATAGTTATAACTGCAGCATCACCAAACAAGGGCGCCGTATTTCTGTCCCGTTTAGATACTTTTCGGGAATATGATTCCGCATTGAGCAAGAGTATTTTGCCTCTTTCCCCAATCGGATTAAGCAAAGAAAAACTTTGAAACAAGCCGAGAACAAAGCCGCCGCAGCCCTGGTTTATGTCCATACAAACAACATCATAGCCTAATCCCAATTGTCCCTGTATAACGTTTGACGTTGGCGGCTGGAGATAATCAGGGGTTTGAGAAACAAAAACTATTGCTGTAATTTCATGTTTTTCCAAGAGTTTTTGCTCGAATAAATAATTAATGCCATGTATACATAAATCTGATGCCGTACAGCCGTCATCAAGAATCCTCCTGGAATTAAGCCCAAACATTTTTGCAAGCTGTAAAGAGCTTTTTTCAGGAAAGTTGAAATTTGCTATTTCGTCTTTGAAAAAAACTTCCTTGTTCGGCAATACCGCAAGCATTCCGGCTATTTTGCAGTTTGTAAAAGAAAAATCCATAAATTTCTCCTGTGTTATATTTATTTTTGCGGTTATTTATATAAGGAATGACCGCCGTCAATAATAATGCCTGTCCCGGTCATCCATTGAGATGCATCTGACAGCAGATATATTATCAGGTATGCAATATCTTCAGGAACCCCAAATCTTCCAATAAGATATTTTTTTTCATCAACAGCCCATTGATCATCTGAATTTGCTTTTGATGCTAACAATAAAGTTTTTATTGTTCCGGGCTGAATACAGTTAACTCTTATTTTCTGCGGAGCGACTTCCTTAGCGAGTGTCTTAGCAAAGGCATTCATAGCCCCCTTTGTTGCTGCATACATTGAATTTCCTGGACTGATAACTCTTGGTGCGATAGAAGAAATAAATACAAAGGAAGAGCCTTTATTCACTTTCTTGCTGGCAAGTAATTTCTGTGAAATCAAGACAGGCGACTTGAAATTAGTCATGAAAATTGTATCAATATCGTCTTTTTTCAGGAATTTGTTGATTTTG